>Ga0209568_1000880_pt1 | contig 10977 bp, 7 predicted proteins | sample WorMetOlspDAHAB2_FD_187406 | JGI IMG/M metagenome (GOLD analysis project Ga0209568, IMG submission 187406) | Marine gutless worms symbiont microbial communities from Max Planck institute for Marine Microbiology, Germany - Olavius sp. DAHAB.2... ...
ATTGCGGTTACAAGTATAGTGAGTCGGTTTTGCTGCTGTGACGTAACGCCACGCAACGCATAAGTGACGAATAACGGCGTGTGGAAACAGCTCAACTATACATCGAGAGAAGTCAATAAAGTGCAAAGTACTTATGTCAGTACTTAAGTACATTGGCCTATAAGTACCTACAAATGCTACTTAAGTATAAGTACTAAGTACCAATTTTCTAAAGTACTTAGGTACAAGTAGGTAAGTACCCAAATAGTACTTAAGTACGTACTTAAGTACTTTGGTACTTAAGTACTTGGCATCACTGGTTGTCACTAATATATTAGCATTTCCGGTGACGTCATAAATGACGCACACCGGGTTACCACTCTCCAGGCAGAAAAAAAATCCCCGAATTTTCCCTGACTTTGGGCCTTTTCCCTCACTTTAGACGAATTCCCTGACATCTCCATGTTTCCAGAAATTCCAGAAAAGTGGTAACCCTGCGCGTAGGTCACGTGATATTTACGATGAAATTAACGTATAGAAAATTTATTCACACACCAGCTGCAAAACTTTCGTGTTAATATCTGGAACGGTTCAAAAGTGACAGCAGTGCAAGTGTGCTGTGGGATTTGTCGGTGTACGTCGGCCAATTTGCGTTGCCTGTCTTCTACACGGTAACACTGTCTGAGGGTTAATTCGGTTTACCAGTAGTTATGTGTATCAAAAGAAGCAGTTTACCACATTCTACACGTGTATTTGCTTTTAATGCCAATTTGCGTCAAATGCCCAAATTCGTCTGTATTTGTAAGTACGTTGATTGCGTTTGAATAGCCTATAGGCCTAGTATGGCGTACAACCTTCGCTTAATACCAGCTCATATGCAGCCGTCTGATACTGTAATCGTTTAACCGTGCATATTCAGCGAAAGGAAGAACCAGTAACATTAAAAGTGTTGCTGAGATGCATTCCAATGCTAATGAATAAACACTGAATATATAGGTGTCGAGTAAGCTGGCCTGTCACTAATGAACAGCATGACGCTAACAAAACAATGCCTCAAGTCGTCGTCGTTTGTGCACGAAACGCGTAAAAATTATACACAATCCTGACTGACTAACACAATGCAACGAACGTAACAACAACATGCATGCGAGAAATCTTCCGAAATGTTTTTTTGCCCCACAGTCCAGTTCTCCAGCGACAGTCTATCAGCGGCAGCGGTTCACCAGCACGACCTTGGAGCAGGTCTTGCACTTGACGTAGCAGCACCAGTAGTATTTGCATTCGCAACGATAACGCACCTCGACCTGCTGAGAAGTGTGTCCTCGACCACAACACATCGACCGGCAACTGTCTGATCGCGAATCATCGTTCGTCTGACATTCTCTGCGCAACAGGTCACCCAACAATGACTCTACTGTCCATTACATTTAATAACTGATGGCTTTATTTTAATTTTAATTTCAAATTCAGTTTAACTATAGCAGGTATTGTAGTCACATTAATGTAGGTGCTAGGTGACTTCTTCTTCTACAAAATCTACAGGGTAGCTCCAAAAATAAACCACTATCAAGAATCATCATTAAATCATATTAAAAACTACCAGTGCGGTTACATTTCTCATAAATTTGGAGTACAAAATGAGCACAAGAATGTTCCAAGTTTGTATTAAATATTCTATGCGTGACCTAATTTGTGACGTTATCAGTTGCTATGTTTGAAGCTGTGACATGGATAAAATCAATGTATATGACAAAGTCAAAACCAGAAAAAGAGAAAATATGGAAATCAAAGAAATTTTTACATAAATCTCCGTCTAATAGATAGTTTAGGAATGGAATTCACAGCTTACTTAATCGAGCTGATGCCAGAGTGAGCGTTGACGTCATTTACCGTATGTGACGCATATCGCTACTTTGTAGGTCAAAATTAGGGTACGCAGAGAATATTTAATACCGACGGATAATATTATAGTGCTTGATCATTTCTTTAATTTGAGGAAGAAAACTAATTTAATTGGCAGCCGTTAATACGATTTAACACATTTTTGGATAATTTGGTAGTGGCTTATATTTTGGGCCACCCTGTACATGCGCCATAGAAATAATCTTTACTAACTAATTAACTAACTGACGTACAATGGACTGTTACGACCGCATGTGTTTTCTTGATTTTTATGTTATGTAATATTGTGTCAACTTGGTTTTATTACTCTTGGCAAGTTTACCACTCTTAGACTAGTTAACTATGATACAGTATAGTATAGAGTATAGGTTAGAATAGGGTATCATTTACTCAATGTGCTGTTCAATATGCTAATGTGCTAATGTTAAATATAACACAGTATGAACGACCATCAATACAGGTCTTCGAGACTCCTGTGGTAGCCTGCGACAAAGTTGTTAAAAGGCCTACATTTAGTGTATAGTTTTTGTGGCAAAATAAACGTTCTCTTACTCCACTGTCGACAACAACAGTAAGCACGATTGGACGTAACAGTAAGAAACGAATGGACATAGACAACTGAAGCAGTGTCATCTCGTATAGAAGTTAGTGGGCCTAACACTGTGGAATTAGAAATTTTGCTATTGAACAGTATGACGCTGATAACTAATTTTTTTATATATGAATAAACATCTAACATAACATAAAATTCCCATACTATCAAACGTCTATAAATATGTCACATATATGGCTCGGTGGCGTAGTGGTTAGGGCGTTGCAACTGGAGATCGCGGGTTCAATCCCAGCCGCTGCACTGTCGAGTGCGACCTTGGACAAGTTGTTCGCACACATTGTCCAGCGCGTCTGAAGTTACGACTTTATGGCGCTATATAAATCAGTTTAAATAAAAATAAAGTAAAACATACGTCAATAATAACGTACATATTAAGCATGCAGTGACGTGTACTGTGTACTGTGGTGTGAGCTCAGTCTGTTTGTCTTCAAACAACATAAGCGTGATTAAAGGTGTTGTACTTTTGCATGTTTTAATTCCTTTGTGAGTTGTGAGCGGCGTCTAACGATGATCTCCAACGTAGGCCGCAAGCCTACATAATTAAACATCTAACATAACAGAATGTTAAACGAACAAAATGATAGAACTATCTGATGAACTGGAGTTCCTTGATTTGCTACGAAACTGTACATACCGCTAATGCCTGTAAATGGTCAAGTCAAATGAGAACAATATTGTGTCATTCGATGCGAGTGACAGCGTAGCGCAAACAGCGAGATCGGTTCGATTTTTACTGTTCTCCATTTTAATCCCCATTTCTCACTGCTGCAGTTTAGTGGTCCATATTTTGATATTTTGACAACAGTGGCAAGAAGACAGTGACAGCATATAGCCTAAGCTGTGCATAGCAATGTTACCACATTCAGTCAGCTACTGGGAGAGCGAAATCGGTTCCCTTTATGCTATTATAAGTCTCACAAAGCTGTATTCTGCATGCATACCTGTCCTTAGTACCAACAGAGCCAACTGACTGGTCTGGCAGGCAGTAGTCGGGTGACATGGTGTAGTAGACGATGTCAGTGTCATTCAGTGTCCTTCGTCGACGTAGCACAGGCACCAGTGTTTTGGCTGCACGCGCTGTGCTCACTGCATTGGTCGGCGACTCTAAAGGGCCGCCAGCCGTCACGGCCGCCGCCCTCGATGACCGTCTGTAAGCCACCTCGACGGCGAACGAGTATCGGTCGAGCAACGTGACGGCCACACTGCGCACGTCAGGCAGCGACTTCCAGCAGGTTTTCATCGAACATGATCCAGACACGCCGTGACACTTGCACGCCGTCGTCAGACTATTCACCGCCAACTGTTCACAGCACATTCACAATGCAGCATGCCGTTCGCAAACGGTCATACGGAAGCGGCGCTCATCTCAGCTTCTGTAGCCGTCCGTCGTCAGGCGTGCACTTGCATGACATAAAAGCGATGAGTTATACAGTCGCGACCGGTTGCTGATAACGTGCGGAGTACAGTTTTGGTCTGGCAAGCATGCTCATCATGACTGCCTATCAAAACTTAACGGACTTGGTTGTCAATGACAGTTACCCATTCAAGCAGGGCATCCGGGCAGGCGTATAGCAGGCCTACAGCTATATAATGCAGTGCAAAAACGACAGTTTCCACAAACGCGAACCGTTCTGTTTTCCCCGTCTGATTGCCAACGTATAACAATAACTGATTTAATCGCCTCCTCATGTACACATACTGTTGCCACACTACCGTTACTTTGAGAACTTGGTTACATTTGCCAGGAAGACAGTGCACCAGCACATAGTGCGAGTTCAGTCTGAAACGTTTAGGTTTTTCCCAAGTTTGTTGATCTGGACTTTTGCAATCGAAAATGATTTGTTAATCATCTAACAGGGGCACGATTGTAGGCCTAAACGACGCGTTTAGATGATGCGCTGACGACCTAACACAATTAATGATTGATGGATACTTGCAATGGTTTAAGTGCGCGTGACGCAAGCAATGTGGTTGCGTCTCAACTTGCGATAATATCGATCGATGACATAAGGGTATAGATGAAAAAGAAGGCTGTTTTAACACTTGCTGAACTCAGACTGTTAGTGGATAGTAAAGTCATTTTTCTTTTAACGGCATGTTTTCTACAACGGTGTGTAAACGTCAATAACAACTGTTCTGTTGTGAATTCCTCAGTAGGCTTTTGCGGAAAATGTTACAGAAATCGGTTAAAGTTTCCAGCAACAATAGTATATAGCATAGAAATGGATGGCATCTGACAATCAGTCATTCGCATTTCACTTCCACATCAGTGTGATCTGTTTCATTCCTTGGCAAATAATTATGTCTGTAATCAAACTGAAACATTTGCAACAAATCAGCGGTAAAATGTTTTAGCTGAGACTCATGGGCGTTGCCAGGATTTGCAATGGATGAGATTTGCAGGGGCCGATGCAAGAAAGGTCAGAACGGAACAAATGGGGCAAAACAAAGCGATCGACGTATACGCGCCACTAATTGCGCTGAACGGGGAGAGAAGACGAAATGTGTGTACAATTTTAACGTTCTCCTTAAAAATTAGGATTTATTAGTGGGGGTATTTGGGACAAAACAAGGAGTTTGGGGACAAGTAAAAAAAATACGAGAAAAGAGTGATGTCACAAAGACAGGCGAAGAGAGACGATGAAGACGCAGAACGACCTTGCGGCCTGCGGCATAGTTGTGCCTGTTCGTCATGGTGCGTTTCGAAGGCTTCTTCCTGCTGTTCCACGCGGCGTCGGTGAACGTCCTGCTGAACTCTGCTGCGAATGCGACGTCGTCATTGCAGCCTCCCCACCGGAAGTCGCCGTCTGGCTGGTCACGTGACATCGCGCCGCAGCTGCATCGTACCGACGTTCCAGCACTGCACGCCTTAGCGACGGCGTGAGTCAGCGACGCTCCAGTCAGCGCGTACACAAAAGCCTGTTCGCGATTCCCTGCAAAAATGCACCACTCCATGCACCTGAACAGTCCTATTGCACATTTCTTCAGATGTGTCTAATGTCTATAGTTTTTTTCTCTCGTGAAAAATGTCCGTAGGTCGACCTATTTGAACATCACAAATTCATGACAACATTCTGCTCATTCCTCTTACTCCCCAAAATTGATTGTTATCTATTATCTTATATTTAAAATATATTTATTCATAATTATTTCGTGTTTCGTTCTATATGCAACAGTAACCACAATAACGATGACAAAGAAGTAGAACACTATATCACAAAAACGCGTATGCAAATTTGGCAACATGCTATAGTTTCGACAAATACAGACTAATTTTGATAGTTTTGCTTCAGACTATCAGAACAATCTAAAAATGATGAGCGTGTAAATAGTTTCTTCCCCACTTCTACGACGTTCTTTATTTTCTGTAAAAAATGACGCCAATGACGCGATTCTGACATGTGCATCGCATTAGTGGAACAATCCGACATGGAATTTTGTCAGAACGACGATAATTCCAATCGAATTTGAGGACTGATAAAAGAACGTGTGTATCGGCTACATGACATGTCATGCTACATGACATGTCATGCTACATGACATGTCATGTAACATGACATATACACAACACCAGCGAATTTAAGCAGTGCTTGCTTCACTCAGCGGCGGATCCAGGAATTGGCGAAAGGGTCCCGGTCCCTCCCGTTCCCTTCCTCTTCCCATTCTTCTCCCCCTTTTCCTCTCCCTCCACTTCTACTCCCCTTAGAATTAGGGCCTCAAACCAGCTAAAGGGTCTGGGGAGCGCTGTAAGCTCCCCCAGTGGGGTCCAGGGCAGAGCCCCGACCGAAAACGAATTTGGTGCACTTTAAAGCTGTCAGAAAGCCACTGGTGCCAATCATGTTGAATATTCTGAGTACCATGTTTTACAGTAGAACGATCAAAATGTAGCATTAGCTAACATGACCGTGAATCACGGCGTCAATCCGTCTCCCAAAAGGGGGAAGGGGGCGGAGCCGGCTCGTCCCCCCCCCTAAATCCGTCACTGATTCACTGACACATGGGCAAGCGTATTGCACAACGCAGGCCTAATCGACGAACCTGTTCGTCGCATTATTACCAGAAGGCAAGAGGACATAACTGAATATTTTCGAAAATAAGTTAAGCAAACTCGCGCCATTTCGTCACCTCTCCTTAAAAGCAAATGTCTAAAGCAAGTTTTTAAAATTTAGTACACTAAAAGTTGGATATGCATATTGTGCGTGAAAGTATACGCTGCCTCTAATTGCGTTGCTAAAATTAGCAAAACTTGTCTGTGCTTCTGGAAGCTACAGCGATCTACAGTTTGCGCGTTCTTGAGACAACACGCTGTGCACGGTATATAGACGTATAGTCTGTTGAAACCTTCAGTCAAGTCCGACATGAAGTTTGGAGCGAGCAGGACAGATGAACAGTTCCAGCGACTCTCGTAGAACGTTTCTTGACAGACTTGCGCCATCTGTCGAGCAGAGTGGACAACAGCGGGCATCAAGTCGAGGTTGCGAGCACACAAGCGTCGCTGCTGCCTCGCCAGACCTTCGCTCGTCGGCTGTCGACATTCCGACGTCCTGTTCCAGTGCGCGCTTCTCCGCTTTGCAACCGCCCTGACACAGGTAATAATCTTCCGGTTTCACATTCACAAACGGAAACACTTCACTTCTCATAAGTGTCGCTTACTTTTTACCTTGTTTTATGACATTAGCCGCTATCTGTATCTATCCTTGTGCCGTATATGTCAACAAAATCTAACTTATTTAACCGAACGCCAGTCATTGAACATGCCTATACAGATTGTGCGTGTGTGTGTGCGAGACTCATTAGAATTCCAGAATTTTGTTCATCATATTTTAAAGACAGATATTATAGGCATATAGGCCTACGCCTAAACAATGTTAGTCAGTGGATTCACAATATTATAAATGATTTACTCGAATGTCCTTGAATTTTTCATGAAGGTCATAGAAAATGGTGCTATTCTTGCGGCCGCAATCACAGCCCCACCAATACAATGCAGCCATGATGGATTTTCATGTTTACTGCAATGGCACCCGTAAACCTTGATTTTGACATTTTTGATCAGAGAACTGGTCAGCTGATCATGTTTCACTTGGTATCTTTCAATATTTTCCATGTTTTTTTATCGTTTTCGGTTATGAAATTATGACACGAATGAAACAAAGAAGAGACAAGTTACAAGTAAATTACGTTACGCCGTCGCCGACAGCACGCGCAGTTTGATTGCGTGACATAGGCCAGGCCCAAACTGTGCATTTCTCGAAACACGTTCAACATACAGGGTAGTGCAAAAAGTAAGCCACTATCAAGAATCATCATTCAATTGTATGAAAACCTCCAGTGAGGCTAGATTTTCCTGAATTTGGAGTATGAAATGAGCAAAAGAATATTATAAGTTTATATTAAGGAGCCAGCTTTGATTGGCAGTTCCCTTTCTGGTTTCCGGCCATTCTACCGAATAAATATTGTTGTTGCTGTTGTGCATTAAATATTCCACATCTGACCTAATTTATGACGTCATCAGTGACGTCATCAGTGCTGTTGCTGTGTTTAAAGCTGCGATACGGGTAAAATCAATGTATATGACAAAATCGTAATTTAAAACCAGAAAAAATATGGAAATAGAACACATTTTTACATAAATCTCCATCTAAAAGATGGTTTAAGAAAGGAATTCAAAGCTTGATAAGGCGAGCTGATGCCAGAGGCAGAGCTGACATCATTTACCGTTATTACCGTATATGGTGAATATCGCTAATAACTTATTATATGTCCGGCATATATCAGCGAAGCCGTGACATCAGTCAGCTGCGGTCCATCACAGCGCCGACTCCGTTCCTCTGATGGTACGAATTACACTACGCCAAGCACAAGGACCAAGTTTGTTGAGAGAGCGTTCACAGTTGCCGGACCTTCCATCTGGAACGCTCTCCCTCAACATATCCGCTCTGCCGCCAACAAGCATTGTTTTAAACGTTGCCTCAAGACTTATTATTTTAAATTTTTAACATTCAATTTAATACGCCTTAAGCTTTTTTGACTCTGTAATGCTTGGCCGTTCCGGCTTGTTGTAGGTCGGGCAATAACTCACTTTATTAATAATAATAAAATACCAATTTATGGATGCAATTCTACTACCTTACAGGCCTCCCATTTGCTTGCGACATATTTGCAAGTAGGCCTATAGAAATTAGAATTACTTACGTAAGATGATTTCTAAAGTTCGGTTAAAGCGCTTTTTGTTCCACTAACCAAATGAAAATGTCTTCAGCGAAAGTCTAAAACGGCTGTATGACAAATCTGAGGTCCGTTCGCAGATTGTTCCAGACTCGAGGTCCAGCTGCACTGAATACTCTGTCGCCGAAGTTGGTCCGCGTCCGACAGACGAGAAGTTACGAGTCTCTGCCAGGCGCAGTCTTCTTGGACGCACGTTGGTGACGAGGCAGCATTCGTCAGTAAGTTAGCTGGGTGAGTGTCCAGACAACGTCTGGTGGACGAGTGTGGCGACCTAGAACTCGACCCGCTTCCGCACTGGAAGCGAGTGCAGCTGGCGGAGAACTGGCGAGATGCGGTCGCATCGCCGAGTACCTGTCACCAACCGAGCGGCAACGTTCTGAATCGAATAAAGGCGGCGCATCAGTAATAGGCCTACAGCGCGTTGCCGGAATCCAATCGACTATAGTAATGAATGCGTGGACCATCTTTGTGGCATCCTCCGACGAGCAACGGACGACTGGTCGCATTTGTCGCTTGTGGAAGGAGCCGCTCCAACAGACAGCAGCCACGTGCGTGGTCGCACAACGACAAACGACTGTCGATGACTACGCCCAGGTCACCTGCTGCTTCCTGGATTCAGATAGTCGATGACAGAACTGGTACGTTCGCAACGTCGATTTTGGCTAGTTGCCGTTTTGAACCCAGACATATGACATGGGTTTTCGTCAGCTTCAGACGAAGGCGACTCGTTGACAGCAAGGCATCGACGTCGGCCTGACACGACATGCAGTCAGCTTTGCAACTGCAGCTGTGGCATCAGCAACGGTCGTGCTGATGTAGACTTGAGTCATCTGCATACAGTTTCATGCCGAGAAACAACGTGGAATGATTAGGGTTTAAAGTTTTATTTGATCTTTTGCGTTTTTCTATAAAACACTGTTGCATTACAGGTACATTCCGGCCAGCGCTGCAGCAACAGTGTCACGTTCGTTCATGCCAGTCTGCGTTGCCGATCATCTTTTTTTAGTTTTTTTTATGAAACAGCGATTGATTGAAATGCGTTAACGTCGATGAGCGGCGTACACTTCGCTTCGATGAATCTGCTGAGCTGAAGGGACACTGCACATCTTGTAATGTTGCTCATTTTGGGCATCGCAATTTTCACTGTATTTGTTCAGTGTATATAGCCTGACATGATTGATGTTATTAGCGGAATAGAAAGGCAATTGTTGTCATGCACCATCAGAGTACTTAGTACTTACTATGTTTTGATTACGTACCGTAATCAAACACTCGCACAGTATACGGGCGACGACGAGGTCAGTGAGAAAGCCCAACATTTTGCATCGCCACACAATACCTTAGCCGATCTTCACCAAAATTGGCACGCGTCATCACGTCGTGGATTACCACCAGTCATGCACAATTTTATTACGGTCGATTTAGGGGTGTCTACTTCTCTCCATATAGGCCTGATTTTTCTATCCTCTGGGGATGACTAGCTTCTAACTCTGCTACGTAGTACGTAAAGCGTTGGACGGACTTTTACGTAAAATATGTCGTTTCGGTCAAGAATGTGCCTTTTGGGGGTCCCGATTACTACATTTAATATGTAGACCAAAAATTGCCGAAAACCGCCATTTTGTGGACCGATTTTGACTGGATATGTGCGACCAAAAACCGCTTTAACACTGGGTCTGCTGTCGTAGTTGAGTATAGCCTAATGCAATAGGCCATGTCGCTCTACCACCACACAGTGTCTTAAACTGTTTTTAAACATTTATCATACTTGTCTAAATAGGTAGGCTTGTATGGTGGGAAGCATTTATTAAAGTGTTTCGTAAATTGCCTTGTCAAATATCATATTTGTGTAAATCCGCGCCTCTGAAGCTTTGCATATGGCGCTAGGGCAGGGTTTCTCAAAGGGGGTACGGCGTACACCTTGGGGGTACGGGAGGGTTTGGTCGGGGGTACAGCGCGGGCCCCAAAAAGATGCTGATTTTTCCTAATTCTTCAGGAAAGAAGTATCCAATCCAAAAAAATTCTTAATTCAACTGGAAAAATGCCTGTTGGTGCCACCTGCCGCGCAGAAGTGAACTCCACGCAGTATGATAACAGTGCGCCAAATACTGGTGGCTGCGCACCGCACATGAGTGAGTGAGTAGAGTTTAACGCCCCACTCGACACAATATAGGTCATTTCGGAGGCGGATACACCCTGGCAGTCTTGTACATCTCCTATTCAGTAGTGGATGACCAGCGACATAAATAACCCCC
>Ga0209568_1000881_pt1 | contig 10974 bp, 7 predicted proteins | sample WorMetOlspDAHAB2_FD_187406 | JGI IMG/M metagenome (GOLD analysis project Ga0209568, IMG submission 187406) | Marine gutless worms symbiont microbial communities from Max Planck institute for Marine Microbiology, Germany - Olavius sp. DAHAB.2... ...
CTGCACTGTTACCCAAAATACAGCTATAAGGGGGGGGGGTACTTCTTAATGTTTGGTTAAGAAACATCATCTGAAGATTCGTGGATGATAAATGACTGTTTGTATGCGATTGCCAAGTTTTAAAAACACGTGTTGGCTATGAACCGATAGATTGTAGAAACAATGAACACGTTTCCGTAACTTTTACAGTAACTGTATTGTTATTGGATATAGGCCCATGAGCTTTGTAGCTGTTGTGACAGTCAGTATATGCTTTAAGCGTGACCGTTTTATAACAACTGTGACCGTATGGGCAGTTGGACTTCCAAGACTTTTGAGGACATTCGATGATAAGACACGCGTAACCGGTTACCTCTGCAGCCAGCGGAACACAGCAGCGGCAGTCAAGCTGTGGTGGCCGTGGCCGGGCCCGCCGTGGCCAAGCGAGTGGGAGGTGGCCGTGGAACCCGATACCCGTATAAGCCTATTGACGCTTCCGGGCAAGATGAGTAAGAGATCACGGCAGCTGGAACCGAGTCAATAGTCGGCTTTGGGCGGATACCGGGTCCGGGTACTACTCTATCGCAGTGCCACGGTTGCTGCGATGCCGCGACAACTAGTTACTTTGTAACAATTACTTGCCGCCGACGGTAATCACGATTACTGGTTACTTTCGGGATCCGATGACATGGTAATCGATTAGTAACTATCCGTTCACCTCTACTGGAAATGTGAAATGTGAAGTATGAAATGCAAAAAAAACTGTTGTTCCTTTGGAGCATGCTAACATTATGATGATGCATATTTGATAATGTATTGTAGTCTGTTCAGTACAAGAAGCCGACTGTTGGTAATATTGCTGCCTCTGGTCAAAGAAAGAAGCCTGGTCCAAAACCTGAATTAACAGAGGAACAAAAGCAGGAAATTCGAGAAGCATTTGATCTGTTTGATGCAGATGGCACTGGGTCTATTGACACAAAAGAACTAAAGGCAAGTTTGTGAAATAGCTAGTTTCTTGTGTATTTGTCTGTATAGTGTTCTACATGGTGCTTGTACGTAATATTCGGAATGGATGCTGCGGAAAGGGTTAGGATTTAGGGTTAACCATAATCCTAACCCTGAGTTCTGTAGCGTCCATTTCGCATATTACTTTACGTATTCCGCATTCCGCGTAATACAGACACCCTGTTCTGCATGCTTCATTACAGGATCATAAGTTACAGTGTATACACTGCAGCACCATTTTGTATATGTTGAAGGCCTAATTGTCATAGCCGTGGCTGCTAGAAGTTCCATGGAAGCCAACCTTTTCTGAAGAGCTTAGGCAATTGTGCTTCACTAGTCTAATGATGTTTGTGAAATGCTATTAGATGATTTGCAGACAGACCAATTTGTTACCTTAGTTACAAAAATCATTTCTCTGACATATATAAAACAAAAAGTCTTTTTAGCAATGCAGTCTAATTAACTATAAACATTCTTAGCTGGCATTTATATATAAAGTACCTGTAGAGCTGATGCGACTCTGTTCCAGTGACGTTCGCCAGCAGCAGCAAAACTTCTGTTGTGTGTGTGGAATAGCAGTCCACATCCTGTCAGACGTCGATCTAAGCCGCCGACAACCTTCTGAGATGAGATGAACGTCATCAGCTAAATACTTAGGTGCTTGGCCCGACAGTGTCTGCTGGACAAGACAGGCATCTTGAACTGGACTCGACAGTGGACTCGTAGCAGTGAAGCTAGTACAACACTGGCATCACGTGATCTCGCTGTCATGAACCAGTAACGAGGCATGCAGTAGTGTTCTGTACTGACTGCACTTTTTGTATAAGGTACTCAGACACTCCATACAACAGTGATTTGCAGTAGTCAAGACGACACAAAATGAAAGTGTAAACACGGTAACTTGGCTGCTTCAGAGGTGAGTGCTCGAGTGACCAGATGCAGTTGCCCGAGTTGGTAGAAACCGGTTTGGCAAACAGCAGTGACATGTGCAGACATTGTCATCTCCATGTCAGTTACAACGCCAAGGCTATGTGCAGACTCTGTGATCTTGACTGTAGTCCACAGAATTGGAAGATCGGTGAAGTTCACACGGGAAACTTTCTGGGTGAAACACAACCATTTGGCTTGTGTTTTGGTTGTTACTGACAGCTTACTGTCACTGATACGTGCAGCAAGTCTGTATGGCTGATGCTGCGTTATTAGCAGTTACCACAGTATATACCTGACTGTCATCGGCATACTGGTGGAGACTTACACCATGCTGTGCAATACATCTGCAAGCTCAGCTGTATAGAGAACATATTATAGGCTTAAAGTAATGGTCCCAGCACATCCTTGTGGCACACGAAAAAGCAGTGGACAAGATGTCGACAGTTGGCCTTCGTAAGGTCGTATCTGATGGACCACAGTCGCTTATGAAGGCCATGGACTGCGCAAATTGACTGATCACAAATTGGTTCACTCCCAAATTGTACAGTACGCTTGCAGATATCCAAAAAAAAGAATTTATATAATCTTACCAGTTAATTTTGTGTTTCACATTGGGCTAAAATAATCCATCTCATTGCACCAAAGAAAATCAAAGGCCACTGGGCTTCCTTAGCATGGTTCTTGGACTGATTTTAAATTGAGGCTTCTGTGTTCATTGCTTTATGTTAGGATTATTTTTGTGTAAACTAAACGTTAGAAATGTCTAATGCACAGTTGCTGAGTTGTGTCCTGTGTAACTGTGTGCTTTGTAGTCTGCCATTAATACCACAGAGCTTTGTTTTTTATAAGGGATGACTGCCTGACACAACAGAATGTCAAATCAAGTTGCTGTGAAATGTGCTTAAGCTGCAATGTTTGCGATAGTTTGGGACCGAGTTACCTTTGCCTGTCTGTATGGTGATAAAGATTAATGTATTGTCCATGTTTACACTGACACATACTGTGCTCTGAACATCTGTATCATCCCCGTAATAAGGATCTGCAGCACGATAGACCAGTTGCATCCCTTGGTGTCTGTTGTTTGTTCATACTCTTGCTGTGTTGTTATTCTGCCCAGTCCACGATATCATTAACCCATTTTCTTCTGTGTTTTCGTCTTTTCCATGCTGCGAGTATACTGCAAGTAAATATTATGAAACTGTCATTATCTAATGTGTGATGTGACTTTGTCTAGGTTGCAATGAGAGCTCTTGGATTTGAGCCTAAGAAAGAAGAAATCAAGAAGATGATAGCAGACATAGACAAAGAGGGCACTGGTAAGTTATATTGGTATATGTTTACAGTATGAAAAAAGTTGGAGTAGCCTATTTTTAAGTTTAAAAGCTGTTGTTTTTTTGGCATGTGAGACTGATGTTAGCACATAATTTTGATTCTGCATTGTAGTTTGTTGCATTTTATGTCAGTGTTTATTTTGTGAAAAATAACGTATCTTGGTCTAAGTCAGGGAGTATAAAAGTAGGGAGGTTGCACAAAGCCCAATTTATTTAATAGTGCATTCTTTACTCGAAGTCTCATTTTGCACACAGCCATTTCTGACCCATAGCGGTGGGTTGTGGTAGTTATGGTGTTTGACATTGGTGATTTACATGTGAAGGGAAGGGAATGGAAGGTAGGGAAGAGGAGGAGTAGGGGCCTATTTCTAAAGGACGGGATAGGAAGGGGAGGGAAACGGGAAGGGAGAAGAAAGGGAGGGGAGCAGCCTACCCTAATAATAAAAAATCGTTCCGCGCCCTGGCCAGCAAGCATCAATTTGGCCGCCCGGTTAAAATGTTACAGACCTCATGGCCCCTAATGGGATTCGCCATAAGGCAGACGCAGTCGAGCCGCAAATTCCAAAGCCAAAGCTATAGTGCCAAGGCCAGGTGGCCAAGGCTTTTGCTTTCAAGACCAAGGTAAGGTTTCATAAGATGCCTAGAAACAAGCGTATAAAAGGTTATTTTGCTATGTTGTAAAATAAACATGCATTTACCTGAAACTGCATTAGACTACCATCTTTATGACTATGCATTATGAGTTGAAAGCCAGGCATGAACTCTGTTTCAAGGCAGAAAATACTTTAAAATAGGGCTGACGGGCCAAGTCAACATGCACTCGACTTACCGCATCTGGTGCTTCTGAAACCGAAAAAAGCCACCCCCGGCTTCCTCTTAACATAGGCATTTGAACAGCTGTAGGCCGCACACCACGAAAGGATGACATAGTCCGAAATAATAAATTAAACAACAAATCACAGTCATTAGCAAAGAGCAGACTGTAGTGCACCCCTCCAACCGTCACGTGGTGCTAGCGTCGATGAATATGAGTGTGTTCAAAACGAGACTTCTTATGAAACCACTAATTACATTGTTTCTTGCCTTTGTGTAACCTCCCTACTTTTAAACTCCCTGGTCTAAGTTTCTAAGTTCAACTCCCAAGTTTCTTATGTTGTTGAATTTGTGGGGTATGCTATGTAACACAGTTCTGTCACGAGTATAATCTTGTTTATTTTCAGGTTCGATTGATTTCAGTGACTTTCTGACTATGATGACAGTTAAGATGAGTGAAAAGGACTCAAAGGAAGAAATTCTGAAAGCATTCCGACTGTTTGATGATGATGAAACAGGCAAAATTTCATTTAAAAATTTAAAACGTGTTGCCAAGGAACTGGGAGAGAATTTAACAGATGAGGAGTTACAGGTTAGCATGATTCTTCTTATTGCTGTTTTGTCATTTTGTGTAACTCATTCATGTCTGTTACTTTAAGGTAGCTAAATTTATATCTTTATTCTGACCATCTTATATGACAATTGTCAAACCAGAATGTGCTCAGAACTGAGATTAATCAGAAAGATTACTAACAATGCCATTAAGTGAACTGAACTCACAAATAATACAGTCTGTATGAAAATGTGACTAATTATTTATTATGGGTATCATTTGTAAAGAACAGTGTTAGTATACATGCCTGTATGAGCTCTGTAGCTGAACAATAAGCCCACCTCGTTTTCTGTCCCAAGTGTCGTAAGAGGTGACAAAACGTTTTAGTGTTTTCGATGTTGAAAATGGCATATTTTCTATTCTGCTTAATTTTTTGTTACTATTGGTCAATCATTGAGACAGTGAGAGTGGGGCGTAAAAGTGTGCTCTGTCAGTCCCTGTTAGACTGCACTATTACAGTGTACTGCACATCTTGTGGCATATTGCTCACATTAGGTGTTCTCTGCTTTTGCCATTTAATGTGATATTTTCGATTTCTGTAACAGCTAGGCGCCTACTAGATGAATTCTGTTAACGTATTAACATGGCGTCTATGTATTGTGCAGGAGATGATTGACGAGGCTGATCGTGACGGAGATGGCGAAGTAAATGAACAAGAATTCCTGCGTATTATGAAGAAAACAAGTCTGTACTAGACTGCCGTGTGTGAACAGGTGTGACTGTGATTTCAACAGTTTACTGCAATTACTGTGCAGCATACGTTCAACTGATGACCGCCAAATGTACCACACAACAAAGCTTGTGCTGTGTGGAATGATACATAGACCGTTAGATCCATTATTTTTGTATTGTTAATTAATAGGGACTGTGGCATCTAAACTCAGTTACCAGTTGCTTGCAGTTATTGGTTGTGCCCTGTGACCATTCTCTTGCACACTTGGTACAGGTTGTATAATATCTTGTATGCACTTTGAAAGGTGCAAGCTCAAAGCATTCCTTCAGTTCCTTACTGACAGTTCATGCACAATAGGAAGCACATAAGTTACACTAGTGCTCCAGTGTTAAGTTCCCATCACTTAGAGGCTGCTGCAGGTTTCCCTGTATGACACCTGCCTGGTCTCTATGAATAGGTTGTTGTGTGAACATTTTTAGTCACTGCTAAAATTCACTAAGCAGTGTTTGTGTTTGGTGACTTGTGCTTGGCTAATAGTGGCAAAAACAGGCACATGACAAGGTTTTGACATCTTTAAAGAAAGATTTGAAGTTCAACTTCTTTTCGGTTGTCCATCGTATTTGTGTAACAGTAATATTGTGTTTTGCATTTTGTCGTTTGGGTTCATGTATAGTTTGTTTGTTAGTACGATGGCCAAGAGATTGGCTCGGAAGACTACTATCAATATCTTTTGTGTTGAAAGGTTCCCCCATAAAGACCAGATTAAAGAGTTATTTATTGTAATGTTTTCATTTTGTATATTTCCAACAGGTTACTTTACCAAATTTCTAAATATTAATTTCACATTTCTAATCAAACATACTTTTTGAAGGCACTGCCTATTTGTACCAAAAGGATGATGCAGCGAAAATAGTCAGCGTGTAGCAACTTCTCTACCAACTTAATGGTAGATAATACCTGACGAGTGAAATAAAATTGTTGTAACATATTGCACCTAACAACTCGAACCAAGTCCTGAAAACCCTGAAGTAGAATTTATTTTTGGTCGTCCCAGCCTGCAAAAACTGTGCTGAAATGTCTGCATAAATAGTGTTCATTACACTGTCAACAAACAAACGAAAATTGTAGTCAGGAGCATGTTTCTCAGTATGTATAGGCTTTTCCTTCATTCTGCTGTAAATCATCTGGTTATATAAAGAAAAGTAAACTGTGTCATGCTTTCATTTCACTGTAACTCAGTTAAACACACAGGCATAGTCTTGTTAGCAGTTAATTTGATTAGTAACATTTTTAAGAGTTCACGACAGTAACGCAAAAAACATGCTGCCATATAAAGTTGCAGATGCATACATTTTTACAAAGGTTTTCAAGTGTTATGCATATGAGGATGAAATGCATATTCTTGCATCCTGTACATTTTTAATCTGACACTTGGTTTGGTGACTATTAATAACTGCAACACCAGCCATTCCTGCTGGAAATAATATCAACTTAACATCAGTACTTACTGTACAGTTACAGATGCACAAGCAATCAAAGCCAGTATACTGTAACAATTTAATTTCAAGCTATTTTTGTGCTGTTCACGTAACAACAATAATCAGGGTTCTCACTCAAATGACAGAATCAAAATGAAGGACTTCTTCAGCACCATAAAAACAAGAAAAATCCATCGATGCACTTAGCTAAACTACAAGCACCCCGCTGCAGGTAGTATATGAAAACAAAAGTAAGTAATTTAGTTTATGTGAAACACATCAGCAATTCCAGTAATTAAGCACAAATGTTACTGGAAAAAATTACAGATTCAGTATCTTGGTTTTTCAGGATAACACTAGCAACAATCAAGGACTTTTTCAGCACCCATGTCCAATTTCAGGACTTTTCAGGTCCTGAAAAATGAAAACTTAAATTTCATGACTTTTCAGGACCAATGGGAACCCTGAATAATAATAACTAATAAATGAGTAACTAAGCAATAATAATGAGTAATATACGTAGCTAAACAACTAATCTGTCTGATGTATTACATTACTTTATTATTATTTACAAATTACAATGACAAAGTAGTACACTACATGGTGTAAACTTGATTCCAAGACAGTCAAAAACTACACTATGCAATCGTTGGTTGGATGATGACATCAATTTTTATGCCAGTGACAAGAGTAATTCTGTGCAGAATGAGAAAGCACACATAAAGACCCTTCTTCTGATTGTGAAAAACAAAATTTTAAAATACATTGCTTAAATGCTGAGTAATATCAACCTTTTTTTAAACAAATTTTTTTGCTGTTTTCGAGGTGCCACATCGCCAATAACAAGTTTATAAATGCAACTGTTTGCATCAACGCTGATGACAAAATCACAATGTCTAAATGATACCAGTAACAGAGATATCAAACAGAATCAGACGCCACTTAAAATGACTAGCATGACAAACACATTTGAAACTGTATTGCGAATGCTCGCGTGACTGCTTAGGCGACAAGAAACGCGTGTAATTATAAATTGAACTGATCTACAAACTGCTGGTAAACCAGCTGACTTGACTTCACAGCCAAACTTCCTGCAATACAATCAAACACATTTCAGCAAAATAAACACAGCAACTATTTCATTTATTTTGGTTTCACTACAGTAACAGCGACTTGCATAATGGGAAAAGGGTTAAATTAGGTTTGAACAGCAACAGAACACAAGTGCCAGGTACTTGTTTCTCAAAGCTTGGTCACGTGTGTGTTTTATTTTCTTATTCCTGCTGTGGATCAATTTGCCAGTAACACTGCAAGTCATTTCTGCATGGGACTTAACTCTCAAATGACCATGACACGTATATTATAATGCACCTCCTCAGAAATGTAGTCAGTATGAGTAACAGAAGAATGACATCCCATTTTTTCCATTAATAATATGCTCTTATTACGCACATCTTACTTGGCTGCAGGCTAACAAAATAAACAGACTGGATAACATGAAGCACTTAAATGGCTACAAATGTAACGTATGCCATACGCACGCATGTTGATACAACTAAGACATCATACACAGAATACACAATGTTCTCACTGTGTCAATACAAGATGAACTTGGCTAACCAACCGATGTGTATTAAGGCTATTTCTTGCCAGACGATATTCTCTTGCTTTTCTTGGGTGGTCGTGGCAACACCCGGCTGGACTGACGCACAAGCAACTTGCGTTTGTTTGACTCGGGATTTTTTCGTTTTTGGTCTAAAAGCAGCAATAAACTCAATCTTGCCAAATGTGCTGTCACGTTACAGTGTTTTAGTTTACACAATTAAATAATGGCATCAGATGAATACAATGTACCTATCAGTACAGGAACATGAGTTCTATTTATTTTATTAACAAGCAAAATGCACTTTTACTTGTACACAACACGGCCGGTTAATAACTGAAAAAAGTTGGAAGGCAAATGCAAACGAAAAAAATCCGATAAGACCAACAGATCCACGTGACACTGTATAACAAATGTGAATGTAGATATGAAATCTAACAAACTGCACACAAAAAACAAAAAACAGACTGAAAAATTGTGTATTAATTGTGCAAGTGTTTCGATGAAATGTACTTGCTGAAAAATTTTACATGCTGTTGTATAACTAAGACAGGGTGGGCATTCAAGGATAGAAATTTAATCATTTTAAAAATCTAATGAACTGTGACAGCAGATGCATAAAAGTACCTGAGGCCGAAGAAGGGAGAGTAACATCATCACTGCTACTGCCTGGCATTAGTACGACAGATTTCTTCGCATGAGACGCACTCAGCTGTGGGGTGCGTGGGCTCTTTAACGCCTGTCGAACAACACATACCATCGCTAATGAAGATCAGTTAAATGCATGCAAAACATACAGTACACACAGAAGCCATTTTCAGGTGGATCTGCTGTGTCACATGGTGGCTGGTTAGGCACGACAATTGCGCTGATCACATCAACAAACTTAACCTACGTTGAACTCGTTTAAAAGCAGGTCTGGTGACCTTCTGTCGGCATACCATTGAAGAATTCAAGGCACACTCAGCCTGGCCATCCCTCCCAATGTATCAGCCAGTGCTGGGAAGAAACAGAGAATGCTGCAAAGCAGTGGACGCTGTAACCAGGACTGTTGACACACTGGCCAAAGGCTGTTCATATGAGCTGGCCAATATGGGATATGCCCTAGTTCAAGTGGGTCAAACTCTCGTCCACTCAAAACTCATAAAGGGGATGAGCTCCGTCACAACAGAATGTGAAATCTGGCTGGGTTAGCCATTTGCCTCTTCATCTTATTCTTATACTTACTCTGTGTCTATCAGTTCTTTCCAGACAGACCATTATAAGTCATGTAATCACAGTCCTACTAACACTTCTTTGGTATTCCTTTCTGTCTAATAACTTTTAACAATGGCTGAAGTACAGTGCTGTAGCCATATCTCGTCTTCCCAGTGGTAGCAGTTAGTTCACTACAATAAATAGAGGTTTAAAGAAATAAGATTATTAGAAATGGCTTATAAATGATAATCGACCATATGATACATTCTTCATAGTTGAGCCATTTCTAATAATCTTATTCTGTTTGAATAAATATCCGAATAAAAAGTATGTTAAGATTCTACACGTCCACACTAACCCAACTGCCATTCAAACAGAGGCACCCACCCCTTCTAAGGATATACATGTGACATGCATATCGCAATGCTGGCAAAAACATACAGTGCAACTGCAAAAAACAGCCACGTGAAAACAGTGACTAATGATCAGCACTAACTTGAACATGGGGAGAAGGAACGAACGGTGTCCAGCGAAGGTTTTCCGGTTTCACGTGCACCAAACTTTTCTGTTTCGTCCGACACCAGGACAGGTGATCGTCAAACAGCTTACGTTTCAGCATTATCATACACCTGGAGCACCCAGAAGTCATCATGCATTAACCGTGACCAACTGAGCCGGTAGATCCAAATATAAAGTTAGATTTTCAATGTCCAATGACAAAGGTAAACAGTGAAATGTTTGGGAAATTTCAATGCAATGATACTGTACTACGTTAACAAAATATGAATACTATAATTTGAAAACATGACTATACCACTGAAAATCTGCGACATAACAAGTGCTCACTGAAAAAAGACAAGACTGATGAAAAATAACCACAACTGACAATACAGAATGTTTCCTCTGACTTATGAGCAAATACAAATCAAAACAAAAAACTGGAAGAACAAACGGAAACTAACCTTGAATCACGTTCTGAAATCATATCAAGAGAGACAAGTGTTGCTACTACATCATCTGCCATCATTCCCGTTGCTTCACCAATGTCTAACAAACAGTAGATGATATTCAAACATATATGCGCATGGGTGTTTCATCAACAGGTTATGTTAACAAGACTGGTGGCACTTCTATACATCAACGACTATCAGTCATTTTCATCGCTATCATTCTTTCTAGCAAGCACAGACGGAGCACTTCATGCCATATGTTGACATCTTTCTCCAGAATATGACAGTTCTGGGCCACACTAACTGACTTAGTCAATGTAAAGTAATGAGAAATAAATAAATAATAATAATAACACAACAATTATAAGGTTCCATACTGCAGAAGGAGCCATTATAAGGGCG
>Ga0209568_1000882_pt1 | contig 10971 bp, 5 predicted proteins | sample WorMetOlspDAHAB2_FD_187406 | JGI IMG/M metagenome (GOLD analysis project Ga0209568, IMG submission 187406) | Marine gutless worms symbiont microbial communities from Max Planck institute for Marine Microbiology, Germany - Olavius sp. DAHAB.2... ...
GGGGGGGGGGGGGGTCAGCTGACCCCCTGACCCTGCCTTCCCGAGCCCCTGATTTTGGGCAATTTTTTCACCGTCCTAACCGTCATACCTTGCATTAATTTTAAGTCAACCGAAACGATAAAGAGAAAGAGAGAGAGAGAGTGTGTGTGTGTGTGTGTGTGCCATGCAGTGCCGGATTAAGCAAGTGCGAGGCCCGTAGCAATTTTAACTTAAGAGGCCCCCTTCATAACAAAACTGATCCGTATCACATATTATTAGTTCCGTAAACAATTACGCATTACAATTATACAAAATGATTATTACATGAGTTTATACATGTCGTAGCAGCATAAATGACATAACAAATTAACACACGGGGCACAGGCGAGATACACTTTACAAAAAGTACGCTTACCTACCGAACGTGGAAATACACTGTTGTGCCATAGAAAATTTTTCGTGGGGTGCCACGAGGCCCCCAAAAGCGCGAGGCCCGTATCATATGCTACATTTGCTACATTGCTAATCCGGCACTGGTACCATGTGTGTGTGTGTGTGTCCAGTGAGTCATCACTTCGGCTATGGTCTGCTCGACGTTGATGCGATGGTGTCGTTAGCGCGGAACTGGACGTCCGTTCCAGAACAACATCGATGCGAAATCGTCGCCAGACTTCCTTCTAGGTTGACGTAACGATATGTTCTCCATGCAGCGGCGACCAGCAACGGCAGTGTGACAATGCAAATCGAAAGTAGTAGTACACATACGTGTACATAACAGCTGAGCGAACAGACACTAAATTCTAATACTAACCCTAATCCTAACCCTACTCCTATTACTAAACAGCGCGCAATAGTGAACATTCAACTAATAGATGTAGTCACATGTCCTACGTATAAATTCATACGAGACAATGTTGTTGCGCCGTTTGTACTACGTTCGATTCTAATTGTCGCACTGCCGACCTGCAATAGCTAGTGCTCGTTAGGGGAGGGGGGGCGTTGTTCGTGGAAGGGATATGCCCCCAAATGCCCCGTCTTCCCGAAGCCAGCCAATCGTAACCCTATCCACCATAACAGTTCTCTCTGCATGTATTTACGCTGCAGCAAAAATTATTACAATATATCTTTAAAATAAAGTGTGCACGCATACACAGCAAGAAAATCCAATCTTGATAAGATTTTTTTACAAAAAAAAAACATTGCAAAGTAGTCGAGAGTAGCCTACATAAAACGCTGTTAGTCCTTACAAATCGAGTTAATGTAACAGTCAATGTCAAGATCGATTTTATGGCAGCAACATATACGGAAAACGCAGATCACACATCTAACTCCGGAGATTTCTGAACGCCACTGCTTGTGTGGCCACAAATTTGATGTGGGTCTGACCAACGTGATGCGAACTACATTGGCTTGATGTGCCGGAGAGAGTGACATTACAAAATTAGTGTGTTGGTTTATCACTGCTTGCGTGTCACTGCTCCCTGGTATCTTTCTGATTTGTGTCGCCTTCCTCAACACTTTTGACTCCGATTAGACGCGGTTGCAGTCATACCTTGCTTACCGGTAGTTCAATTTTAAGCCTGCGGCTTTATGCTAGTGGGCGAAAAAAATAATAATAAAACGACAATTTATAAGGCGCAGTAACATGGCTAGAGTCACTACAAGGGCGCCGTACAATGTTCGCTGCTCATACTCTGCGAAACAGTTAGTCAGTGAAGTAAGAACGTGAGAAAAGATATGTCTTGAGCATGTTTTTTGAAAGTTGGTAATGTAGGTGCGGAACGAATGTGCAGTGGGAGACTGTTCCAGGCGACCGGACCAGCCACGCAACATTAGTTGCCGATGCAGCTTTTCGGAGACACCTGCGATCTGTCTGCCGTAGTTAACTGTCCAGTGCGGGCTGGCGTGCTTATAATGTCGCAGCCCCGTCGGTCTGGAATTCTTTGGCCAGATTATACCCGCGTGATCCGCTTCTTGAACTTCACAGTTTCAGGCGTTTTTCACTTAAAGACATTCTTGTTTGCACACTTACGCGCGACGGGTCGAGCGCATTAGCGATATGACGACAATGCGCTTCATAAATTTACTGTTTCATTTACTTACTTAATTTGCAACGGGGCGTGTTCATGGTCTACAGAGGTCTGGCGGTGAACGGCTACGCGGACGTGTCAATTAAGTCCGACGGCTGCGTGCGATCCCTGAGCGGATCCGATGTTCGTCGTGTGGAACACGTCCAGGCTGTCGTCACTCTGACCTCGTCGCGAAGGGGACACGTCGAACTGTACCTGACATCGCCCGGAGGCACGCGGTCCACGCTGCTCGCGGCGCGGCCAGGTAACTCACCAAACAGGACGCTAAACTAACAGCGTCCGCGCAGTTGAAATAAAACCGAAACAAAACGGAAATAAAACAGAAATAAAAACGGCGTTTTGTTTCAGCCGTCGCACGTTTGTGACTCTGAAACACGGAAACACAAACGCCAAAACTGCCGTGAAACGTTTTGGCTGTTTTATTTCCGTTTTATATCAGTTGTGCGGACAGACCGCTGTAAGCCGAGGAGGAGGTCGTAAAATAATGATTAGTGTTTGTTCTCAGTGGCTGAGCCAGAAATTTTGAAAGGGCCCAGGGGCAGAATAAAGTGTATCAGCCCGGTCATAATTTATCGCAAATGCACGTAATGAACTATACGCGTTTTGTTTTAGCTATTTGCCATGGCGTGCTGCTGTACTCGCTAATTTAATCTTGAATAACTTCAACAAACTTGAACCGATGCAATAATTTTTTCCACATAGCATTAGTAGGAATTTTGCTATAAATTACAATTATATTTTCTTACTGAACCTCCTGTGAACTTACTTTACCTTGCAATATCTCACAGTTGCGTAAATGACGTGTCGCCATTACGTCATCTGTTCCACAGAGCGTGATCGACAAAGCCGTTGATCAGTGGCGTATCCGGCTGCGTGCATATGTTAAGGTTAAAGCTGGCCATCATTTGGAACATTTGCTATACATCTGCTAATTTCTGTCGTGATCTAACCGGCTGTTTCAGAGCCACTTGCAGATTTCAGAGGAAGACTAAAGAATCGTTCATTTTTTGGTTAATGTTTTCTCAGGTAGTGTAGCAAACATAGCTAAGGTGAGGTTGAAAATTTTACGTGCGTTTAGAAGCCATTAGTTTCAGCATATAGTGTTCCAAAATTATTAAAATCGGTTCAAGTGTGTAAACGTTATTCACGTTTGAAGTGGTGACGTTTTTGAGACACAATGTATATTCCTTTTAATGCAGTCATGTTGTCGTCAGTGTGAACAACGGACAGTCGATCGCTTTGACTACTGCTGCCGTAACAGTAACAGCTGTCATCTTACGTTCTTTTCTACCCGACAATAGGGGCGGACTGGTCCCCCTGGCAACCTGGCACTTGCCTGGTGGGCCGGTTGGTCCGCCGGCCAGGTGGACCGCAATGCTGCAGGAGGGAGTGGAACGGAGGAGGGGGCCCAGGGCCCTTAGCTAAGAAGGGAGGGCTCTACTCGGATAAATTATTTGCAGGTGCCCCCGAGTTCCTAGTTGCGCCACTGCTCATGGGGCCTGTTGGTCCGCCGGTCAGGTGGGCCGCCACTTCAACTCGGATAAATTATTTGCAGGGGCCCCCGAGTTCCTAGTTGCGCCACTGCTCATGGGGCCGGTCTTCCTAATTAGCCAGGGCCGCCGGTTTGAGCAGCCAGTCCGCCCCTGCCCGACAAACGTTGACAAAATCTCTACAGTGGTTGAGATGCTGTAGGTGACCAGCAGATGGACGGCTTTGACGAGTGGGCGTTCATGACAACTCACAGCTGGGACGAACCGGCGGCCGGAGTCTGGCGCCTTCGCGTTCGCAACGGACACAGCGCGTGTGAGTATACAGGGTGGACCGATAAAAAGTAATCAGCCACTTCTGAATTATCGTTAAATCGCTGTTGAAAACCCGTCAATAAGGCTAGATTTAATATAAAATTTGAATGCAAAACAGCATCAGAATGTTGTCAGCTGGTATTAAATATTCTGTGAGTGATCGAATTTGTGGCGTCATCTATTAATGTGCTTCAAACTTAGCTACATGTATTGGGAAAAAATTAAGTGTATATGATCACGTTGTACAGTAATTAAAAACCCAAATAGATGATGAGGTGGATAATTAGATATGAAACAATTTGACACGACTTTCCGTCGTGGTTTGAGGATTCGCGTCGTGGTGTTCTGGATCAGCGGATTTCTTTCCTGGTCGGTTTTCTTGTGTTTTGGTTTCATTTCAATTTTAGTTATTAGTCACGTGCGGCAGACTGAGTGGGCCAGCTCTCCGGGCAACTTTTCGGCGCGCGTTAATCTTTTCAGTTTTAATCTGATTCGGTTTTGTTACCGAAACGTAACTGCTGGGTGTGTGATGATGTGCGTTTCAGCCGTGCTGAAGAACTGGACTCTGGTACTTCTGGGCACCGGACGCCGTCGTCGAAGCACCGGCGGCGCTGACGCCGGCTACGACGGGCACCGGCAGTCGTGGGCGGCCGTCCGGTCCTCTTCCGCCGATGACTACGCAAGCACCGCGAGTGCCTTGTCTGTTTTTTCCCCCTGCGCATTAGCCGCTGCTCTCGCCATCGCCCTCAGCAGCCGGGATGCGGGCCACATCACATGAGTACAGCCTTCGAACTCCCCCCCCATCCGCCCGGTCCAAATACAGGGTGGCCCCCAAAAAAGTAAGCCACTACTGCGAGGATAGATTGTTTTTCCACAAAAGTCGGGTGTAATGGAAGCACTGGTATGAAATGTTTCTTCTGTGCGTGACCCGGTGCCGGATTCGCAATGTAGCAAATTTGGCATATGCTACGGGCCTCGTACTTTTGGGGGCCTCGCGGCACCCCATTGAAAATTTCTACGGCACTTCAGGGCATTTCCATGTTCGGTGGGTAGGCCTACTTAAAGTAAAGCGTATCTCGCCTGTGCCCTGTGTGTTAATTTGTTATGTCATTTATGCTGCTGCGACATCTATAAACTCGTGTAATAATCATTCGTATAATTTCAAAACGTAATTGTTTACGGAAGTAATAATATGTTTTGTTTTTAAGGAGGCCTCTTAACTTAAAATTGCTACGGGCCTCACACTTGCTTAATCCGGCACTGGCGTGACCGAATTTGTGACGTCGTCGGTTACTGTGCTTGAATCTGTGATATGGCTAAATAAGTGTGTAGTATAAAAAGCGCGTAATTGAAACCAAAAATAAATCGCGAAAAAATGGAAATCCAAGAAAGTTTTATTTGAATTTCTAACTAAAGGATGGTTTAGGATTGGAATTGTAGGCGAACTGATTCAAGAGGGAACGATGTTCCTTATTTGATGACCCATATCGCAAATTCGCAGCTTATGCAGAACAATTTGCCTCAAATTAGGTTACGAAATAATACCGAGTGAATATTATGGTGTTTGTCTGACATGAATTTCACGAAATATCAAATCTCGTTTGCAGGTAATAATGAAATATTATACGATTTGTTGACAGTTCGGTGGCAGGTCATAATTCTTTTTGGGCCACCTTGCGCTTGTTTGCATTCCAATCCAGAGATGGACGTGGCTGGGATCCGGCTGTCAGTGGATTGGGCCGAATCAGGTTATAGTTTTTTCCTGACAATGGATTGGTGCGGGCCCAGATCTCCAAATGCGACTTAGTCTTAAACCTAGCAACAAATTCGCAGCTGGAAAAAATGCGCTCTAATCGTGTGATTTTTTGTACATTGTGTACGTTATCCACGTAGAATAGCAGAAAACACGAAACTGACCAAACTGTACTGACCATCACCAAAATGACCAATTGTACAAAATTGTACAGCCAGAAAATGGAGGGCACGACAAAAAAAATTCTGGCAATTCTCGCCGGATGTGTGCCCCGCCACTTTCAAATTGGTTCTGGCGCCACTGGTTCGGTTTTCGAAATTTTGGGTCGGGTTGGGTTGTTTGACAGATTGGGTCAAGAAATTTGGCCACAGGTCCATCTCTGTATCAAGCTCCTAGAAAGCACCGACCTCGCTCAACGACAATCATTTCGACCTCGTGACTGTAGGCTGCTGATGTCTTCGAACGGGAACGGCAGATGCCACAGCTAATTTGTCGCTACATAACTTGAATGTGAGTGTTTAAAACACGTCGTGTTGGCCTACCTTAAAACGTGCGTTCCGTCCTATTGGAGGTTTACGTCGAACATTGGTGGTATATGTGGTAAAATTGTTTCAGAGGTTACAGTTGATTGGCTGCGTTTAAATTCTAATGTGACGCTTATAGGAGGAAGGAAGGGACATTGGAGATTTTTTTGTGAACGAGACGGTTCGCTGACAACTGATCCCATCGTTCGGCTGTGTGTAAATATGAATAATGTACGTATTTTGCTGCCACACTGTAGACAGGATCTTCTCGTTTTCCCGAACGTCGTAGAAACAGCCTATATTTGGTTTGCACACACTGGTGCAAAACACTCTCATAGGTCACTGCAGTTGTTTGTTGCTAAAAATGCTGGACTTCTGCACACTCACAAAATCGTAGAACGCATTTCCTGTTTTCCGTACGTGATAGCCTACGTTATTTTTCGTCAGTGTACGTGTGAAAGTAGGCCACACTAGTTTATTATTTATGTATTATCTATGCATTTCAGCCGTCCGCGGGACGTACTATTGTGTTAGTCATTAAAGCATGTTTACCAGAGCGCTTTGAAATATTTCGATAGTGTGCGCATATCACAAACTTGTTGCATATTGCAGGCTGTTCATCAGTTTGGCGAAAGCGTATGTCTATCTTTTTTTTGTTTTGCCATTCTCCGTGCTGCATAATAGCTTGCCTGTATACTATAGGATTTATAAAAACCTTTAAATGTGAGACAGAAAAAGTGTACCGAAACGCGAAATGAAGACGTAATGAGTGACGGTCAGAAAATTATCGTTTACTTTTGAGCTACGTTGCTTTCATTTCGTAGGTAAGTAAACGGTTTCTATAGCTCCAGAGCGTGTCGAGAAGCAGGGCGCATAATTACGATTGCGTTTTTCTATGTTTGGGTTTTTTAGAACGGTACATTACGGCTTTCAAAATACAAATCCTGTGCAATAGCTATACAGTCATTCAGTCAATCTATATAATGTGCACCCAAAAGTTGACCAGAGAACTGGCCAACTTCTGACATCAAGGAATATTTGTCTTTCACCGTGTCCGTTTCGTTGTCGACTTGTCGTTATGCGCGTCAATGAACCAGTTGATAACGAAGGCAGTAGGCTAAGTGCATGTAGCGCCACATTGGTCAGACAGCTTGTTTTGAGGCGAGTATGTTTGAACTTTGAACTCTAGTAAACTGGTCGGCAACGAAGTCCCGACACGACAATAGCAGTCGACTGGCCAGTTACAACTGGATCTGATTGTCAGTTGGCAATAGCGACTGTTGTCAGCAAAACAGAGATCATACGATTTCCACTCCAGCAATACTGTACCGCATGCTATGCCATGCAAGTGCAGGGTGTCGTTAATTATAGGCTTATATTAACTTGCGTGCGATCAGTTAATTCAGCGTTTCTGTGATTTGCCTTTATTTAATTATAACGAAATCGCGCACGTGGTGTACAAAAAGTATCGATAAAACTGTAAAACATTCAGTTAAGCGGTAGCTAAGTATCTAACAATAATTATAGAATCAATTTCAGTTCGAGTTAATAACAGATTACAATTGTTGTCAGTACTAAGGCCTATGTGCCTACCTCTCAGTAATAACAATTCTCGTATCAAAACTGAGCCACACAATAACGCCTGTCACTATCAGCCGAAAAAAAACAGGAACTATCTAACGGTATGTTTGATATTGATGCAAACTGAAAACGTGCTGCACAAAATTAAAATTACTGCCTATTGTCGACAAATGCCGTGCACACATGATATAAGCCTATCACTATTAATTAAGTGCTTTCGATCGATTAATATTCGTGCGCGAAAAGCACAGTTAGCAGGCCTCGATCTTCAGCAGGCGACTTGTTACGTGACAGCCTACTTGAGAAGTACTGTAACCAAATGAAATAATAGGCCTATCTCTAGTAGCATACATTATACACAGGCCTACTCTAGTGTACGTAGGCGTTTTGTAGTACTGTAGGTCGCAAATCGCAGTGTGCAAAAATCTACAGGCTATGTGGCCCATTTCCGTAGCTGATAGAGTGAATACACTCACGTGGGCACGCTATGGCCAACTACGTAGCCTGTTTGCTGCTGTCCATTGCAAACAACAACAAATACAGGGTCGTCGACAGTTAACCGGTTAGGGGAATGAGACAGTTGAACTCTACGATAAAAGTAAATTACTATGGCCGTTATATACGTTTATTACGCCAAAAGGCAGCACATGCAGTGTGCATACAGTGTTATGCTGTCGAAGGAGCGAAGAGCGAGCAACTGCCATGGGGCTTCGTTGTTACGTAATACGCCGTTTTCTTAACAGGTCATATACTGTATGCGATGTGTGACCCAAAATTTTGGATTATCCTCGGTCCATCTAAATCCATCGTCAGCAAGTTCGTGATAATATGGCAGGCAGTATAGGCCTACCAGACGTGGAGTGCGATGCACGTCTGCAGCTTGAGACGACAACTTCAGCATCACATGCATGTAACTCATCTGCAGCAGTAGGCCTAACGGTAAAAATGCATAGGCGGATGACGATCATGAGCAAGGCTGTATTTGCCGGGAAGTTAGAGGGGGTCGACCCCTTGCGTAAAATGTCTGACTCCCTACTGAAACAGGTTCATGGGGGCGTTAAACTCTACTCACTGGTCACATGGTCGATTTTAACTCATGTCGACCCTTCCGGATGCAAACTCCAGCACCTTCCACCAACTTCTCGTACCCATCAGTGGCACCTTCCCAGTCCGGACGTTAAAGCCCATGACCCCCTCCAGTGGCGCCGACTCCATGGGGCACGGGGGGCACGTGCCCCCTCCCACTTTTACAAATGGCTGGGAACGGGAGCACCGTGAGTAGAAGAACAGCAAACAAGAAACTGGCCAAACTGTACTGACCATCACGAAAGCGCCCACCAAAACGACTAATTGTGTGTTTAGAGCCAAAAAGTGGAGGGGCACGACCAAAAAAAATGCCCCATCACTTTCGCTCCGGACCGGTGCCCCCACTTTCAAATTCGTTCCGGTGCTACTGCCCTCCTCCGAAGGAATTTGACGAATACAACCCTAATCAGGAGTTGAGGACGAACTTCATAGTCATGCGCGAGGATCGAGTGCATTAATGCCCTCAACATGACAGCAAATCAGGCCTGGCTGCAAACTCGTCCTCGCGAGTTATGACTGCAGCTTGAAGTTTTTCAAACAGAGAAATTTATCACGATTTACACACATTTTCTTGCCAAAAATCTATCGGTAAAATCTGCCTATGGCACAATTTAAGTTAATTTGTATGCTATACGACGTCTTCTTGTTGTAATATCGAAGCACGTCTCGAGACTGGACGTTATATAACTTCATCACCTTTCATGACTTCGACCTTTTGACCCTGAAACTGCTGAAATGCTACTTACACGTGCCTCTGATTTTGTCTTCGGGTTATAGATTTTTACGGACTAGGAGACCGAAGCGACTACAACTATGTAATTATCCATAATTATAATAATAGATTATCCGTGGAGAAATAAGTTACTACTCCATAATACACGCATTTAGACTTACTCGTCAAACGACAGGTGTGAAGTAAGACATAAAAAAACTACGAGCCACTCGGATAAATACATAACCGTTTAATGGGTTAAATGGACTTAGGTCGAAGTGCCGGCGATGCAGTCATCGTAGTGGGCGATATCAGTTATCAGTGAACTGCATGTGGATGCGTAGCGCCTACGACATAATGTGTCCGAATGATGCGGCTCAGCTTTAACGCGCCGGTCCTCGCTATGAGACGGCGTGGAACAGCGTGTTGCGGACAGCTGACACGAGAGGTTCTTGCCAGAGTTGGAACGGCGTCGACCAGATCACGTCGACCACTTCACACAGCAACCAGCGTCGACGACTTGTAAGGCTTGTCATGCAGCACACACGTCAACAGTGTAGAGCCAGTGTCGCTGTGTTTATTGTGTGCGTTGAGGTTTACTGCGACTATGAATACTATTCCGTTCATTCGGAGGTGTAGGCCTCCAAGGGGCGTGTGTGCACCCAGGATTACATGAAAGGGGCACAGATAGTTCAAACACACCTTTGGCGGCGTGGCTCAGTGGTTAGGACGTCGGTCTTTGGCTGGCGGACTTTGCCTGACCTAGGCCTACGCTCGTTCTATGTTGACATGCGACCACTTCGTGGGTAAAGTGCAATGTCTGCTATGGGTCAACCAACCAGGCACACTCAGCCTTCTGTCCCTTATGGGTCAGTAAATGAGTAATAATCCATGTACATGGGTTACAGGGTGGAGACCATTAAATGGCAGACCAGGGCTGCTTATGGCTGTTTAGTCGCAGGCCAAAGTCCCGTGGCTACGGGCTTAGCCTACGGTCTATATAGGCTGTACGCCCTGTCTGACACAACAGCGCCGCTGCAGCTGCAGTTGCCGCTTTTGGCGCTATATATAAGGTGTTATACCCTTACCTTATACCTTGCATTATATATTTGTATCATTGATATAGTTCATGATCCCGCATATAGCCTAAGTTGTAGGCCTGTATGAAAATACCACGCCACGATCAGGATGCTATAGTGCACGGTGTTCTGTTTTCATGTAATTGCGCGGTTATTTCTCGACCAATGTCGAAAACGGGTGTGCAAAGGAATCACGATGCCTCCATTCATTAATAACCAGCTTGTTTTGAAGAAGTTAAGCCAAGATGATTTAGTGGGTCCGGTTTTTGATACACGGCATAGTCGTAACTCGTAACCGTAGTTGTTGTGGCCAGTGTTGTATTGTAATCAATTACAAAAGTAATTAATTTTACGTAATTGAATAC
>Ga0209568_1000883_pt1 | contig 10969 bp, 8 predicted proteins | sample WorMetOlspDAHAB2_FD_187406 | JGI IMG/M metagenome (GOLD analysis project Ga0209568, IMG submission 187406) | Marine gutless worms symbiont microbial communities from Max Planck institute for Marine Microbiology, Germany - Olavius sp. DAHAB.2... ...
TATATTACAGAAATACGATAAGGTTTTTTTAAATATGGATTATATGATAAGTGATTACACTGAGACGGCTGACTCAGTAAATACATACGACCGTTAAAAACAACCAGAACACTGTGGTACAGCAGCAGCAGCAGTTTTTAAGCACGCTTGAGTTAACTTTTACGACATGTTTATTTACTAAAAAGCATACAGCTATCTTGAGAACCGATCTGACGCTGCTAATATCGACCGTTTTGGTATCTCACGCACTACCGGATACCCAATTCATGTCTCGTTACCAGACGCAAACACGCAGTACAACACGGCGGTACAACGGGTGCAGTGCAGTGCAGCTAAGGCGAAGACGCCGCCGCCGCCGACTCCGCCATCAACTTGCGTCTAGATGGCGCACACACACACAAGGCCACCGCGAACCCAACGCGGGCGTGCGGCAACGCGATGCACTGGTGCATTGGCATTAGGTGGGACCGCCAGGCGCAGCAGTTCATTACGGGTGATCCATCGCATCGTCCTCGGTCGCACGTATGCGCTCTGCGTCCATGTTGCAGCGTTGTCGGGGCGGACGACCGATAGATCGGTCGTCGCCCCGACAACACCCGGCAGCCACGGCCCCGCCGCCGCCAGCGACGTCGACGCCGCCGAGTCGGTGCGCGCACAAAACGCTTCCATTACTTTATCGCACCAGCGTCACAGCAAGCAGCTGACGAAGCAGCACTCATCAGGCGACTCCGTCCGACAGACCAATCGTCAAATATGCCAGTTTTTTGTCTGCTCACCCAAATCGCTCGCTCGGATAATACTGTTATGCAGCTGGGAGAGTGCGCTCACTGAATCATCGCACAATGGCACAGCGGATGACTAGATAAAAAGCATCAGAACTGTAGTCCTCAAATCAAATTAAAAAATACATATTGTTCGCCAAAAAGTTTACGACAGGTGAACTCTGTGTTTTATGGATGACATTTATGACCTCTGGCACAGGATTAATCACTTGGTTTAAACAATTACAAACAGTTTATCCTTTGCTCCTTACATTTTAAATACCACAAAAACAGAAAGCAACTGCGCATTGTGGATATTTCGCACAGCAACTGATATCTTGACGTAAGTGACCGATTTGCTGCGCTGCAAATAACTGAAAAATTGCGATCTAAAAAAATTCGTAATTAATTAATTAATTCGTAATTACTAATTAGGTTGTCTTCCTTGTCACATCGGTTCTAAAAGATCGCTTCTAATCTGAAACTCTGGTCTTGCCTGGCAAATTTGTCATTCAGATTATCAGTTCATTAACTTCATTTCAAGAACTAGTTCTGATATTTGTTATCAAGTCACCCACAGTCACTGGCATGGGACTGCCGGTCTGCTTCCTCCCATCTAGCGAATAACAAGCACGTTGAGGTTTCGGTGAACGAAACGTATTCCATATTTACTATGTGTTCACGACACCGTGACGACGCTATATGAAGCGTCGTCGATTAAAATACAAGGCGCGACCATCGTTGCAATGCAAGTTAAAACGACTATCGGCTGTTGTTACAGGACAGTGGTAAGGCGAGCGAGAGCGACAGGCGCCAGACCACCTGGGATCACAGCGACAAGACTGTGGACAGCGGTACCGTCCAAAGCACAGAAATGTTATTTATTCTGTCGACGACAAGCGCAAGTGCCCCTGAGACAGATCGTCTCGGGGTCTTTGGAGCTGGCAAGCGACGCCAGGCAGGCCGGCCGGCCGGTCTGTCGGTCGATGAGCGCTTCCACACTCGTTGGCGGCTGATATGGTCATCCAGACTGTCTCGAGCGTGTTCAAACATAATTGGGACTGAGACGACGACTGTCCGCAACTGTGTGTCGACAACGTCTTCGCTACGTTTGCTAACGCTGTGCAACGTTACTGACCAGCGTCGACTGCGATTTGCTTATCGTTCGATTCTCTTTTCGGTTACTCGGTTGCCTCGACTTGTTTTTTTCTCCGCACAAACTATAACGAAGTTTAACGTTAATTCTTTCTGATGTTGTCGGCAGCTAGAGCTTACACGCTTTCCAATTCATCGTGAAATGTTGTATTTCTATATTTACATTTTGCTTGGAATATATTAAATATATAGTAAATTGCGAGATCATCTCGCCAACCCAGCCTTCCATCCCTCCGGGATAGGTAAATGAGTAGTAATCCATGGATTACGGGAGTGGAGACCATCAAACGGCAGACCAGGGCTGCATATTGCTGGTTGACCGTAGGTCAGTTTGCAAGCGCAGGCTTAGCCTACAGCCTATAGACTGTACGCCCACTCCTGTGACATGAACAGCGCCACTGCAGCTGCGGTTTGCGGCTTATGGCGCTATACAAGTGTTATAGGCCTATGCCTTTGCCATCAAGCGACCAAAAATGCCGAAACTGCTGCATCAGCGTCTATGTGCAAATGGTTTTTAAAATTAAGCTTGTATCCCACCGCTGATATGGGGAATTCGTGTCCCGCTCGGGTTCCGATGACCTTTACTAGAATACAGGCCATAAAACAACGAATTTGCTATCGGTCGCCAAGCTTTACAGGCTCTGCTTTATGTAAGCTATATTGCAACTGCGTGCTGTGTCTCGCAGTGTGTTCTGTTACTTTTCATGATAATCAACTTCTCACGCGGCCACACAGAACTACACAAACGGCAAATGTCAAGTGATATGCGTCGGGGTCAGTGAAACTTATCAACACGGTAGCGTAACCGGTTAACCAACGAACGACAAACAGTGCTGTGCCTGGCAATTAGACCAGTTTTACTGCAGGAACAACGTGTTTACACTGCAGCGGCGATGTGCAACAAACTGGTCAAGAATTTATTAGCGTGATTACACGGAAAACAAATGTTGCGCCAGAGAAATCGTGGGTCATTCATTGTTCAGGCCACTGCACGTGCAGGATGGAATAGGTCAGCAACGTTCTTGACAACCCTGACCAGATAGCCAAGTTGTTTTAAACAGGTCGGCATTCTGTGGCATTGGCCCGCGTTCGGTTCTACAGTAAGCCATGGGGCTTCTGCGAAAGATTTCAAGTGACTACGCGGGCCCCTTTACCCACGCAGCAAAAACAAGTCTGCCAGAGAGTTTAACAGCAAGTGCGCTAACGATAATCACAGTCAGTTTTTGTAATAATGAGTGACTAATAAATGTGATAAACTTTAACAATCTCTATATTTGACACCACTTTTTAAAACTTTTAAATAGTTTATCCTAATACGACTGTTTTCTCACTTAGTGGCGATGACAGTGAACGAATGTTTAATTGTGAATTATATAGGCCTACGTTTGTTCGCCCGAGATTTCATCAAAAAAAGCCAAAAACAACATTATGGAGGCAAATGAAAAAAGCTGTGAGCAGAATAACAGTTAGAACCATTTCCTGAAACTTCTTGTTGTTTGTTGCTACTCTAGCTCGTAAACGGCATGGAGCCAATAAATTCATCAACGATTTCAACGTTGAGGAGGGGAACACTTACTTCGTTGATATGTTTGTATGTCTTTATGAGGTCAACACTGAGTTTGCGAAGAGGAGCGCTGGCGGAGTCTCTGAAGGATGCCGACGCCTGTGTCACCACTGCAGCCGTCGGTGCCATGTTTGGCATCGCTGACGAGTGCTGCTGAGGCAAAGGCTGAGGATGCTGAACTCGCTGCTGCTGCTGCAGCTGGTACGAGTGCGACTTGAATGACGGCAGCGCGGCAGAGTCAGGTTGGAGCGGAACGACCACCGACGTCGGTGTTAGATCGTCAACGATCAGCTGGGACGTGATGACGGCGGTGCCTCCGCCCCCGACGGGCACCGGCTGATGGCCTAGTGACGCGGCGGCGGCGAGGGCAGCCGGGTGGAGGCTGTTGTGGTGATGCGTCGGCACGAGGTGATGAGGATGAACGTGCTGTAGATGTACGCAGTCTGCGGTCGTCGACGATGCAGTGTCGATGGTCAGCAGAGTCTGCGTCAGTACCATGCTGTTGGACGTGGGCGGCAGCACGGTGGGGCGGCGACGCTGGCTGCTTCGGCGACACGGCTTCTTCGCAGTGGCCACGGCAGCAGACAAACAGTCGCAGATAACGACGACGACCAACAGGCAACAGTCGCAGCGTTACTACGACACACCGTCTACAACCACATGTTCATCACATTATATTATCATTCACATTTCATCTCGACATTGGTTAAATGACAGGCCAACGACAACCGGCAGCTTTGTGGCTCCACAGCCTAATGTCAAACCTCGTATTCGTGATCGACAGGTCGCGGGTTTGAGTATTACCCACTGCATTGTCGAATACGGCCTACGGCAAGCCGCTCACGCACACCTGCCTCTGTCACCAAGCAGTATAATTTGTTATATACACCGATAATACAATACAAATACGTGCTGTGATTATTAAATACGTAAACCCAATATCAATACGGAAGAAAAGTACCAAAACAATAGGCGAGATGGAAAAATTGGAAGTATAATTTCTCGGAAAATGCAGAACCAGAAAAATGTAGCATGGAATTAAAACGCAAGCATACAGTGCCAACAGCACCATTTGCAACCGCAGTGACTTAAGTGTCAAAACTCCATCTGAGACGGACGGACGGACAGGAAATGGTGCATTTTAGCCTTAAAATGTAACATCTGGGGGCAATAATTTTAATGATTTTCCTGGTAATCAAGTGACCAAATTTCGTGTATTCATTGGTTGATACCGGATTTTTATCTCCCCCTTAAATTTATATGAAGCATCGCGGTTCGTTCCCCCATAGGATGGACGCCCCTGACAGACACAACGGACAAAAGACAAACGAACGAACGTACGGACGAAGAGACGCATCTCTTTGTCCGTCTGTCCGTCTCTTACATGGAGTCTGACACAGCAGATGACACCTGTTGATTCTGCTGATGACGTTAAAACTTGTTTGTGTTCATCGACAAAACACACGCTGCTATTTTGATCCTGGATTTCCCAGTACTATTAACGGCAGCCAAGTTTATTTTTCCATTTGGTTCTCCATCTTCCTGTCCTGTCCCACTTTTTCAGGAAAGTCGAGGGTGCCCACACGACCATGCCAAATGCGCGTCCTACCATATCACCATGCCGCTGTAATGGTTCCCTGTGCGCGCGCGGTCACTGTCTGCAAACGGATTGAAAGAGGCGAAAAGGACGTTCAACAGTGTGAGATGGGTTAGGTTGGGGTGGCGACTGAGGAGTGAACAGGCCAGTTGATTGAGATCGTGTCCAGCCTTTCATCCAGTGCACATTCGGTTCGCAATTTGATCGATCTGGCTTTTAACGCGACCGCCCGATCGGCGGCGTGGCATCGTGAACGATGGGGGCATAGGCAACGAGCGTGGTGCCGAGCGCACTGACCCACCGGCCACACACGGACTGACTGACGGCTCCTCGTCAAAATAATCAATATTCTCAAGCCGCCGCCGCTGACCACACACGTCGTCTAGACGAGGGACGGACGGAGACAACCACTTGGACCCTGGGAGAGCCAGTCCGAGTCCCGACCCCGGCCGTCGTGCACGAACTACACAGCGGGGTCGGTGGTCGGGGACTGTCTGAGCTCCGCCGCCGCCGGACTGTAAATGAGGGAACGGAAGGCCACCGCAGTGCGTACGTGTCAGCCAGGATACGATCTTTCAACGGCGCGCTCTAAACGCACGAGCATAAATCCGCTGTGAAATATGGCGAACGGCTTTCCAACGACCCTCGCTTCCTTCATTCCGTCTTTTCCCCATTCACGCTACTCCCTCCGTCTGTTTCCTTTACGTGTCTCACCATCCGTCCAGCAATGACCACCGGAGTTTCTTTCCGATTACATCCACCCGCATCTGCGACTGCTGTAAGCCGACGCATCCGGGGGAAAGGCTTTTTGCGCATTATCGCAATTTGCACGCAATCTTAACAAATCTATCACACTGCACACAAAGCGCAACTTGCGTTCGTTATTCAGGCACGAGTCCGGCATCGGTCCACACCGTATACGTAACATCTTAAGTTACGTATACGTTAAGTTCTTAACGGTATTTCACACTGTAAAACGTCGGAAAATAACCACAAACATAAAACACAGTATAGCAATGGTTAATGTACGTTATATGGGCAGGCCATTACGGAACTCATTCCGTTTCTTTTTTTCTACCAGTGGCGTAGCAAAGTTTGAGCGGGCCCGTGTGCCATTCTAAAAGGCCCCCCACACAGGGTTCGTCTGGGCCCCACAGCGATGGGCCTGTGTGCACTGCACGCCTTTCACAACATATCGCTACTACTACCTTTCTTGGTGTTGTTGTTTAGGTGATGGTGTGAATGCCGAATGAAGTTCGGACACAGGCAAGTCGACAACAACTGGAGAACATAATCAAGGAAAAAAGACTTTGATGGCTCTGTGACTGTCATGTGTTTAAAATGAACGTCCAATGAATACCGAAGCAAGCTTTCCAGTGGGAGGTTCCAGACTAAGGATCCAGAGCAAACTGGAAGATTCTGGTGGACATGAGACTTACGAAAGATGGGGGGATCACCTTGTAAGAAGCCGAGGCAGTGTCAGTAGTAGACAGAGTACACTGGAGATGTTGTGTGACCAATGGAACCGCCAAAAGTCAAATCAATGACTGGTCCACATACGACAATCTGCGGCACGGGCTAGTCCTCCATTCCGAATATTTGGACACCCCTACCGTGTGGCCACGGTTTACGTCGGTGATGTAGCAGGAAGAAAGCGGAAAGACGGCTGCGGCGGCGAGGCACGTTCGACCTAAAAGCGACCAGACCAGGCCAAGTCAGACCAACAAACGATCGGTCGTAGTTCCGCATCAACGACAACGCTAGCACGTCGCACCATCCATCTCAGTCGGTTCATAGAAGCGCACGTTTCAAGGCGAGGTCAGCAGGTCATACGCTGCAGCGCCAGATGACCACGCTGCATGCAGCCAAATGCAATCGAAACTGCTAGCGACAGGACGAGCGGTAAGCAACTGAGTTTATGGCACTGACAAATTACACAAGACAGTATAGTTAACCTCTCTTTAGCTCGAAATACAACCAACGCATCAGAACACAATAAATGCCAACCAAATACGGCACACAGAAAATTTCACAGCGCGTGACAGCGGCACTCAAATCAACTGTCTAGAAAGCAAAAGCAAAATGCCGTGTAATTTGCGGACTACGCGACGTTAAAAGATAAAGGTCAAATTCAAAATTGTTTGCAATTAGAGAACGGAAGGTGACAACAGTACTGTGCGTGTAACAGGCGATAACGAAACAAATGTCGCTTCAAGTGAAAAATCCAACATAACTTCAACGATTAAGCATTGGTAAAAAGCACGCAATAGCTTTTACCAATTACCACTGACGCCAATACTACCAAACGAATGAAACGATGAGATAACGCACAGCGATAATATACATTGTGCACTATGTATATATCAATTTTAATGCTGTCTGAACACAGTGTAAACCTTGTACAAAAAAGATACTGTGCAGTTGTGTTCCATATTTTTTATAGTAAACAGAAGGCAAAAATGCAAAACATAAGCTAAAAAAATGAACAGCGGCAAAAAGTCCGTAATTCAAAAAACGAAAAAGTGGTCTTTACACTTCACACAGACACCGACAGATTTGCACTTAAATACAACACGACAACGAAATGCCCATAAATTCTTGGAACTTGGAAGCATTTTCGCAGAAACCGAAGGCCTTGGGTACCGTAAAAGCGCCACACACGCCAGACAACTGCTTATGAGTGAGTATACAAAACTCTCGCCAAAAATCCGACCGCACAAAAGCCACCGAAAAAGCACCTGGCAACACTACGAAAAGATTACGCAGCGCCAGCAGCCGTGGAGATAGGGACACTTCTTAGAAGGCAGGCTGCAGTTCATATTATCCAGGCAATGAAATGCATTAAGATTTAAGACACAACGTCTGCAGTCCGGCTCAACGGCAACTTCTTTCCATGCGACTTCCAAAATTACGCGGCGGCGTCTTACTGCAATCGTCGCCCACGCACTTAGCTGAACGAGGCACCAGCGATTCCCATGTCAGCGCTATACAAATTCGCGGCAAATGGCAACTGAGAGTACAAGACAGGCGATGACACAAGAGCTATGCACTGTCGTGGAGTACTATGCCAGTGCACCAGCGCACTGACGTGACAGTCAGTAAAAAGCTAGAGTTTGTAGTGTACTACGCCATCCAAGTCACGAGAGATACCGAATGTTTTTGTCGTAGCATCAACCGCCTGGCGACCTTGACCTTTCGATACCTACGTCAGACGTCGACGACGACAGACACACTGATCGATTCGTAATAGATCCCCTCTCTAGGGAGGGACCCATAACAACAGCAATAAAGATCACGCAAGTACTGACGCCGGCCTGCAATATACGGCACTCCGGGAGAAGTTTACAGCATCGAAACAAACGCGCATCAATCAACTCGCGAAATTTACTGTCACAAGGTCAACTCGTTACATGTGACTAGTCGACATGTTTTTCAGTAGGGTAATTAATGTAAGTTTTAAAAATCTTTATGCAATGAACTTCTCCCAGAGCGCCCAACACACCATCATATTATCAACAAAGAAGAGGTAGACGATGACGTAGAGCATGACAGGGTGATGTAAACGAGGAACGCGCACGCACGCACGCACACACACACACACACACACACACACTGGCTAATATAGCACTGACGTGCAGCCAATGCAGTCGTGATTACGATTCACAGTCGTCCAAGAAATGACCTATTATGCATTTGGGAGAAACGTTCAACCCTACTCACTCACTCATTACGATTCAGAGTAGAAATTTCAACAAGAAATCTACAATAACTGTGTGTGTGTGTGTACTAGCTATAGTCGTAACTGCACATACAAACTGCATGTATTATTCTGCGTAAGCATAAGCGTAGCGCAACTTCATACGCTGATATTCGCGACCTTCAACATCAAAATATTACAAACAACATTACACAGAAGCACCTAGAAATCGAAGACCTCGGGTACAGTAAGTCACCACACAGTGAAGATATGTTGCTTTGTTAAACTGATAACGCTAGGCCACTACTCGACAGCGCACACTGCAGCAATCACATATGGTTGTGACAACAAAACAGTGCGGACAAAACGAGAAACTTTTGCGACGTTTCATGAACTGTGCAACAATGCAATAAACAGTTTTCAGCAGAAAAATAAACGATAATGCGCGACCAGCAAGCTGCAGGTGGACACAGGGTGGCGCATAAAAAGTGATTCACATTTCATCTACACGGTTTATACATTACGGAACAACAGACATCACTTATACAACAGATAAAAAAAGAACCATAAGGCAAGCAGTATTGCACGTAAGTCTTCCAATTCTTGGAAAGAATTCTAGCAAGAAACACCACTTCGTGATAACTCTGCCCAATCTTAATCGATTCTCAAAACTGTGTCACAGCTACAGACAAATTTCCCAACAAATTGAACATAATAATTAGCACCCCACGTGACTGCCGAATTTTCCACCTTACCATTTTACGTGCCACTGGCTTTATTAATCATATAATCGAACCATCATACCGGAAGCCGTAGTATTTTTTTATTATATCGTTACAGTTTATGACAAGAAAAAGTGTCAGCAAATGCAAATGATATAATCATGTTCATGTAATACAGTACAGGCGTCATTACACAAAACCTTTGACATCTGGTGACGAATCTTAACCGATTTGTAAAAAAATTCTTTCACCACCACACATGCATGCAGAACTAAACTTTGGGCAAAGCATGTCAAGTATTTTCCATAGTACCAAAAGTATGCTGCAACATTAGTACTGTATATAAAATGCAAAACGTCCAAAATCGTCAGAATACGTCACTATTCGTAGTAAGTCTGTTAAATCTAAATCGACTTCAAAATCGATTATTTCACAATTACGAAGACCACCAATTCTAACAAACTGCATACGATAATTAACACTCCACATCTTTGAGTCTTTTACTGCATCATGATTCTGCGCAATTTCAGACAATTCTCAATGGTTTGCATTTCAGACACAACACTGCACACGCCTAGCTTGAAATTTAGTTCTCTTAGAGGTGAAAAAATGCCAAGCGGTTTAAGACGAAGCTGCGTTATTTATCGAGAAATGTGCAATTTTATTTTGTTGTTAAATAGCGATAGAACTTGAAGTAGTTCATAAATGAACAGAACGAGTCATAATGATTCAATCAACCGAGCGGCTCTAATTAGCGCAGAAGGCCAGAACACGGAACTGTAAAGTCTGCACCGCGGTTGGTTAAGGTGTATGGCGCGATGCCACAAAGGCAGGCACGAGTATTCCAGGCACGGCAGCGGCGCTATTAGTTTTGGCATGACAGATGGCCAGAGGAGTGCAAGCACGCACCGTACATACCGAGTGCGGCCACACACACGAGCGTCGGTCAGCCAGCGCCAGGTTAATGTTACGTCACGCATCGTCGGAGGTGCACACTGCTACAGCAGCTGCTGACCATCGTCCTGATGAAGACACCGACACCGATATCATCATCATTGGCCGCCCATGCGATGCGCATCAGTCGTTCATTAGCCTCAGCGCTAATACCACCCAGCTAGGCACTCGCACAAACTGTGTTACTGTACAGTCTCAGGTCACCAACACCAGAGCCGAAGAGAGCCAATATCGATTTACTTTACCCATGAACTAATGCAATAAAATAAACTTTCAGATTCATTTCAACGCCATCACAATGAGTCCTATCCACGTGACTAACTTTCATGTTAAGTGCCCCTATAACAATTTATTTTGTGACAGCGTCACTTAAATCTCAGTTATATAATAAGCATAATAATAATAATAATAATAATAATAATAATAATGAAGTATATACGTATAAAGGAAAAACAAATGTAGACCAATTTTGGTGACCACTCTCAAAATCTAACACCGGTTAAACCTGGCCAATCTAGC
>Ga0209568_1000885_pt1 | contig 10963 bp, 9 predicted proteins | sample WorMetOlspDAHAB2_FD_187406 | JGI IMG/M metagenome (GOLD analysis project Ga0209568, IMG submission 187406) | Marine gutless worms symbiont microbial communities from Max Planck institute for Marine Microbiology, Germany - Olavius sp. DAHAB.2... ...
TTTCTGTGGGGCGTTAAACTCGCTCGCTCACTTAACATATTTCTAAATGTCTTTTTGATTATTAAAAGAATGTTTTAATAAACAGTATTCAGTTATTTTCAGTTATCTTCCTATTGAATGACAATACAAAACAACTGCCACTCTAACAATATTTGTCAGTCTGTTATTAATTGAGCTGTTGATCTGAAATCTTCTGATGTGACATGATGACAGTTGCCTTTTCATAGTGTTGCTACCATGTCCACCTTTCCATCTTCACTGTTTCAGTCTATGGCCAGGATGCATTTGACAGAATCTGTGACTGTTGTACTGAATGGGTTCAGTGAGCATGTGCGTGTGTGTGTATGTGTGCATGTGTGTGTGTGCTGAAGGAGTGTAGTCTGTGTGAAGATGAACTGATGAGCAGAACTGGCATCTGCATCAGCTGTGATGCTGGCATGTGTCGCTCATATTTCCATGTCACGTGGCAAGTAACCGCAGCTTGTTTATCTCTGAACACGTGTCGTGTCTTGTGCCTCAACTTTGCTTTGTCTCGTTACTTTTGTGGTTTCATTGTTTGCAAGTTGTACATGTAGACCTGCATTGATGTCATTCAAAGGAATAACTGCTGTACTACTGCAGAATACTTCTGACTTCTACAAGTTTTTGTTTATAACTAAATTAGTTCTCAACCAGTATCTGTGGTAGTAATAACAATATCAATAACAACACAATTTATAAACAGTGGCAGCACGAGGTGGTGCGATCGAGATGGTGCATTTGCATCAGGTGGTCACTTGATTGTCCTATTTTTTTGTGTTTTCTATTTGAAATTAAATTTAAGAACAAGAAAGCTGAAATCCGTAGTCAAATCAAATTCTATATGTAGCCTGCAGATTGCTGCATTGCATCAGACAGACTTTGTTAAGCTTGAACTATCTTTGATTGCATCCATTTCTCTGTTGCCACTTGTGAGTGACGTTTTCCAAGCTAAAAATGATTGTCAGCACGAGGGTTAGTTAGTTAACAAATATGGCATTAAGCTGCTAGGCCGAGAACAAAGTTGCAGCTGTTATAAGGAACAACAAATTATGACGGGAATCTGTGGCTGAACAAAACGGTTTCAGCCTCTGCATAGTCTGTAGAGATGGTTCTGAAGTGACGTGAAGTGGCAAACTGTACCAAGTGCGTGAAGCAGCAACAGCAAACGCCATATCCCCAACAGTGGACAGTCGGGTTGGTGGTATGATCAATGCAGATGTTGACGATCTCAGTCGTTGCCTTGAACTGATGTTAGCTGACATGACGTAATCGTAGCCGGTTTGTGTTGGTGTCTGCGGTATCTGATGCTGTCGTCGGCTGGTGGCGCACCAGAGGATGTCGTTCTTGGTTGTGTTCAGCTGAAGTCGGTACTTTGCATCCACTGTGACACCTCGTCGATGCAGACGGACATCACCTCCAGGAGACTGCAGAGGACTGCAAAACCCCAGGATCTGGGTATCATCAGCATAGAGGTGAGGAAGAAGTACGTGGCGTTCTATCAACGGTATCAGATCCGCCATGTATAGGAGAAAAAGTATCAGTCCGAGGACTGACCCTTGTGGCACTCCACACACTAAAAAGAGTGGGGTTGATCTGCCAAGTCCACACTGAAACACTGCGTTCTTCTGTTGACATAAGACGAAAACCATTGTGGAACATGTCCTTGAGGACGGTAGAACTTCTCCAGGCACCGTAGTAGTGTGCTGTGGTCCACCGTGTCAAAAGCCGCTGACAGGTCCAGCAGCGTCAGCATCGCCAAGTCGCCAGAATCGAGCGCCCGCAGAATGTCAGCCAGAATCTTGACGACTACCGTATCATTAGAGTGGTGGGCGTGGTAGGCTGACTGTAGTTTTGGCAACAGCTTCGCCCAGGAAGTTGGTGGATGACGCGCGTGACATTGTCGACGGTCATTGGACGAAAATTAGACAGTTGAGTTTTGGTGGAACGGACGTGAACGACGGCGATAGTGCATCGGTGGTCGAAGCTTTCACCCCCACCACCTTTGCCTCGTAAAACTGGTGAAACATCTCACGAGACGGAGGAACCGACTGTAACAGCTTTGTTATCAGTCTATCAAGAAGTTGCATGTAAATTGGACTTTAGTGACTTTTTCGACTGGTTTACCCTGGCAAAGGCTCGACAAGTGCTATTGTAGGTCGCCTAACTTTAAGATCACGGATCGGAACAGATTCTGAAACCTTTACAAATATGCTTGACAGTTTTTCAAAGTTGTTATGAGATTTTGATGGCACCTGTTGTTTTAGACGTCATATAATTTTATATGACTTACACGTATGTTATATTGATCTGCCTGCAGGTGGTCAGTGTCGAGTTGCCTTGTGAGCTGTTGAATTCATGTTGTCATTCGTAATCTGATGGTACTGTGTGTTGTCGTATGTGTTCAGTGCACAAAGAGAAGGTTTGTTAACTGAATCGGCTCCTGACGAGGCAAGTCTTAACTCTGAATGCCAGCAATTTGGTTGTAGGACTCAGCTGAGACTAAAATGAAACTGACAGGAATGTTGATAATATTGTCTAAGCAACTAGCACTGTACTAATTTGTTATCAACTTGTTATCAAAATACAAAATAAGCAAATGTTGGAGAAAGTCAGTAGAAGTTTGCAAATTTTGAGGCAATTCTGCATTGAATACCAAGTGTTTTTGATCTTGTAGGACAACAAGTGTAATAGTGTATGTAGTGGAATGCAAGAGAATAGAAAAGCAGGACCAAGGTCACATAATAATACTGACATAAACAAAAAGGCAGAAAAAGAGTTCTTATGTATTTCAGAGGTCCAGGGAATACGCTGTGGTAACCAAAAGACATTGACTAGTCAATTACAGACTGCAGTTTTTTTTAGAATCACAATTACAGTGATTATCTAATGTAATGTGGTGATCATCTGGAGATACATACGTGCAAGTGACGCAAACAACACGATGATTTTGGATGCTGACCGTTTGCTTGTTTGTTCACAGTTGATTTTTCTTGTTTGTGACAGGACATTGCCGACCCGTTTTTTGCTTACTGTAAGCAACATGCAGACAAACATTTGGCACGACTGAAGCGTCGCAACTGGCTTGCAGTTCAGTCAAACATAAAGAACTTTGAAAAACACATGACAGATCACGATAAGGTACATGCATCGTCTTGTAAGCAACACTTTAATGGATGTTGGTTACGCGTTGCAATAGTCAAATGTTTGAACGTAAATGTCTAATTTCTTTTCGTCTGTGCTGCCATTCTAATGTCACTTTCTGTTACCGTAAAATCTCGACCATTAGCCACACTCGTAGATAAGCCACAGGCCCAAATTATGTGTCAAAAGCCAGGTAAAACATTAATTCCTATAGATAAGCCGCAGTTGTACTTCTTGGATGTTGTCAAGTGCGTCAACGAGGTATGCTTACAGAGATGATGCATTTAGCGCTGCCCACTGCTTAGAATGCGCGTCCCCCAAGTGAATGAATTTGCGCACCTGAATAGCGCGAGAAATTTGATATCACACCGACCGACCGACCAACTGCCCGCATACCCTGGGCGGGTACCCTGCGCCGCCCATCGCGGGCAGGCGTGTGGGTGGGTTGGATGATGGAGAAGCTGACTGAAGTACAGCATCGGTGAAGCGTAATTTCGGCAAATTTCATAATCAGTGGTTAACGCATCAACACAGCTACCAAATAGCTGATTTATTTAACCGTCGAAACATCACTGGTCTAAACCACTAACTGCCCGAAATTGCATTTTGCTAGTTCAGTGTTGCGGTTTTACGGACTGAAAATATTTGTAGTAGAGTATGTGTTATAGATAAGCCGCATACCAACTTCAGGTCACCAAATTCAGGTAAAAATTGTGCGGCTTATCGTCGAGATTTTACGGTAGTTTTTTTAGTAATGTTGTCTATTTTTCCTTCTGCTACTCGTCAGAACATGCACGTTTTTTGACGTTCTTCCTGTTTTTATGCACTTTTTTATTGGATTTGTTTGGTGATTGTCGGACCAATGGGTTTGCAGTTTTGCAATTGTTTATGCTGTTTATTTCAGTTGCGGGTACAGAGGAAATTGACAGCTCATCAGCAGAGATATGCACGCACAAAACATCAGCTGGCATCGGCTTGGGGTTAGCCTCATTGTGTATCAGTTCTGTGTGTCGCTGTGCTGTTGTATGTGTGTATTGTACGGAACGTTTACGTTATACTGTGAATTGTTGGCATATTTTGTGAAAAGCTGTACCCTCAAACCTCTAAAATTTGTAAACTGAGTAATCATGTGTATGACCTATGTATGTATGTACGCAAGTTTTTATAAGCCATTATTTGCCGACGACATTCCTGACCATAACTGTGACACTGCTGACAACTTCAGACCGAACCCTCTGCGTGTATACAAGTTGTTGTCCAACGTTGGATGGTGACATTGCTCTTCAACGTGGAAATAATGTGCATCTTATGAAGAATTTGAAAAGCTAGTTGCTGTTGTGTACTTTTGTACATGTATGCTAATGTCGTTAGAAATAACAAACGCGTGTTAATAACACTATTTCGTGATCTTTCTTTTAAAAAAAATCAATATTTTGCAATATTTTACGGCTGAGTAAAATCTCATAGAAAAAAATTCTAACAAATTTTGTTAAACTGTGGACCACAGAATTGTTTCAGTAGAACAAATCATGTAATGCTGTCTGTTGTTAATATCTTTCTGTCGAAGGTTGTTTAATTAATGCGAGACTTTCAGAATGCAATTCCATCATTGTGTGCGACTGCATCCACCGTACCTCGTTGTCTTGTTTGGCTTTGCACATGCGTCTGTTTGTGTGTCTGTTGAACATTGTGTGTGTACGTGTGATCAGTTCCAACGGTGAAGATGCCTCGCATGCTTGTCACAAGCGCCTATGCATTGCAGCAGTTGTTGAAAAAGAAGAATTTGATCGGATCTTCAGCTGCTCAGGTTCGCGCTTACACAGATCACTGGCATTGCACAATTCTCATTTGTGGCATTCCTCGTGTTTAATTTTTGTCTGTTGTCTGATGAAGTTGTTGACTGCTAATAATATGACATAGTTTACTACTGTGGTTAAACTCTAACAATATAATTATTTTGATGTTATTTTTATCTGTAATTGTTATTATCACTTAAATGAACTGTGATCTGCAGTCACATAAAGGCAATCTCGATAACTAAATCAACACCTGGTACATTAATTGGGAACTTTGTGAGTAAATTATCTTGTGTATGGCTGCGTCTGTGCCGTCTGTGTGCAACAATTTGTCTGATGCTAAGCAGTCTGTCCGTCATCGTTTTTGTCATACTTTTGAAGCAGCACGCCAGCAACACTTTGTTTGTCGTCTGCAATTAGGTTGAAGCTGTCAGTGAAGTTCGTCGAAAGTGGCACGTCGCACCGATGCTGTCTGTTGACTTTGTCGGCTACTACCTCGGTTGCTTCATTGTTGTCGTTCATTATTTGCTTTGAAGGTTTTGCTGCTGTGTCGCCTTGGCTCGCAATCACTCGCTTGTCCCAACACTTTTGCACAGAAGGCCCGAGACACAGCAGCGGATGTTTCATTGTCCTGCTCAGTCAGGGACTGTTTCACCAGGGATCTGGATGCTCTTAACATGAGTTATTGCAGTTTGAGTGCAATAATGTATATAGTGAAAATTAGTGTAACGTTTTATGACAACTTAGCAATTTGCAAAATTCTTCTACTGATATAAAGAGAACTTAATTGCGTACACACTTTGTGTCATACTGCCCAGTTTCAGGTGCTGCCTTGTAGATGCAGAATTTTGCAAACCGTGCACAAAATTAAAATTCTTTGCATTGTCGCTGGATAGCAAACTGTAGGCTGCTTCACATGGTTCTCTGACAAAAAAGTTATGACATTTGAGGCTCTACAGAATAATATATGCAATGACATTTGAGCGTGTATGCTTGTACATTTCCACATTTGTATTTGCTTATTATTGACTCCGTTAACTTTAGTGTTTTGCGTGGCATCATTGTCATTGACACCAACCAACAGAAAGGCATGTAGTAGCACCCCGCACCCTACATTTGACAACATCTAAAGTTATAGTGATTGTCTGGAGATTAAGAGGGATTATTATCAGAACTGTTTTATATATTGCCAACATGCTACCTCTTCAATGGATACAGTTAACAAAAAACAGTTCGTACAGCCTGGTTGGGCCTTGAGTTTTTTAGGTTGCATTATGTTGGTGAATGTTTCATTTTACCTTGGACAGTTGAGTCATTTCCATTCATGTTCTGGCGCTGGCGTAACAAACGTAAATGAGCCCCTTTTGAGTTTTTTTGCTCCTTCTTCATTGCTGCACATCTTAAGCAGAAAGCAATGTGAGGCGACGGGTAATTTACGTCGCTCATCATTAACTACTGCAATGCGAGATGAGGAGGTTATTTATGTCGCCGGTCATCCATGACTGAATAGGACATGTACAAGACTCCCAGGGTGTATCCGCCTCCAAAATGACCTATATTGTGTCGGGTGGGGCGTTAAACTCTACTCACTCACCCCTTACTGAATAGGTGATGTACAAGATTTCCAAGGTATATCCATTCCCCATAATGTAGTATCTCACTGACGTTATGTCATTCTTTTAAATAAACTGTAATTTTAAAAGTCACAGTGTAGCCTAATTGTGCTGAAAGTTCCATTAAGCCCCCAATCAATCGATCAGCAAGTGAACATAAAATTGTGTGGGTGATTGTATGTTGCAGATCGCAACATACGCATTGATGACTTACAGAAACATGTTTGTGACTTGGTGAGACAACGTGAAAAACTGCAGTTTCAAGAGACTCACCTGCATGACAAGTATGAACAGGTATCACATGAGCAGGTATCACAAGTGCATACAGGTGTCATAAGTACGAACAACAAGTATGAACAGGTGTCATAAGTACGAACAGGTATTACAAATACGAATGGGTGTCACAAGTACGAACAAACAGGTGTCACAAATATGAACAGGTGTCACAAATACAAATAGGTATAGTGTTCTGAGGCATGTGACTGTGGATGCAAGAATGCATTGCCAAGATGAGATGAAAGTTGACATCTTTGTTGACCGACTTTGCAACTACTGACATTTGTTATGAATTATGTGTATTTTCTTCTGGTTTTCAGGTAAAATTTACACCACAGCTGTACCACAGCTATAGGGAATTGCTATATTTGCAGCTTCTTGTTGAACAAACACGATAGACTGAGCAGAAAGTGCGTGTTTTCCTTCCAGTTTTGATTGCTGTATGGACATGTGCTTCATAATGCACTTCAACTTGCTATGGCATGAAACTTTCTCAATAACTAAGTTTGTTTGTGTCAGCTCATCACTTGTTAAAGTACCAATATGATAATTAATCATTTGCAGAATTTGTGCTTTGCTTATAACCGCATTGCATAAGTCAGTTACTTGCTGACTTGCTAACTTTTTTTGCAGCATTAGTATCTATACTCAAAAAAGGTGTTGAGTGTCACCAGTTCTGTGGTCATTGAATAACCACAGGCGATTGCAGCTTCAGCTGTGAGCTCATAAGCCACTCACAAATTTCAATGCAGTATTACACACAGTCCGTATGTCTTTGTGTGATTTCAGCTGACAAAGGAACTTGGTGCCTTGCAGTCCAGTTACAATCAGCAGCTGCGTAAAGGTGAAGCTCTGTGGAACACTGTCACCAAACTTGCTCCTAAGGTAATTGCTTTCTTCAGTTTGGCATGTGTTACATGCTGTCTGTTGTCAGTGATTGGAGGCAAGTGTGTCACCAGCTCGCCAAAAATCCCAAACTCGTTATTATCAAATCATACTTTGTGCAAAATTTTATCCCTGTGCCTTATCAGTTTCTTGAAATTCCGACTTTGAACGTGATTTTTTTTTCTTTTAGTTACCTTCTCTGTTTTTTGTTTATTTGGCTATTCCTACATTTTTTTGGAAATGCTGGTGTCCACCATGTTGCATTTGTACTGGCGATGTTGCTGCTCGCAGGTAAGACATCGTTGGTCATGCGCAGCGTTCCATAGTCAACGACGTGTGAAATCACCGCCTGAAAAACGTTGGATCTCGCCGACTTCTGGTTATTGCACAAGTATGCCGTCACTGTGCTCTCTATTAGTGCGGGACGGTGAACAGCTGCAGTAGATTGTGATCTTGTGATATGCAGTTGCTTTGCTGGCAGGATCATTCACACAATATGTTTTTTATGAAGTTGAGTATTCTGAACTGAAACTGGTGACAGACCTCGTAGTGCTGTGAATCTGCAGATCATGTCATGGCCAGCCCAATGCAGTGCGATGCAAACTGTAAATCCCGAGTTAATTGTCGTCTAAAAATCCAACTAACAGTGACACATAGAACGCAGATGAGTGCAGTCTGCAGTCAGTGCAGTATGTTACAGCACCTCTGAAGCTCTATAACGCTGTATTAATTGGATTAAGCTATTATTGTTAGTATTTTGGCCCCTGAGGGATAAAAGCTATGCTAAAAACTTGAACAAGTGCTGGATCGGCTGTTTCTCTAAGATGTGACCACACTTCAAGTGCTGATTATACTCATTCATATTGGTGGTGACATTCATAATCGACTTTCGTCACTGATCTCGCCATGCTGTTCTGTTGTCACAGACTGGCAATTGAAGTGATGCGTTTGCAGTAAATGTGTTCACTTCATGTGAAGTGAAGTTTCCTATGATGTGTTGATAATGTGATTGCAATGAGGAGTGTCAAGTGTGAGTGCTGTTGCCATTTTTACCTTTCGCGGTTATCAAATGATGATAGTCTCATCATCTTTTGGTCAAAAATTTAACATTACTATCTGACCTTCATTTCCTGTAAAAGGGGATAACTCATCTATCAGAATACATAGTCTCATATGGTGCTATTCTTTTGCAGTTAGAACAAAGGCAAATCAATAACACGTGACTCAGTAAAAGTAGTCACTCAGAGCGAGCAAAAGACACGTCTATTGCGTGAATTGTTGTCAGTCTGCATTGGTATTTTCACCCTTTCTGACTCCCAACCACAGCTGTCCACATGTAGAAGACATATGCTCAGATGCCAATGTTGGTAAATGCATTTGCTGTCTGCAGTTCAGGAAGGTGAACTGGAAGATCTCAGAACTAAATGAAATGGTGCATGCATTGCTAGTGTGCACTAGCAGACGAACCAGGTGCTGATGTGTTGTGCTAATAGCAGTTAACGAAGTGTCATGTGACAGCATTAACCGATACTGTGTGACATGTGACAGATGTGACACATGCAAGAAGACTCTTAATCAGCATTTGCTGGTGAAATGTGACAACTGCTGTCAGCACCATCATCTTGGCTGTCTCGACCCTCCGTTGCTACGAATGCCCAAGAAGACCAAGCTGCAAGGCTGGTATGTGTTGCCCATCAACACGTTTACTTGACTGTGTTGAATGAGGTTGAATTCGTGACTCGTATGTTTCTTATTTTCTGAACTTGCGACTCTTGGGTGTCAATTTACAGCTTCAGTTAACACAAGTGTGAAGAAGGAAAGCGTTTTTACTTTTGAAGTAAAACACAAAATGCACAAGATCTATTTGTCATAACTCGGTATAAATTATATAAATTATAAGTTATAAATTCATATTTGTTCTTATTTCCGAACGTTTATTTCCTGTCAGTTATACCCATTTCATTTCACTTTGATCTCCAAATTAAGGTCGGTTTACATGTGTAGGCAGTGCTCAGACTGTGTTAAAGTGGCTGACGTCGACGATGGTGACACTGGTGACAATGTGGCTGATGGCAGTCAGCCGAGACGACTTAGACATAAAGCTTTAATTCGTGAACCAGTCAAATATGCATCCACGTACAGTCAGCCACTGCGTATGGTATGTAGCAGCTGTCCTGCAACTGTGGTCATTATCATGATTGTTTGCTAGATAATATAATAAAGTTGTGGTGGGTGGAAGAACTTCAGGTTTACACGAGATGAATTTCTGCTTGCAACAGTGAAAGAATTGTCAAAATTGGTACTGAATTACCAAAGTTATCTCAAAAATAAAACTGGGTATCCGTTTTTTGGACCACCCTGTATATCTTCATTATGGATGGTGTTAAAGAACATTTTTAATCTCACTTGATACTTGAATTCGTGTTATAAAACGTTTAAGTGACATTCACACAACCGTGCTTGAGTCACCAGCAGCTACTCATTGTGCTAATAAATTGCCAAAGGGTCTGGGGACTTAATTACCCTAGAAGCAGAAGCAAATCGTCAAATCACTGTACCTTTTTCATGTTAATTATGCCAGTGTTTGACTTATTTGTGACTTACTTTTAACTTTCATTATGTTGCAATTAATGCACCTCAGAAGTTTGGTCATGGGACAAAACTGGGGTCTTTGACCCCCCACCCAAACCTAAACCTGCCACTGGTGTCTGTTTACCCATTTTGGATAGCAAACTACTGCTTGCCTTGGCTACGTTTCATGCTTCACTGACATCTGAAATTTGTTTCTTAGTAGTCTTTGCCCTGATTGTCCGAGCCCATGTTGGTTGTGCTGAGTTTCAGGTACTCCTGATAGCCATCTGGCACACAGTATTATCTCTATGAGTGACTGATCTGTTTGCGTGCGCGCGCGCGTGTGTGTGTAAAGTCGAGTGGTGGACGCAAGTATCAGCGAGCTCGACATGCCGTGAGAATGGCCGCTTGTCAGAGACAGTTAGTTCGTAAGTTCAAAAAATGAATGGAAGAGAGACATCTCATGTGATGCTGGAATTCATTGCAGCAGCCAGACTGAGTTATTGTTTCTGTCTGTGTCAGCTTTGCCATGTTCTGTGTAATTGTGGTACATTATATAGAAAAAACTGCATACAGTCTATCCAATGTTGTATAAGCCGACGCTCAAAAACAGCAAAAATTAAATGTTATAAATTATAAGCATGAATATATGCGCTAGCA
>Ga0209568_1000886_pt1 | contig 10952 bp, 11 predicted proteins | sample WorMetOlspDAHAB2_FD_187406 | JGI IMG/M metagenome (GOLD analysis project Ga0209568, IMG submission 187406) | Marine gutless worms symbiont microbial communities from Max Planck institute for Marine Microbiology, Germany - Olavius sp. DAHAB.2... ...
GCAAAAAGATCGAGATGCTGTTCGCCCACCTCAAGCGCATCCTGCGTCTCGACCGATTGCGATTACGAGGACCCTACGGCGCCCGCGACGAGTTCCTCCTCGCCGCCACCGCCCAAAACCTCCGCAACCTCGCCAAACTGATCCCGATCCCAGCACCGGCCACCGCCTGAGGCGCTCGACAATCTCCGAGTGCTCCCGACGGCCAAGACGCCTGTCCCCGGAGAAAACCCGGATTTTCAACAGAATAGGCCCGTTGCGGAAACGTGCGGGCGTGGTCGATCTCACCGGGCGGACCAGCGTTCCTGAACTCTTGGACGTGATGAAGGGTGCGGCCGGTGTGGTCACCAATGACACTGGCCCCGCGCATCTGGCCATCGCCGTCGGAACACCAACGGTGGTGATCGTCGGCGGCGGTCATTTCGGTTGCTTCGTTCCCTATCCCGACGGTGTTGCGCCGGCGACCGCGCGGTTCGTGCACCATCCCATGGACTGCTACCACTGCTTCTGGCGTTGCCACTTGCGTGAGAACAAGACCGACACGTTCCCCTGCGTTACCGCGGTCGGCGAACAGCAGGTATGGGACGCGCTCGAAGACCTGCTCGGGACCTAGAAAAGCAGCCCCCATGGATGGGGAGCACCATGGGGGCTGCATTGGCATCGCGGGAACAGACCGCCCGCCCGGCAGTTGCCGGGCCTGCGAAAGGGCGACACTAGTCCTGCGCTGCGGTGGTCTGGCGGCGAGCCTTGATCTTCTTGTAGGCAACGGGCAGCAGCGACAGCACCGAAAGGCCGACCAGCGCGGTGATCACCTCGGGCGTTAACGCCGCCGCCGGATCGAACGGCCCTTCCATCCGGTCGAACACGCTGCCGATACCGGACCCCACCGACGCAAAGACGAAGGCGCCGGGGATGATGCCGACGAAGGTGGCCAGGGCGTAGACGCGCAGCGGAACGCCCAGGAACGCCGGCACGATGTTGACGAGGAAGAACGGAAACAATGGGATCAGGCGCAGCACGAGCAGGTAGCTCATCGCGTTCTCCTGGAACCCGGCTTCCATCTTCTTGAGCGAAGGACCGGCCTTGGCGCGGAGCGCATCGCCCAGCGACGTCTTGGCGATGAGGAACACGGCTATGGCGCCGGCCGTGGCGCCGAAGACCACGTAGAGCGTTCCCAGCCAGGAGCCGAACAGGAACCCGCCGGTGATGGTCAGCACGGCACCGCCGGGCAGCGAGAGCGCCGTCGACACCGCATAGACGAGGACGAACAGGGCGATCGCCAGGACGCCCCGCTGGTCGACGAAATCCATCAGCGCCATGCGGTTGTCGTGCAGCGCCTGGAAGGTCACGAAGCGGTCGAGGTCGAAGGCGAAGAACAGGCCGAAACCGAGGGCGAGGACAACGAGCGGGATCATCCGCTTGACGGAGAATCCGCCGTTCGGCCGGGAGTCCGACGCCGCTCCCGCGTGCGCTTCGGCCAGCGGCTGGGTTTTCGAATCAATGGTGTTCATCGGGGGAGTCCTTTCGAATCGGGCTCACGGCAGCCGCTGTAGCGCGGACACGACCTTGCGCGTGCGCGGGCTGAACAGGGCGTCGGTGTAATAGGAACCGGCCGCCCGTTTGGAGACTTCGTTGAGGGTCGGATAGGGGACGATCAGGTTGGCGATGCTGCCGATCTTGAGGCCTTCGTTGATGGCGAGAATCCACGTGGTGATCATCTCGCCGGCCCGTGGACCGACGATGGTGGCGCCGAGGATGTGTCCTTTCGGACCGACAACCACCTTGACCAGGCCCTCGGTCTCCCGCTCGGCCTGGGCGCGGTCGTTCTCGTCGAAGTGCCATTTCACCACCCTGACGTCACGATGCTGCTCGCGAGCCTCGGCTTCGGTCAGGCCGACGTGGGCAAGTTCCGGATCGGTGTAGGTCACCCACGGAACGGCGTGGGTCTTGACCTTGGCCGGCAGGTGGAACAGCGCGTTGCGGATGACGATGCCGGCGTGATAGGCGGCCATGTGGGTGAACTGATAGCCGCCGGCGACATCGCCGATGGCGAACACCCGCTTGTTGGTCGTGCGCAGGCGGCTGTCCACCGTGATGCCCTTGGGCGTGTAGGCGATCCCGGCGGCCTCCAGATCGAGGCTGCCGACATTGGCCACCCGGCCGGCTGAAACGAGCAGATGCGTGCCGGTGATGCGTTCCTCGCGTCCATCGTGCTCGACCAGCAGGGCGACTCCGTTCATCTCCGGACCGGCGGCCTTGATCTTGGCGTCCTCGTAGAGGGCGACGCCTTCGCGGCGCAGCCGGTTGCGGACCACGTCGACCGCTTCCGGGTCGTCCTTGGGCATGATCTTGCGGCTTTGAACCAGCGTGACCTTGGCGCCCAAGCGGCGATGCGCCTGGGCCATCTCGCAACCGATCGGGCCGCCGCCGATGACGATCAAGTGGTCCGGGAGATCGGTCAGGTCGAAGATTGTCTCGTTGGTCAGATACGGGACCTTGGCGAGGCCGGGGATGTCCGGTTCCGCCGGCGAGCTGCCGGTGGCGATGACGAACCGGCGGGCGCGGATCGTCTTCCCGCCGGCGACAACTTCCCGGGGACCGGTAAACCGCGCCGCGTCCTGGATGACGTCGACGCCAAGGCCCTCGAACCGTTCGACCGAGTCGTGGGGTGCGATCGTCGCGATGACACTATGGACGTGCTGGTGGACCTCGCGGAACCGCACCTCCGGCTCATGGCCGTTGACGCCGAAGACCGCACCGCTGCGGGCGCTGTGGGCGGCATGGGCGGCGGCGATGAGTGCCTTCGAGGGAACGCAGCCGTAGTTCAGGCAGTCGCCCCCCATCTTGCCCTTCTCGACAAGGACGACGCTGGCGCCCATCTGGGCCGCGCCGGCGGCGACGCTCAGGCCGCCGGAACCGGCACCGATGACACAGAGGTCGGGTTTCAGGATGTCACTCATCGCCAAAACTCCCTTGGTTCAGCCCTCGACGACCAGACGGTAGTCGGGGGTCGGGTTGAGCGAGCACGAGTACAGGTACTCGCCGGGTTCGAGTTCGATGGCGTAGTCCCTGGTCGCCCCCGCGGTCAGCCCGCCGCCGGATACGCTCGGCAGCGTCGCGCGGCCCAACAAGCCTTCGCCCCGCAGCCAGAAGCCCAGTTCATAGGGGACGTTCTCGTGGGTGACCCGGAACACGTACTTGCCCGGCTTCAGTTTCAGCACTTTGGCCGTATCGAGGCGTTCGCCACCGGTCTTCTGGTTGATGGCCTTGCAGTCGTCGGCCGACTTGGGTGCATAGCCGTGGTCGATCCCGTTTTCGGATTCGACGAACTGGCAACCGGTCTGGCTGAGTTCGACCACCGTGGCGTCACCGCTAGACGCACCATTCGCGCCGCCGACGGCGAGAAGACCCGCGACCGCGGTGGCGGCGAAGAGGCCGCTGTGGAGGCGTGTGCGTGCTGATCGAGACGTGCTCATCGTGCTAACTCCCATTGGCATTGAACCGTTGCCATTGAGATCGCACGCCGGCCGCGCAATATGAAATGCCGATGGGCTTCCGATTCCATAGCCTTTGGCTATGATGTTTTCGAGGCAGCGCCAGCGGGAGAATTCCGGCGATGGAGATGCACCAGATCCGCTATTTCCTGGCGGTCTCGGAGACGCTGAACTTCACCCGCGCGGCCGAGCACTGCAACGTCGCCCAGCCGTCTCTGACCCGCGCGATCCAGAAGCTCGAACAGGAGCTGGGCGGGCCGTTGTTCCACCGCGAGCGAAGCCGCACCCATCTGACCGACCTCGGGCGGCTGGTCAAACCCCACCTCGAACAGCTCTTTTCGACCGCTGAAAACGTCAAGGCCGAGGCCGAAAGCTTCAAGAACATGGAGAAGGCGCACTTGAGCCTCGGGGTGATGTGCACCATCGGCCCGTCGCGGCTGATCGGCCTGATCGAGAAGCTGAACACCCGGCTGCCAAACCTGGAACTCAGGCTCGCCGAGGAACGGGGATCACTGTTGATCGAGCATCTTTTGGACGGTGAGTTCGATGTCGCTCTTGTTGGGATGCCCGAATACCCCGATCGGTTGCGCGCCGAGCCGTTGTACCGGGAACGGTATGTCGTCGCCTTTCCGCCCGGGCATCGCTTCGAAACCCTGTCCACCGTGCCGGTGGGCGAGATGGCAGGCGAGAACTACCTGCAGCGGCAGAACTGCGAATACCTCGATCACTTCCAACACGGTGTTGGCGAATGGTCGTGCGACCTGAACGTCCGCTACCAGAGCGAGCGCGAGGATTGGATTCAGGCGATGATCCTCGCAGGCCTCGGCTGCGCATTGATGCCCGAGCACATGCCATTGTTCCCAGGGGTCAAAAGCCGCGTGGTCGTCGAACCGGAAGTGTTTCGCGAAATCAGTCTGGTCACCGTCCGGGGACGCAAGTTCTCCCGCGCCGTCGACGCCTTCGTGCGGCTCGCGCGCACCCATGACTGGCACGCACCAGCCCCGGTCGAGTCGCCCGCCGCCCTGCTACTCGCTGGGTAGCCTGTGGCGCAATCGCTGAGGGTTTCTCCCTCCATAGCCTGTGGGTATAGTCGTTCGATCGACTCCCCCGCAGAACGGACGCCCTCATGGAACTGCCGCCGAATGAAGCCGAACGCCTCGCGGCGCTGGTCCGCTACGGCATTCTCGACACCGAATTCGAGGAGTCGTTCGATCGCCTGACACGGCTGGCGGCGCACCTGTTTTCGACACCCATTGCACTGGTTTCCCTCGTCGACCAGAAGCGCCAGTGGTTCAAGTCAGCGTTCGGAGTCGACACCCGCGAGACACCCCGCGAATGGGCATTCTGCTCCCATGCGATCCTCGGCCGTGAGGTGATGGTGGTCGGCGATGCGACAGACGATCCACGGTTCAAGACCACCCCCCTTGTGACCGGCGACCCGTTGATCCGCTTCTATGCCGGGGCGCCCTTGATCACCCCCGACGGCTATGCGCTCGGCACCATGTGCGTCATCGACCGCCAACCACGTTCGGGACTCGATGACGGCGAGAAAGCGTTGCTGGCGGATTTCTCCGCCCTCGTCATCGAGCTGATGGAGGCGCGGCGGACCGCCCGCTTCGCCGCCGCCGCCCGCCAGAGGGTCCGTGAGGAGTCCCAGGCAATCAAGGCGGCGGCCGACCGCCTTGGCGTCGCCGCCACGTCCGACGCCGAACGGAATGAGGCAACAACGATTGGGAACCGTGCCCAAAGCCTGCTCGGCGCCGTCAATGATCTGACTGCACTCGCCTAGCAACAACTCCGAACCGAAAACGGCGGCGCGAACCCAAAAACGGTTCTGGCTAGCAACCAAAGACCGATACGTGACACCGCCAAGAAATCCGCTAGGCTGCGAACTCTCTTGATTTAAACCGGCTTGCGTGAGGGAACGGAGATGGCGGACGACTACGACCTGGTGGTGATCGGCGGCGGTCCCGGCGGCTACGTGGCGGCGATCCGCGCCGCACAACTCGGCCTGCGCACGGCCTGTGTCGAAAAGCGGGGTGCGCTCGGCGGCACCTGTCTTAATGTCGGATGCATCCCGTCGAAAGCCCTCCTGCAATCGTCGCATCATTTTGAGACCACCGCGCACGAACTGGCGGCCCACGGTGTGAAGATCGGCAATGTCGGTCTCGACCTCGCCACGATGATGAAGCGCAAGGACAAGGTCGTCGGTGACCTGACCAAGGGCATCGAGTTCCTGTTCAAGAAGAACAAGGTCGACTACGTGGTCGGTACGGGCGTCATCGCCGATTCCGGTACCGTCTCCGTGACACCACCAAAGGGCGGCCGCAAGAAGACCCTGAAGACCGAGAGCATCCTCATCGCCACCGGATCGGATGTCGCGCCCCTGCCGGGGGTCGAGATCGACGAAAAGCGGATCGTTTCGTCGACCGGTGCGCTGGCGCTTTCGAAGGTGCCGAAGAACCTGATCGTCGTCGGTGCCGGATACATCGGCATCGAACTGGGCTCCGTGTGGCGGCGTCTCGGCTCCAACGTCACCGTCGTCGAGTTCCTCGATACCATCCTGCCCGGCATGGACGGCGAGGTCTCCAAGCAGATGCAGCGCATCCTCACCCGCCAGGGGCTCACCTTCCGCCTGTCGAGCAAGGTGACCGGCGCCAAGGCAACCAAGAGCAACGTTTCGCTCACCGTCGAGCCGGTCGCCGGCGGAGATGCCGAGACCTTGAAGGCCGACGTCGTCCTCGTTTCCATCGGCCGCCGGCCCTACACCGAAGGCCTGGGCCTGGACAACGTGGGCGTGGAAACCGACGAACGCGGCTTCATCCCCGTCGACCACGAGTTCCAGACTTCGGTCCCCGGCATCTTTGCCATCGGCGACGTCATCGGCGGCAAGATGCTGGCCCACAAGGCCGAAGAAGAGGGTGTCGCGTGCGTCGAACTGATCGCCGGACACCGTGGTCACGTCAACTACGAGGCCATTCCTGGCGTCGTCTACACGTGGCCCGAAGTGGCCACCATTGGCCGTTCGGAAGAGGCGCTGAAGCGAGACGGTGTCGCCTACCGCGCCGGCAAGTTCCCGTTCTCCGCCAATTCGCGGGCGCGGGCGAATGCCGACGCCGACGGATTCGTCAAGATCCTCGCCGACGCCGAGACCGACCGCATCCTCGGCGCCCACATCGTCGGACCCGCGGCGGGCGACCTGATCCAGGAACTGGTGGTGGCGATGGAGTTCGGCGGTTCGGCCGAGGATGTGGCGCGCTCGAGCCACGGCCATCCCGGACTCTCCGAGGCGGTCAAGGAGGCGGCACTGGCCGTCGCCGGCGGCGCCATCCACGTCTGAGTCCGTCGTGCCCGGCTCCGGCGCCAGGGCGATGACCGGCGCCCCGCTGATCGCTGCCGTGTGCGCAGCCGAAGTGCTGACCATGGCCGGCGTGTTCATGTTTCCGGCGCTGCTGCCGGTTTTCTTCGCCGAATGGGAGCTCTCCAACACCGAGGCCGGTTGGATCGCCGGCGTCTATTTCGCCGGCTACGCGGCCGGCGTGCCTGTGCTCGTCGCGCTCACCGACCGCATCGACGCCCGCCGGGTCTATTTCAGCGGCGCCGTGTTGGCGGTTGCAGCAGCGGCGGCGTTCGCCCTTGTCGCCCAAGGCTTCTGGTCAGCATTGGTCCTGCGGGCCGCCGCCGGGGTCGCCCTGGGGGCGACCTACATGCCGGGGCTCAAGGTGCTGGTCGACCGCTACGACGGCCCACGCCAGTCCCGTGCCGTGGCGTTCTACACGTCCAGTTTCAGCCTCGGCACCGCGACGTCGTTTCTGATCGCCGGGGTGGTCGCCGAGGCCTTTGGCTGGCGATGGGCGTTCGCCGCCGCGGCGGGGGCGATCGTGATTGCTCTGCCCGCACGGATGCCGGAACGCCGGACCACCTCCGAACGCCTTCTCGATTTTCGCCCCGTTTTCGCCAACCGGGCGGCGATGGGCTACGTGCTCGGCTACGGCGTGCATTGTTGGGAACTGTTCACGCTGCGCTCGTGGACGGTGGCGTTCCTTGCCTTCGCCGTCGTGCTGGGGGATGGCGACGGGTGGCCTGCGCCGACCACCGTCGCCACACTTGGTGCGTTGGTCGCCATGGCCGCCAGCGTCGGCGGCAACGAGTTGTGCGTGCGTTTCGGACGGCACCGGACAATCACCATCATCATGCTGTCGTCGGCGGCGATGGCCCTGGTATTCGGATTCACCGCCCCGCTCGCCTACGGTTTCGTTGTCGCCTTGGCGATCGTCTACAGCGCCGCGGTGCAACTGGATTCCGCGGCGCTGACCGCCGGCGCGTCAGGGCGCGACGATGGCCGTTCACTCGCTGATTGGCTTCGGCCTCGCCTTTGTCGGGCCACTGGTGTTCGGCATGATCCTAGACGCCACAGGCGGCGCCGAGGACGTGGTGCCGTGGGGACTTGCCTTCGTGTCGGTCGGCGTCGTCGGGTTGCTCGGGCCTCTGGCTCTGCGCCTGGTGCCGGCGGAGTCTCGCCGAGTCTGAAGACGGGTCTACTCTGGCTGCCGCCCGCCGGGCGGCGGCAGAGCACCGACACAGAACCCGGCGAGCAGGGCCAACGCCCCCATCCACCAGGCTTGCCAGATGCCGTAGCTGATTGAGGAGATGAACACGGCCGAGCCGAGAACGCCGAGCCCGAACGCCTTGTCAAAGCGGTCGCGCAGGGCGATGGCAACCGCAGCGACAATGACCAGCAGCATGCCGAGCATCATCGCCGCCCCGACCACGCCAAGTTCGAGCCAAACCTGGAGAACGGCATTGTGCGGATGGAGCGGGATGGGCTCGAAATCAGCCTTCCACCACACTGTGCCATCGGCGCGGTAGCGGTATTTGACCTGCCGGTCGCTGGCATTGTAGAGGACGTGGGCGGTATCGAACCCGTGGCCGAGGAGCGGTCGGGCGTGGATGTGCTCGGCGGTCGTTTTCCAGATCAGCAGCCGGTGATAGCCCGAATAGGATAGGGGCCCGGGCTCGCCGACGTCGCCAATGGCGGCGTGGATCCCACCGGGGATCACCGGCGCCGCAGCGACCCCGAGAACGAGAACGGCGGCCAGAACACCGGGGATCACCCGCGGCGCCCCGGCGACGGCAGCAAACGCCAAGGCGCCACAGGCGAGGCCGGCAATCGGCGCACCGGCCTGGGCAAGCGATGCGCAGGTCACGGCAGCCGCGAGCAGCGCGGCGAGGACGATCCACCAGCGGCGGCGCCAGGCCACCCAGACGCAGGGCCAGACGTACAGCGCGGCGACGGTGGTGGCCGAATTGAGCAGGTACAGTGGTGTCACGCCCCCGGCCTGCGGCTTGCCAACCAGCGCGCGCAGCCAGATCGAGATTGACGCCCCGCCGAGCATTTCGAACACCAGGAGCCCGAAGCCGAAGCAACCGCCGGCGACGGCCGCGGTCTGGAACCAGGCTCTCTCCTTGGCACTGAGCTGGCTTGCCGTCGACACCAGGACCAGCCCGCCGAGGAGCGTCAAGGCGACGGACGGCAGGGTCGACAACGTGTCGTCCGGGGAAACCGACCAGAAAACACTGGCCAATGACAGGGCCACGAACGTGCCGAGAAACAGGGACAGGCGCCGGGGCAACCGCGGAAACCGGCGATCGCGAACCGCGGTGACGGCGATCGCCGCGACAGCCGCCACCGCAAACAAAGGCGCCAGTCCCTTGGGCGCGAAGATGACCAACGGCAACGTCAGAAACGCTGCTGTGCCGAGAACGTGGCCTTGATGGATCCTGGCTACCATGCTGTCCGCGACGGTGTCGTCGTCCCGAGAATCGGAAACTGCGTGCGCCGGCCCTCGCCGGTCGAGTGGCGCGCGAGCATAGGCAGCCATCCGCGATTTGCCAATCTTCGGCGATCCATCACTGGCGGCGGGTCACCCAATATCAAAACAGCCGATCCAGCTCGGCAAGTATTGACGTTCACATGCTGAACGCAGTAGATGCAGTAGATATTGACGTTCATCGGATGAACACTACCGGTTCTCCCGCAGTGTTCCGATCGGCTCCGCAGGGTTTTCGTGAACGAAACAGAAACCAGTTCGACCGCAGTTCAGTCGGAAACCGAGATCACCCTCGGGGTCCTGAATGCTGTCCAGGACAACTCGTTCATCACCCAGCGCTCCATCGCGCAAGAGCTTGGTATTGCGCTCGGTTTGGCCAACGCCTACCTGCGGCGATGCGTCAACAAGGGGCTGATCAAGGTCCAGAACATCCCCCAAGAACCGCTATGCCTACTACCTGACGCCGCAGGGTTTCGCCGAAAAATCGGCGCTGACGGCGGAATACCTGTCGATCTCGCTCAATTTCTTCCGCAATGCCCGCAGCCAGTGCGTCGACATCTTCGAAGAGTGCGCGCGGCGCCGTTGGACCCGCGTGACATTGGTCGGAGTCAGCGATCTCGGAGAGATCGCCACGCTCTGCGCGGGCACGGGCGGAATCGAGCTGCTCGGATTCGTCGATGAGAACAGCGGCGAGGACGTCTTTGCCGGTCGCCCCGTGCTTCACGACATCGCAGCCCTGAGTGCCGGCGACGCGGCGGTGGTGACCGACCTCCGCGACCCTCAAACCGCTTTCGAACGGTGCGTCACGGTCCTGCCGGCCGAACGCGTCCTCGCACCCAAGCTTCTCAACATCGCGCGGCAACGGCCGCAGCTGCCGGAGTAAGTAGGGCGATGGAGCACTGGTACGCCATCCACGCACACGCGCGGTCCGAACGCCTCGGCCTGGCCCACTTGCGGCGCCAGGGATTCGACGCCTAACCTTCCGCAATACCTCAAACGCCGGCGGCACGCGCGCCGGATCGACTGGATCGCGGCGCCGCTGTTTCCGGGCTACCTGTTCGTCCGCATGGACCCGGCGGCGACGCGGTGGCGGGCGATCCGATCCACCGTCGGCATCCGCGACCTCGTGTGTTTCGGCGACATGCCGGCCCCGGTGCCCGACGGCATCGTTGAGAGCATTCGCGAACGTGAGGATGAGAAAGGCTTTGTCCGCATGGACAAAGTCGCGCCGTTTGCCAAGGGCGACAAGGTTCAGATCGCGGCCGGCGCGCTGTGCGAGCAGGTCGGCCTGTTCGACTGCATGACCGACGATGAGCGAGTGGTCGTTCTTCTCGACCTTCTCGGCCGGCCCCTGAAGGTGCGGCTGCCGGTCGAGGCCGTCGTCGCCTACGCCTGATCCGGCCGCGGCCGGAACGGGCTTCGTTCCCGATTGCTCTGGGTGACACCGATTCACCCGGAGTGCGGTAGCGTGGAAAATCCCCAGCATGGACCGGGCTGTTGCACAGGAGATGGCATGAATGAGGGGTGAACGGTCAAGCATCCTGGCTCTGATAAGGTGTTGGGAGAGGCGGATAGGTTTCAGGCTGGATTGTCTTTTAGGGCACTGCGACCCTGTACAGGAGATGACCCG
>Ga0209568_1000887_pt1 | contig 10938 bp, 10 predicted proteins | sample WorMetOlspDAHAB2_FD_187406 | JGI IMG/M metagenome (GOLD analysis project Ga0209568, IMG submission 187406) | Marine gutless worms symbiont microbial communities from Max Planck institute for Marine Microbiology, Germany - Olavius sp. DAHAB.2... ...
GTTTTGAAACAGTTTGTTTCAGTTTCATTTCGTCGTGCGGACAGTTGAAAACGGCCGTATGACTAATTTCACCTGCTTCTCAAACGAAACTGCGTTCCAATTATGAATATGAAATTATTGTTTTTTTTATTTTTCGGCCGCGGTATAGTAGATTCAGAGTGCTAAGAAGGAGAAGCTCAGATCAAGTTTGGAATGGCTATAAAGGCCCGGTTCTTCACCCGCATGCGGTATGCGATGATAAGCGTCTCGTTTCTATACTCTACAGCTGGTATATCGCCAACACAGCTTCCGATTTTCACCATAGCTCTGAGTCCTCACAGTGTTTTTTTGTATATTTAATTATTTCTATTAATATGTATACGTCCGTGTGTATATGTATGCATGCATTTTATAAATGTTGTAATCATCCATTCAGCTTGTGCTACCGAGTGTGGGTTTATAAACTTATTTGCTTAGGCATGCGATGGTCTCTGCTACCGAATTGGCTGCTAGTGCTGCTGTGTATAGGGTAAAATGAGCATAGAACTACTCCGCCATGTTGGAGGTATACCCAATCTGAACAGCGAATGGGTGCAACTGCAGACATACATCTGAAACTTGTCACATGCCACGGTCATTCGTACTTCGCAGATCGTGCATTTCGACTGGCGTATAATTCCACGCCCAGCAGTTCGCAAGCATTATACGTAAGTTTGCGACGCTACGCTGTCTGCAACGCAATATACCTCCAAAGTGGCGGCGATAGCTACTGTACAGATACAATGAGGTCATTGTCGCCCCATGTATTGTGCTCTCAGGTGGTTCGCAGTGGTATTCTGCAGCTGTACAGAAGATCAACGTTCATACTGCTCGTTCCGCTGTTGACTTTCAACGGTTTCGAACAGGGCTTCATCTACGCCGACTACACAAAAGTCGGTTTCAGTTTTAAAATTCTTTAAATCGGCCAAACTGTATTATCATTATGACGACTATTTCTGTCGACAGTGGAATTCAGTTTAAATGTTACAGGGTGGCCCCAAAAAAGTAAGCTCCTTCCAAATTATCAGTAGGACGTGATGATTAAAACGTTCATATTTCTTCTCCAAGTCTACATTTACGTCATACTGTCACAGTTAGATTAATAAATATTTTACAACAAAACCCAAAAAAACCTAAACGGTCGCCGCGTCCGTTTCTCATCGGCTGCTCGGCCGTGGGTTCGATTCTGACGGCGCGCGGCAGTGCGGCGTCATTCAGCAGAGTCGGTGAAATACGACCGTTTCGGCGGGTCGCTTAGCGACGATTTGATGTCACCTTCGGGACAACTGCAGCATTTGTCCCGATTTCCGTACAAGGCCTGTACGCGTGCCGGGCGGGGTGACCATACTTTGACCGGCCGGCCGGCAATGTGTGTGGTCGCCGCTCGTTGGCGGCCAGCGTTTCGAGTGACGACGACGACGACGTCGTTTCGTCATCGATCTTCACGGCGGGCGACTCAACGCACCCGGGTTGCCAGACTGAACGACACGTCGCCAGTAGGGCTACGTTTTGAACGTCATGGCGGCGAAAATGGGCTACTGCAGGGGGCGGGGGCATTTGGGGGCCACCTCTTGAATGACCTGCTGCCGCCTTGGAACATCGTGCGACACGAATTTCGACTACATTTCGCAAGTTGTTGGCGACTTTCCGAAGCCAAACTGCTCCTCGTCGCCGGCTACACGCAACAACACATCGGACTGTCTGTTCAGCTGTTGTGCCACAATTTCGAGAAGCACGCTTTGTTGCACATCCGCATCAGCATCATCATCATCATCAGCATCCAGTGCATTTGCAGTGCACGGTGGCGCCTGAACGAATTGAAAGCGGGGCAACACGTCCAGCGCAAAGCGCCGGAAAAAAAAACTTTGTCGTGTCGTTACACTTTTTTGGCCTTACAAGTACAATTAGTCGTTTTGGTGAGCGCTTTCGTGATGGTCAGTAAAGATTGGTCAGTTTCTTGTTTGCTGTTCTTCTACTCACGGTGCCCCCCGTGCCCGGCCATTTGTAAAAGTGGGGCACGTGCCCCCCGTGCCCCATGGAGTCGGCGCCGGTAATAGTGCACCTATTACATGCTGAACGTAGGTGCATTCCAAGAGTCACATACTAAAAGCTAGGTTAAAAGATGTGTCTTCAGCAGTTTCCTGAAAACACCGATGTCAGGTTCAGCACGGATGTGTTCGGGCATTGAGTTCCATGCAGCCTGGCCGGCGTGCGAGAAAGCACGCTCTCTAAACTTAGCAGCAGAAACTAAAACGCGGAAACCGAAGGTTAAAAAGTTTATTGTATAGCGCCACAATTGCCGCCTCCGCGGCGTTGTAGTCACAAATAGGGCCTTCGTACGGCCTAGGCCTCAGCCCAAGGCCGAGTTCACGGACTTCGGCCTGTAGCCATATTGCCACGCGTGCCTCTAGACTGTCATTTCAATGGTCTACGCCTTCGTGCATGACATATAAACGGATCACTACTCGTTTACCGACCCCGAAGGGATAAAAGGCTGAGTTGGCAATAGTTGGGTGATCCACGACGGACAGTTCACCCACAAAGTGGTCACCTGTCCACCATAGATTAGGTTTTGTCGAAAATGTTTGAATATCAGACAGTCCATTGAAAATTAATAAAATCAACAAATTGGAAAAAAAGAAAACAGTACAACGGCACACTAAAGACGTAAAAATTGCATAGGCTACGAAAATTACCAAAGTCAAAAAAGTAAGATAAATAAAAAACAATTACTACAACGTTACACATATTATCATATATAGACCATGCAATTAAAATATCGTACACAATTTTGCTTAATTTTACTGCGGCATTCATAGCTTATTAAGGCGAAATGACGCGAGAAGGAACGCCGACATTACTTACATCATGTGACACATATCGCAGCTTCGAGCCGGCTCACGTACGAGAAATAGGTCACGCATCACGCATTTAATACCGAGCGATAATATTATAGTAGGGCTACTTGTCTCGCACTTTAATTTGATGGGGGGGGAATCTAATCTCATTGACGGTATTCAGTGCGATTTAAGCCGAATAAGACTTTTTCGGCAGCCACCCTGTAGAATTGGCTTATCGAACAGACGCGTACAGAGACAGGCGGGTGGCCGTTGGTCGCTGGCATCTGTGACAACTCAGTCCATCACAATTACTGCAGTCGCAGTCGCTGTCGCATTCTTCGAAGCGTCGGTCTGCAACCACACAGCGTCCGTCCGTCGGTCTGTTGCGACCTTCCAACGCGACATTTTGTCCCCGAACGGCCGACAGACGGCGCTGGCGACCCGGGGTCATCCAGTCCCGTCCCGTCGGATCAAACCTCATTCATTATAGCTCAACCAATTTCGCTGACCATCGTAATTAAGCTCTTCCTAAGCCAATACACACTACGATTATTCACCAGAAACCGGTAGTAAGCGAATACATGAAAAGCAAACTTAACTAAACTACGAACTATGACACAACATGCCAGACAATTTCGTTACAGTTTTTCTCACAATAGTTTAATGTCGAAGTACATCAAGTAAACATAAAGGCAACGGTAAAATAGCCGTAAATGTAAAAAAAACGCTGTAAAAAACGGTAAAACTTAGCTAAACGGTCCGTCGCAACCTGCAGTAACACAGTATCATATTTAAACAACGACGTTCCATCCGAAAACGGAACAACAGAATTTCCACCTCGGTTCGTAAGTGGATCATTTAATAGGTTCGCTGAGAAGTTTGAATGAGGTGCGTGTAACCAGCAGTATATACAGGGTGGCCCAAAAAAGTAAGCCACTATCGACAATCATCATGGAAACGTATTAAAAATCGTAAACCAGGCTAGATTTTTCACCAATTTTGATTATAAAATGAGCACAAGAATATTATATGTTCGTATTAAATACTCTATGTATGACCTAATTTGTGACGTCATCAGTTGCTGTGTTTGAAGCTGCGATATGGGTAAAATCAATGCATATGATAAAATCGTAATGAGAAAAAAGAAAAAGAGAAAATATGGAAATCGAAGAAATGTATACATAATTCTCCATCTAAAAGAAGATTTTGGAGTGGAATTTACAGCTTGCTAATGCGAGCTGAAGCCAGAGTGAGCGCATGACACCATTTACTGTATGTTACGCATATCGCTACTTTGCGGGTCGGGCATTGTTAATGACGTCACAAAAGTAGGTCACGCACAGACTATTTATTACCAACGGATTGTATTATAGTGCTTGATTTATACTTTAACTTTACGAAGAAATCCTATCTCGTTGGCAATCTTTAATACGTTTTTTTTTAAATTGGTGGTGGCTTACTTTTTTGGGCCACCCTGTAAGCCTATACGGAAGCCTCTTAATCCTGTGTTGTTAATTATTATATAGATGACAATACCCTTCGAAGAATAGGGCGTTGAGAGACATTTGGTTTGGGACATAAAATGTTGCTTAGCATGGTAGAGTACATGAAGTTAACTTCCAGTGCAGTGTCCTGGTCACAGTCCTGTAACTGGGACGACGTATTTAACTCGGATTTTTCGGTATAAATCCTCCATACCCCGGTGTCTACACGTCCTTGCTTTGCTGGATTCTTGAACTTAAATTGATTTGAACTTGAATTGGCTGGAATAACACACCCAATCATAATCATTATCTTTGTCATCCTCATCATTTCATTTATTTTTTTCTCATAAAACTTCGAATAGCATTTCAAATAAACAGGAACAATAAGCTGGACCGACAATGATGTTGAGCTGTTAAAACTGGCCACGACAATCACATAAAACATGCAGGTATACGCTGCATGTACACAATAAAAGGAAAACAGTTAAATGGAAATATTACAGTTAAGCAAAAATGAGAACAATGAGAACACAAGTCAGACCGATTTGAAGGCGCTGTAGGAAATCGGAAAATCGTGTTCAGCCCATCCTACAGTATACAGGGTGGCCCAAAAACTTAAGCCACTATCAAGAATAATCACTGAATTGTATTAAAACCCTCAGTGCGGCTAGACTTTTCATCAATTTTGATTACAGAATGAGTACAAGAATGTTACGTGTTTGTATTAAATAGGCCTACTTTATGTATGACCTAATTTGTGACGTTATCAGTTGCTGTGTTTGAAGCTGCTATACGGATAAAATCAACGTATATGATAAAACCATGATTGAAAACCAGAAAAAAGAGAAATATGGTGCTCAAATTTTTTTTACATAAATCTCCATCTAACAGATGGTTTAGAAATGGCATTCTCAGCTTCGCTAAGGCGAGCTGATGCCATAAGGAGCGCTTACATCATCTACCGTATGTGACGCATATCGCTACTTTGCTGTCAGGCACTGTTAATGACGTCACAAAGTAGGTCACGGACAGAATATTTATTTCCCACTCATAATATTAGCCTATAGTGTTTGATTGATACTTTAATTTGACGAATAAATCTAATCTCATTGGCAAGCACGATTTTTCTGACAATCTGGTAGTGGTCTACTTTTAGGGGGCCACCCTGTACACAAATCACTGAGATGCGATTCAGTTGAGCCGAGTTGACGCGTTGGGTGGCCTAGTTGCGACTGGCGTAATTCGAGCAATTGCTTTAAACGTAGCGTGCGGACGCCTGTAGGCCTATACGTCGGTCCATCGGCTGCACTGATCACATCTTTGCGTTCGCCGGTCAATCGCGTAACGACAATTTACGTCGTCCGTGCGGCCCGACTGGGAGCGGGGCGAGGCGACGCTGGGCCACCCACGAAGCACCGGAAACCGCGCCTGTCGCGACCGCCTGCCCCGGTCGTCGTATTTGCATGAATTTGTCGCCGCACCGACGCTTGGAACGCGGCCACGGGAACTGCTTTACTACTTAGAAATGTGCCCTTGTGATGAGAGCGGCAGCGACACGGAGCTTCAAATAGTGTCCAGTCAATCAATCAAAAAATTGTATACAGCGCCAAGGGCGGACTGCGCCACCTGGCAGCCGGGCATTTGCCAGATGGGCCGGTTTGTCCGCCGGCCAGGTGGGCGGCCACGTAAAAAGTTGAAGTAGGTCAATTGACTTAGGCCTACTCCGCTATATCTACAAAATTTTGACTGATAGATATTGCAAAAACGTCAAATCACAACTAGAACTTGGTCAGCATAATGTTACAGGAGTACACAATCTGAACCTGGTTAACTCAAGACGCCATTGTGATTTACGAAAATACTCTGTTGCAGTCAGAGTAGTAAATATATGGAACAGCTTGCCAGATTCTGTTATTAATGCAAATAACGTAAACACAATTTAAATCAGATTAGACGGGTTCTGGGCCAACCAAAATTTCATTTTTTTATTTACGTGAGTGAACACCTTAACCGGAACGGGCAATAGGAGTTTATTGACATTTCCGATATAATCAATTTTTTAGTTTCATTATTCCATATTAAATTTGATGGGTATAGAGGCCTCGGCCTTCACCCGTTTTGTTACAACTTTGCTTTGCTTGCTTTGCTTTGCTTATGTATAGTCGTACGTGGCGTGCACTCTGGGAGTCAAGTACATTGGCTACAACATGATTGCGTTTGGCATTGCCAACTTTCTCTTCTCGGTCATCGTGGGTGTTCTGTCTCGCCGAGTTGCCACCGAAGCCCTCGTCGGGGTGGCCACGGTGCTTCAGCTCGGCCTTGCCGTCTTTCTGCTCGTCTGGGTTCCCGACCGGAACTTGACGCCCGTCCTGTTCGCCGTCTCGGCGCTGTGGGGAATGTGCGACGCGATATGGCAGATCGAATGCAACTGTGAGTTGTCGAAAAACACCGTTACCATCATCGTCATCATTGTCGTGCGATCCATCTTGAGTGTGCTCCCTTTCAAACTGCCGACTATCGGTAGCCGAGCCTTCGCGATTGCCTCCGCTATGATCTGGAATACGCTGCCTGACAGTGTCGTTTCAGCATCATCCGTCGACTGAAGATCGTCCTGTCCCAGCGATCTTTCTGTTGTTAGCACTTCAGTGCATCTTGGAGTAGTTTTTATAAACACTTTTATTACTTAGGGCACTATAAAAAGTCACTGATTGATTGATCGATTGAATGATTGAATGATTGAATGAATAACTGACGATCTATAGGCTTAAACAGCCAACAGGCGCTACAAAAAATGCAAATAAATACAATCGTTCGTGAAGGCAAACGAACGCTAAACTTGACGTTAAATTTAGTGCTTTATGCACTGTTTGTGACTCACCGTTCGTTACACCACAATCGGACCTTCTGATCATTCGCGCCTCTGAAGCTTTGCAAAATTGGCGCCATTTCAAATTTCATTTCAAATTTCATTTCAAAGCCAAGGGCCACCGGAAATTCACGCCCAAAAACTGCAAAATCCCCACGCCCAATTCCAAAATTTCCGAAAATCCCCGTTTCTAAAATAATCTAAAACAAGCCACAAACAGACTTTCAAATTTCTCTAGTTTTGCTGGTTTTTTCGTGGACTGCTTTCTGCGTGACATCAAACGGCAACTTGGCCCCCTATAAATATCGCCACTGCAGTGACGCCATCGACATGCACGTGCGATTGGTGTGTACAGTCTTGGTGTCAGCCAGCTGTTCGCCGAGCGACCACGACGTGGCGTTCCAGAGCTGTCGGACCCTGCAGGGCGCCGGCGCGGCGCTGGCGTTCGCGCTCAGCTCCAGTCCGGTCTGCATCACCACCAAGCTGTACATCATCATCGGCATGCTCGCCGTCGCCGTCGTTTTCTACGCCGTATTCGAGTACCGCCTGCGGCGAGCGACTGCGCCCGAAGACGCCGGCGAAGATCCATGCACTGAGGAGCGACGTCGACGGCGAGGCACTGACGCCGTGCCGCACGGCTGTGACTTTACGTGATCAACACATCCAATGTCGTCAATGTCAATTGTGAATTTATATATAGCGCAGAATCACGAAGCATCTCTGAGTGAGTGAGTAGAGTTTAACGTCCCACCCGACACAATATAGGTCCTTTCGGAGGCGGATATACCCTGGGAGTCTTGTACATCTGTGTAGTAGTGGATGACCAGCGACATAAATAACTCCTCACCAACCATCTCTACTGCGCTTAGTGTGATAATATACTCGCAAATAATCCCGCGTTAAGTAGTTTCCTCCTCGAAAAGCGGACGAACTCAGTGTTGGATCATGAAGACAATCCGGTAAAGATTTCCACGAAGTACGACCGGCGACCGAACGTACTCGGCCGGTAACGCGGTGGCACAGTGTCGACTGGCTGAGCGTAATAGTTGTCGACGGCCGGCGACTTCCGAAACTGGTGTGCAACAGTGGTTAGCCAGCCTACAGTTGTGGCAACTTTGGCCAGGGGGTCAACAGCCCATGCAGTACTGTATAAGCTTTATGACGCCTCGGTTTGAACGAGCCATACAGGGTATCCAAAAACCGATTTCCCAAGGGGTTTATTTTGTTAAAATAAGCTCGAGTTCTGCCCGCATTGGTTTTGCAGCTGATATCCGTAACACCTCGCCATCCTCTACATGTTTGTAGGTGCCGCATTTCATTCAAATATCGTTAGAAGTCCCAATTTGTTTTCTCTTCGGATTTCTACTGTCAAATAAACATCATGAGTGTCTTGCACATCCAAAATGGAACCGAATTGCTACGCCGTGACATCTGATTAAGCGATCGAGTGTTCACGTTTGAATGTTTAAATCCGATAAGATATTTAAATGAAATTTGGTTCAACGCTCAAGCCCCGTCTAGTTTTTGTGGGTGGTGACAACCATCGTTCTGTCTACTGACGTCGCAGTGTACCGGATTTTTCAGCCTCAGATCTGCTGGTCGCCACCAACTCTACCTTCCATGAACCAGCACGAACCACGGAGACCTTCGCGCGTTTTCTGTCAATTCAACGGTCTTGCTGTGTGGAACAGTCTGTCTCTTGACTTGCGCTCACCAGACATCTCAGACGACCCTTTCAGAAAGAAACTAAAGACGTTACTCTTCAACCCTGCACATGCGCGTCAGCTGCTGGCGAATTTCGCGCGTTATAAATGGCATGATTGTTATTATTATTATTATTATGACTATCAATGGCAGAATTGCTGCATGCGCGTCAAGAGTACCATGTAATCTTTGCTGGAAAAAAAACTGAACGGCCGTTGGGCGTCACGCCAAGGTTTACTGAGAAAGCATGTGCAAATGTTTAGACAACTGAACAAGTGTCGAACTGCTGAACCTGCGGTACGTACGTGCGACTTTGTGGCGGCACGTTCGCTTTTCACGACTTTCACACGTGTTGACATGACTCTTGTTAAATGCAAGTGTCGCGAATCGATTCGAACACTGTACGTTGACATGTTAGTTGAGTCAATCAGTGAGCTGAAAATTTTTTGACGTTGCGTTGTTCAGTGAGTCTCACGACGACGTGTGTGAGGTAAAAAAAAATTCGACGAAAATCGCAAGTTATGACGGCAGCAAAAAAATAATCTATGAAAGTAATAAATGTGGTGGATAAATGTCGAAATAACACGCAAATAGTCGGAAAAATTGGACTCAAAATATTGCACAACTATTGGACAACAAATCTAGTCGTGCTTTCGGACACACTGCGGAGTATGTGTCAAACTCCATCTAAGGGACAAACGGTCATATCCGTTGTGTCCGTACGTTTGTCTGTTGTGCCTGTTCGTTTGTCTGTTAAACTGAGTTTGACGCTATCGCGACACCAGTACATCACTGGGCAGTGAGGCCCCTACACACACTGGCGGATCCAGAAATTTTGAAAAGGGCGAGGCGGAACTCTTAAACAATGTATAGTCCCGTTGTCATTTATTGCAAATGCACATAATGAACTATACGCGTTTTATACGAGAAAAAAACGACTTACTGAAAAAGTCTGATGCGGACTGCCGCTCCACCACCCTCAACCCTCCCCTCCTGTCTTTGAATCCGCCACTAGGCTATCAGTTACACACACATCCGACATTCTGAGTCTGCTGCGGAAAGCAGTCCCGCTGCACTCTCGAACTTACACAACGTCCAATAAATCCAAACTCCAAAATTGTTGAATAGAATATGCGTCGAACGTGCATATAAACAAATCGCATAAGTCACTGCAATACGCTATAGTGTATGCTTTGCGTTTCACACTGGTCAATGCGAAACCATCATGATTCGAATTCAACATCCGGAACTCATGCCTGGAATAACGTCAAAAATTGTGCTTCTTTTTATTGAGACACTGCGAACTAAATGCTTGTTATACAAAAGCGTAGAATTATCTTTTAGACCTAATTTAAAAGGCTGCGTCCGTTTGTGCTGCGAGTTTACTGCATCAGTTGCAATGCAATTAAAGCGCGTTTAGTGCGCAGCGTTATTCAAACTTCTCCAACTTTGACGACAAGTTATAGGCCAAATTTAGGCATGCTACTTTGTACAATTTTATGAAGGCTGGAGTTAACTTGAAGCACAAGGAATAATGTCCGTATTACCTCAACGATCAAAGTCGTTTATAGGCCTACGTGAGATGCATGTGACTGCATTCAACGGAGCATAATACCACGCCGCCATGTTGGAGGTAGTTTTAACGTGAACAGCAAATCAATCAATCAAATCAATCAAATTTTATTTGTTCAACAACGAGATCAAGCAGCAGTGATAATCAATCAATGTGCTTGATTTCCATATTCTCTATCTGGTTTTATTATATGGGCTATGGGGGCCTACATTGATTTACCAATATCACATGCAGCTTCAAACAACAAACTTAAAATAATCAATGTGCTTGATTAGAATCTAACCTCATGGGCGGTGTTCAGCCTAATACGACTTAATGATAATTCTTGATATTGGCTTACCGGTACTTTTTCGGGCCACCCTATTGATGATGGTGCTATGTGAACATTGTCCTGGTATATTGTTGTTGTTGTTATTATTATTATTAAATGACGCGGGTCATGCACAGCAATTG
>Ga0209568_1000888_pt1 | contig 10937 bp, 9 predicted proteins | sample WorMetOlspDAHAB2_FD_187406 | JGI IMG/M metagenome (GOLD analysis project Ga0209568, IMG submission 187406) | Marine gutless worms symbiont microbial communities from Max Planck institute for Marine Microbiology, Germany - Olavius sp. DAHAB.2... ...
GGCCTTCTCTGTGGCCGACCCGTCGCTTTGGAACTCTTTACCAGACAGCTTGAGAGATCCGGATCTTGGCAGGGACGCAGAGCCGGATTTACCACTAGGCTGACAAGGCTGCAGCCTAGGACCCCGATTTTTAGGGGGCCCCCAAATGGCCTCATTCAGCCATTTTAGCGGGCCAAGTGCCACGTCATTCACTGTGACAGCCCTGAAGTTAGTGTCGTTTAATGCATTAAATTAATAACTACAGTATTGGCATAATTGTAATTTGTAACAGTAAGCTGTAACTTAATTGATTCTGTTACTGCGGTGGTGCTCAAATTTGTGTGAAAAATTTACTTACATCATTGAAGTTGCAGTTCATTCAGCAGTAAACGAACGCACCCTATGACGTCATCATCGACAGCCATTTTTTTGTTTTTAAACGTCACTGAGTGGTAAATGTAACAAAAGTTTAACGCATAATCTGCAGATTTTTTTGTTAATTTTTACTGAAAGTAAAGTATTAAATATGCTGAGAAAGTCGGTGAGTCCGAGGACGGGTTGAACACTGAAGTTGCTGAGCTAATTAATCTTTATGTCGCGCAAAGTGTATCTGAGTGGTGCCGAGAAACGTAAAAAGGCTGCACAGTCGAAGGAAGCTATATCATCTGTTCCGCGGCTAATTTCTTTTTAGTTCCTATTCCATCTCAGTCAAAGTCCCACACCTCCAGTCAGGAAGAAGAGTTAGATGAAGGCGACACTGAATGCACGTCACACGACGAGGGCGAATATCGTCAAATTACACACACAGAATGCGCTGATGCACCACTGATTGATTGGCAGTGCAAATCCGGTCGCTGATGTCACTGACATTTCTGATGATCCAGCAGAGTGGATTGTTTCTGAAGAGCTGCGAGAGAAGCTTATCAGTCGACCAATCAAGCAGAACATTGGTGACTTTTCGCGTTCTGAGAGGGACGGTAAAAAACAAAAGCGGTGTCTGCCACCGAGTTTATTCCAACGTCTGATGACTATATCGATGAGCTGGTGAAGCGCGAATGGCTTGCATATTCACCGTCTACTGGTAATGTATTCTGCCAGCCATGTACAGTATGTTGTTTGGTGTTTAACAATCGGTATTTCGTACAGGTTTCTGCGACTGGAAAAACTGTCATTCTCGAGTTGCTGAACATGAGAGAAATACTGATCACATGGCTTCTGTAACTGCTTGGATGACCAGAATCATCACGGCTGGATGCATTGATTGTGCATTAGTAGAACAACTCAATGGCAAAAGGAATTCATGGAGAGAGGTCCTACGGCGTGTGGTCGAAACTGTCAAATTTTTAGCTGAAAGAGGTCTTCCTTTCCGAGGGACAGATGAGAAGTTCGGATCGCAGACTAACGGAAATTACCTTGGAATTATGGAACTGACTGCTAAATTTGATTCATTTCTTTGCGAGCACATCAAGAGGTACGGTGGCGCAGGCAGCGGTGTTACATCTTACCTGTCCAAAACTACGTGCGAGGAATTCATACAGCTGCTGGCAAAGAAAGTGGAGGCGTGTATAACAGCTGAAGTTTAGTTGGCGAAGTACTTTTCGATCCACACTCGATGTTGCACACGTTGATCAACTCACTTTCATTGTGCAGTATGTGCTGCCAAACGGCAAACCAGTTGAACGTTTCATCAGATTTGTTGAACTTCATGGCCATGGTGCAGAGAACCTGGAAGCTGTTGTGACCAGGCTTATCGATAGTCTTGGTCTCGACATACCCAATCTTAGAGGACAGATCTACGATAATGCGTCAAACATGTCCGGGATATATACATGACTTAATTCAAGCTCGAATACGAAAACACTCTTGCTCTTTATGTTCCCTGTGCTGCACATTCCTTAAATCTGGTCGGCTCTGTTTGGCTGCCACGTCATACTTGGCGTTTCTACAGTCGCTGTACACGTTCTTCTCTGCGTCTACTTACCGCTGGCAGATGTTGACGGATGCCTTGCCTCCGCATGGCTTGGTTGTCAAATCTTTGTCAGATACTCGCTGGAGCGCCAGCGCGGACGCAACAAGATCGGCGTTTGCTCACTATCGAGAAATCTTGAAAGTTGCAACCGACATATGCGCTGATGGACTGGCCAAGCAGATGGAGCGGTTGGAAACTGCGCTAATGACAGTTGTCTGGCATACTAGTTTGGAGCGTTTTAATGCGACATCTTTGTCACTGCAGAAAGTCTACATTGATTTGATCAGCACCGTGAAGCTCTATGATTCTCTTGTTAGCTTTCTGCTTCAACTGCGAGACAGATTTGATGAAACAGAAGAGAAGGCTAAGTCATGTGTTGAAATCCAGGAATACAAAGAAGCAACTATAAGCGCACTAAGCGACGTAAGCGGTTCTTTGACGAGTCCAGTACACCAGATACAGAACTAACTGAACGCGATCAGTTCCGTGTTGATGTTTTCTATCGCATCGTGCATTGTCTCGTTGCGGAATTTCGCAAGCGAATGGGTGCATATTCTGCTGTGCACAAACTGATTGGTTTCCTAACGGAGTTCGAATCCCTGACTCTAGAAACTCATCTTGTTGAATCTTATCCCGAGGACCTTGAGCCAGCTTTCGTTGATGAGTTTGTTCTGTGCACAGACATCTTAGTATCAGACAACAACAAAACAGTCAGTCGCATGAGTGAACTCCTGAAGAAGCATGGAGGCATAATGTTGTCTACTTTTCCCAATGTTGCTACGAATATATCTGACACTTCCCATAAACAACTGAAGGCGAGATATCATTATCAACACTTGAAGAGCCATCTCCGGAACACCATGGGCCAGGAGCGATTAGCAGCATTGAGTCTTTTGTGTATCAAGTCTGATGTCAGAGAACTTGACTGTACAGAACTATGACTTTGCCCTGTTTAAATGTCGCAGAAGGGATATGTAAAGACTGAGATGCATAACTTGTACTGCATGTCACAGCAGATGACTTAACTGAATAGTTTGGTCATGTATTGATGTTATGCAAGGAAAATGCCTTATTGAAAACTTATTTCTATATGATGAAGTGCAGTTTTACTCTGTGAACTAGAATTTACAAATCCATTTGCATGTCATAATTTTCCATTAAGGTCCAGGGTTACCAGTTATGAATTTTATGTCAATTCAATTGTAATTTTAATTGTAAATGATGGGAGATCGGAAGGTAGGCAGGGCCTTAGGGCCCCCATAACTGTCTAGCCTAGGGCCCCAGATATGTAAATCCGGCTCTGCAGGGACAGCTTCAGACGTCTGCTGGAGAAGTATTTTATTTACATTGTACTGAAACGTTTAGCGTATTAGAGATGTTTCAGAACGATACGCTCTACAAATTGACTTACTTACTTGCTTTACTTACTTATGATCATCTCCATTTATGTTCAGCCTGAAATTAATTCAACGCTAGATTTCCAAGTCGCACAACTTCACATATTCTCAGTGACAAGAGAACATTACGATTCATGGAGATTTATATTTATTTATTTTAAAACAAAAATATTCGCAGAAAATTCAGCATAAGAACAAATGCAACACTTAAAAATGAAAAATACACAGCATACGTCATACATGCAAGATACTATAAAAATCATGAGCAAGACAATAACACAGCATGACATAAAACACGAAACATGACAATCAGCCACACACATCAATCAGTTGACAGCTATTAAGTCAATAATATCACATATCTCTCTTTTGTCTAACACTGCCAGCAAACCTATCATAGTAAAAATTGTAAGTTATTTTATGAAAATGGCAACATCTACTGCAATACTCATCGACCAAACCAGAACAATACTTAAAGGGGAATTCAAGGTTGAAGTAATTATGGCTTAAAATGAACACTTATGTTTAATAAAGTACCATACACTGCATGAAAGTTGCTATTCAGGTGATAAACAAAGAAGATGTTTGAAGATAAATTATCACACTCTTAAAACATACAGGACGGTCCTGCATACTGTTGCCAACTATCTTCGGTCAAACGTTACGTATTTTATGCCAAAACGCTTTCAAAAATGCTAAATCATTTCTGTGCACCTATAACAGTGTAAAACCTTGGGCCAAATTTACACAAAGTATCGTAAGATTTTCCTAGGTTTATTTTAAGTTCCACCTAAGTTTCTCTTAAGTTTTTAAAGTCAACGACTTAGGAATTCCTAACTTTGTCATAAGTAATAAGTTCTTCATAAGTTTCCATAACTTGCATGTCAACGCTTGGAAGATGCGGAATGCATCCTACGGACTTATTTCGAGTCTGCCAATCATCCATTACTTTCAAATAGACGAAAATGGCTAGTTGCGACAGGAATGTTTAGTGAACGAAATGACGTAATGCTAGACGCGCCGTCACGGTCGTTATCACCCCGCCCCATGTTAAAGCGTCAGTAAGTAATCAAGATATCCTAATTTTGCTTCAAGCACTGAAAAGCGCAGTGTAAATACTCCTGAGTGATTGTTGATACTGTTTCCTTAAAGGGGAATTCGACGTTCAAGACATAGTGGCTTAAAATGTACAACGTTATTGGCGCACATAAATAATTTGGCATTTTTGAAAGCGATTTGGCATAAAATACATAACGTGTGGCCAAAAATAGCCGGCAACGGTATGCAGAATGACCGAGTCTATTTTTCAAGTGCAGTGATTTTTATCGTCAAACATCTTTATTTCACCTGCATTGCCACTTTCATGCAGTGTATGTGACTATTACATTACATTACATACAGATGTTTATAGTGGCCTAAGTACATAAATGCAAGGACCACCCACCATGGCGACAAAAACCAAAAGCAAACTGCAAAATAACGTCCGGGCATGACTGCCGAAATAGGTGTGTTTTCAGTCTCTGTCGAAATGTTGTCAGTGATGGAGCAGTTTCTGATGTCTTCTGGTAGTCTGTTCCACAGCCTGGGACCCCAGTAGCAAAGCGACGCGACGGGCGGACTGTAAGTTGGCTGGAAGATGACGAACGAAGACGGGTTTGGGACGGCACATGCTCCGAGCGGCGTACATGTAGACCAGCGACCGACCGAGCTGCGGCGTGACGACGGCTAGAAGACGGTTGAGCAGGTTGGCTGGAAGACCAGCCAATGTGGCGTTGCCAATAGTCTCCTATGACGTCATTCGTCTTAAGTCCGTTCGCGGACGCTCGAACGTGCTGGCACGTACCGACAGCGATTAAAAAACATTTGTAGCATTTGCACAATATTCGACATGTCAGTGTCATGCAAATGAGCCCAAAACCGCTGTCAAACGTTTCACGTTGTTTTAGGATTTCTGTTTCTTAATTAATATTATTCGAAAATAACATTATTTTCATTGTAATGGCAACACAGTGGTTCAGTTCCGATCAATTTTAGCCCCAGCTATGTACAAGAATTTTAGACCTATCTGTTATGTAGCACATATTGTCACCAATTGTGTTCCTATTTCCAAACTTATGGATGACATGGTAACGGTTGTCACTGTGGAAAAAATTTCAATTACACTGTTCACACCGTTATCCTCATAAACCTCTCAGCTGATAAGAAAACTGTGTCGCATTACTATGTAACTTGAGTTAAAAAATTTGGAACATTTTCGCATTTTTGTTGCCATAGAAACGAGGGCAGTTTCCCTTGAAATGCTCAGAGTGCAACGAGGTTGAACTATAGACATCCACAAAATTTGAAGTTCATGTAGTTACCGAGTTTGCCACATTTGGCGAACCAACGCTCAATTCTGACAGTTCATGAAACTCCTTGAAACGGAGTTCGTGAGAACCTGGTTCTGGGAGAAGAACGAGACAGTACAGACGCAGCCGTGAGAGTGTAGACCTACATGTCGTAGAGGTTGCAGTGTGCTGGACGGGACGCTGAAAACGCAGGAATGGAAAACACGGGACGGAAAATGCAGGACTGGAAAACATGGCACTGTAAAATGCGGGAAGAAAAAATTACGGCAAGCGTTGAGTGGCTAAACGAACAAACCTGAAAAAGCAGCAAGCCAAGTCTGTTCTGTCGCTCAATTCGTGATACCAGTAGCTGGAAAGGAAAGTTATATGATCAAAAGAGAGCACCGCCGCACACTTTTTTGAGTTGCTTTCGAAATAAACGGTTCAAAGACGTAACCGGCAATATAGGAAACAGAAGAAAATGCGAAGACTCAGAAACACACAGCATGCACTCACACACACAAAGGTCTCTTGCAAATAGATAAGTGCAATTTGGCTTTCCATAGTGGACATTCTCGCGTTTTCCAGTCCTGCATTTTTTGTCCCACGTGTTCCGGTACCGCGTTTTCCAGTGTCACTTTTCGACCGTCTCGCCTTTTCTATTCCCGCGTTTTCAGTCGCTGCTGCTGGACTCTGTAAATCCCAAATTCCACTTGTTGCGTCACGTCACGTCACGACACGACACACATGACGTCGCGTTCGTCGTGACCAGCGTGTCGCGCGCGTCGTGTGTGTCGCGCCGTGCTTGTTCCAACGTGGCGAACGACGAAGAAGCAGTAGTGCTCGCGTGTACAAGTTTAGTTTTTTGTGTTCTGGATTTACATCAATCGCAGGAACAACTTCTGGAAAAAGTGAGGTGGACATATCCACCCCAGTCACGCTGTGGCGACGCGAGTCGAACGTGCTTGTCGTGACGAGCGCGTCGTGACGAGCGTGTCGCGCCGTGCTGCCCGACAAGCGCGACACAGCTCGTCACGACTTTTTCCTGTGCCAAAATGCATGGGCTAGATAGCGTGTCGTGTCGTGACGTGACGCGACAAGTGGAATTTGGGCTTAACTCAGAAAGTGCGTCATATCAGATGCATATCAGTTACATCAGATGCATCACATCTTCCACTTCCGACATCAGCTGATTGTCTGACCTCATTGTACACGAATAACCCATGCACCAACGATTCAGAATGCTATCATCATCAGCAAGAGCGACTACTATCCGAAGGACAAGAACACAGATTGGCAAGATCGCGTTTCTCTGTATGTGGTACTGCAACATCGAATTTTCTTCTCTCAGCAGTTGCACCATTGAATCGTACAAGTCGTTCAGATGATCGCTGAAGTCACATTTCGCAAAGCTTTTAACATAAGCGCCGCTCAAAGCTCAGCTGCTCAGATTTTTCTCTTTTTAACAACAATTTTCAAACGTAATGCATGGCCTTTTTGGATCCGTACACCAAGCAAGACAAAGTGTGTGTATTGCAACTGTGTAATGTAACGTAACGGTGACTTCGGCGATAATAAACAACAAATTAAAAAATTGTGACTGGTGATACAACTCTGACGCTGTGACAGTCATAGTGACAAAATAATTACCAGCGTATAGCAACAATAAGAATACAATAATAAATAAAGATAAACACTTAAACAGACAACGAAAGACAGCTGTTTATGATAGCTTTCAATACAGAGAAAATAATAAATCAACAAGATTCAATATTCATTTTTATTATACAAGGCATACAAGCAATTTTTTAACAGCAGCAGCGCGTGCGGTATACAATTGCGCAGATGGTGCGCTAACGATCAGTTTGTATGAAATCAATAATATGGATCATGCACTTTGTTTGCAACTAGCAAGTGAACATCTACCACTCAATAGCTACACTGTAAGTCAGAAAAAAGGATATGTCAATTTTGTATGGGTAACAACTTACCAAATGTTAGTCAAACTTAATAATATTTTGCACAACTCTTGTTAGGGCAATTTGGAATTGAAATTTGAAATCTCTGAAAAATTATATAAAGGAACGATCAGTTTGACTATTTAGCGTAATTATGGTACATGCATGAATCAATGGCCTCAATGAGTAATAAAAAGTCTACCCTTATTTCAGCAATAACTTTGCTAAGTATTGACCAAACTGGATAATACTTTACAATTTGCAAGTTACAAAGTGCAACACAATAAACCTTGATCACCATGCGAATTAAGTATGATTACACTACATAAGGTATAAAAAATACTCTATTTGTCAATATCAGCCTATCTTTCTATAAGCGACCATGGTGCTAATGACAAAAACATGCAGCTGAACAAAATGGTAAAAATTGCAGTGCCCTAAATTTAGTATTAAAAATGTGATCAGTGTCCAGAAATTTGGTTCGAGGGTATAAATGTTGGTCAACATGAGAGATAACAGAAAACTGCAATGTCGTGGTAACTCTCGTGCAGCTTGGATGACTTATCCAACTGAGGTTTAGGGTTTAAATCCTTTCAGTAGATACACAGAAGCCATCTCATAGACCGCCTCGTCGTAACGTGCTGCTGCATTGCAGCCCATGTTTCCATCAATCGAAAAAAAACTAGCAATAAAATACCTCGTCTCGAATCAACGAAAACTGACATGAACTAGCGTGGTACAAAAGTGCCACTGCAGCACTAGCTGAATGGTGCCCACAGGCCTACAGGGTATTTAGAAACGAGCAAAGATACTGGCAAATCCGTATTTTCCAAGCCATCATATCACGTCGTACGCTGTGAAATTTTTAAAAGGGTACATAATTTTTACAACATAACATATGAGTGGTCTGTGCAAGATATCTGCCAAATATTAACAAGTTTAGTCGACATTTGGCGAAGTAACTGTTATACAACCTCCAAAAGCTCGAGTCACAGCAATCATGGCTTGTACGATAGTACAAGATGTTGTTTGTACAAGCTGTTGTATAAGCCACAGGCCAAGTAAATGGGAGATGGCGATTTTCGACCCACAGAGCTCCGAGACCGACCCCTCGACCGATTTTCATGAAACTTGAAATATATAACTACTTCCAAGATGCGACCCTGCAAGCAAAACTACAGGGGGCTATGTCGACGTGGGTGGTCTGGGCAAATAGCCAGCCTGATGCATGAAAGTTTCTGTCCTTTTTTTCTTTCCTTCGCCACGCCCACAGGTCGCATTTTTGGACACATAATACGCATAAGTCATATCCAATTCAAACTTGGCACAGATACTGATCACCCAAGTGGCATTACGTGACATGACTTCAAGGTCAAAAGGTAAAAGGTCAAGTTCACAAGGTTACGCAACGTATTCAGTTAATAAATGCAATAACTCGGTATTGGTTCTGGCTACGGTGAAAACTATAATTATTTTCACCTTTTCGATAATATTTGGCAATGTCTAAGAAGTCCGAACTATCTCCTGAGATGATGGAGTCCAACATGTGTCGTATCGCTAACAAACTTACGGAAGTTTTCAAAACTTTTGTCAAGCAGCTGGTGTCATCCATTACCCACCGTATTGACACGAAGCTTGCTGACTTTCACATGAGCTTGAATATTATGACCTCTCGCATGGACGCTCTCGAGAGTCAAGTGAATCGCTTCAGCTTTCCTTCCGACGTCACTCAACCTGCAATACTCGATTTACCGGCCTCATCATCGCTTCTGGCGTCGTCGAATTCAACGAATGCGACACAGCAGGCAAGTACAAATCACAATTCTACTGTCCAAGTTATGATGGCCGTCGAGCTTGAAAATGCAGAACGACTCAAACGACAACGAAATGTCATTGTTATTGGATTGGCACCAGAAGCGGGTACCAGTGATGCTGGTCTCTTTACCAGTTTCTGCGAGAACAACTTGACAATCAAGCCGAGGCCTGTATCCTGTCACCGAGTCAGTCCAAAGAACTCTGCACGTGACCAACTACAGAAACTGAAAGTGACACTGAATAATACAGCTGCTGAGGAACTTTTCTCGGCATCCCAGATTCTTCGCGAATCAGATGACGAGCATGTCAAGTCTGTCTTCATCAACGAAGACTTAACACCAATGGAAGCTCAGCTGTCGTATGATGCCCGCGAACAAAAACGAAAGGCGAGACAGCCTTCTCTCCGTGAACACTTATCTGCTAGGTGATGTTGATGTTTCCTCATATTTAGAAAATGTGTACTTTTTCAACGCTCAACAAACTTCATGAATTTGAGTCATTTGTTTCCAATGCTAACTGGCACTTATTGCAGTTGTCGAAACATGGTTAAAGCAAATTTAGCTGATTCACTGCTGTGTCCCAAAGGTTATAATATTATTCGTAAGGATCGTGTTGCGTCTACTGGTGGGGGTGTTGCGTTCTTTGTTAGGAAAGATATAATAGCTACTGAAGTAGACTTGGGTTGTGGTGGAAAAAATATCGACATTGCCTGTGTAGATCTGTTTCAGCTGTCAGTTATTGCGTGTCATCTTATGTTATCGCCCTCCTTATTACTCTGAGGAAGACTATGTCTATTTACAGAATATGTTGTCTGTTATAATAAATAAGTTAAACATTTAAAAATATCAAACTATTATTCTCAGTGACTTTAATCTCCCCTCTATTAACTGGAAACATTACCTGGCTCCACACGAAAAGTGTTGTAATCTGTTAATGGAATTTTTGTAAATGACAACGGTTTGCAGCAGCATGTTTTAGAGCCAATGAGATCCAATTACCTACTCGATCTAGTTCTCACCAATACTGACGATATCATATCTAATCTCTGTGTCACATGTCCGTTTAGCACGAGTGACCACAATTATTTAGTGAATTTTTCTATTATTGTGAGTGACTTACCTGATGGTAATGTGATGATTGTGATCACTATTTTGATTTCCATCGTGCTGACAATGCTGACTTGGCCAGGCACTTGGCTAGTATTGACTGGTACTACGAATTTAGTTATGTTTCAACGGTTGAAGATTACGGGCATCTGTTTAAATCAATTATATACAACGCATTTGAACACTGCGTACCTAAAAAGAAAGTCCCCAGTGTAAAAATCCATAACCGAAAAACCTATCCACGTCATATTAAAGCTATGCTAAATCGGAAAGCTATCCTCTGGAAACGTTGGTGCACATCCGGCAAGGCCGAGGACAAGCAGGCTTATAAAAATTATGCTGTAAAATGTAGAAACACCTTTCTAGCACACCAGAGAGAAAAGGAG
>Ga0209568_1000889_pt1 | contig 10936 bp, 11 predicted proteins | sample WorMetOlspDAHAB2_FD_187406 | JGI IMG/M metagenome (GOLD analysis project Ga0209568, IMG submission 187406) | Marine gutless worms symbiont microbial communities from Max Planck institute for Marine Microbiology, Germany - Olavius sp. DAHAB.2... ...
GTAGGGGGGGGGGCTGTTATCCCACTGCATTGGTTGCCAGTTCACCAGCGTATGAAGTTTAAGATGGCCGTTCTCGTTTACAAGTCGATACATGGCCTGGCTCCCCAATACTTAGTTCAAGACTGTGAACTCGTCGCAGCTGCCGACCGTCGTCAGCTTCGATCGTCGGACATTGCTACATTCCACGTACCTACACTCGCCTCGGCGATCGGGCATTTCCAGTTGCTGGACCACGACTGTGGAACAACCTGCCGTCCAACCCACGACAGTCTGACCTTACCCTTCCACAGTTCCGCCAGGCGTTAAAGGCATATTCGTTTGGTTGACTGAGACTCCAGCACATAGTGACTTTTTGTTTGTAGTGTGCTGTACAAATGTTATGACTTACTTACTTACTTGACTTGGAGTTAAGCGTCGCCGACTGGAAGAAATCGGCGCGGATGTCGCGGGGCGTGAGCGAAACGGAACACTGGTAAGCGCATCTGGAACGCAGTGCCGCGGCGGCCGGCGACTGGCAAGACTAAAGAAGGATGTTGTCGGCTTCTAATGAGCCGAGCAACAATCTTACGGCGGACGGTGGCGCCACGTTCGCTTTTCTGCTCGCCGCTAAGTAAGCAAGTGCCGCCGCCGCCTGCTGCCATCTGGTGGCGAATCGACGGACGCGGCCGGGCACTGCCGGTAATTAGTGGCCGAATCCGACGGTCGTTCAGTTCGCTTTCTCAGAATGCCGCCGCTGTGAAGTGTGACCACCGAAACGAGTCGGTGTCGACAGGGCAGTGAAGAGTCGAAAATCGGAACGCGATATTTCAACATTTCATTTTCTTTAAATATATGCGCTAACTAAGTGCTCTTGCTCGAAGTTGCATGCACGAGCTGTAATAATTTTTTGGCATTGGGATAAGACACAGTGTAGAGTTCGCATTTGTAGCGTACCCGCGCAGTAGAATTTGCTTTTTTGAACCTAAATTTTTGTAATATCAAGCGCAGCTGTGAGAGCCATGTGAGTGCTGCCCTGCTCGTTTCTGTGACACCGTTTGTTTTTATGCAATTTTTAGCAAATCGATGATGATTATGACGATGGTGATGGTGGTGATTATGATAAAGTTTAGCATCATGAAGTTGCTTAGTTGCTTCTCGGTTTCTTGGCTTTTAAAACTATATATAATGGGTGGATATCGGCCCGCCCAGCACTTTTCACGGTGGGCGCAGGCAGTGGCGGCGCTACACCAGGGCCCGCCAGGTCAAATGACCTGGCTGGAAGATCCACCGCCCTGGCTTCGTCCTGTCAGTTGATTTTTATACCAAATCGGCATAAATGTGTTATATATTTTTATAGTACAAGCAATATCTAAATGGCGTAAATGGAAAACCTTCCAGTCATTAATTAACTTTTTCACTTCTCACCTGTGCAATAGGTGCAGCGTAAGTCGGTCAGATCATTGAGGACAGGCGAGCCATTTGCGGCCTCCGGGACTCCGGGTAACGTGACCGGGCTTGAGGATTTTCTGACCTCAAAATGACCTGGCTCCTTTACTGCGCTGGCAGCGCCACTGAGCGCAGGGTGTCGTGTGTCCGATGTTTCAACGCCCACACGTGAAACGGAGATCCGCCCCTTGTTAAGTTAGCATGCAACCGGTGTCAGAGGTCACCGCAATTAAACTACAGTATCTCACGCTCTGGCGGATTCCAGGTTTTCGATTCTCGAAAGCGAACACACAAAGTCTTCTGAGATGTCGTGTATTCCTAAGGTACTACCGCCTCAGCCACTTCCAACATACTGTACTGCACATACATGCAGTCTTATTTTCATCGTATGCATACGAGCTAATAGGAGAAAAAACCGATAACGCAGATTCTGTTGCAACTCAATAAATGATCCACTCAGTTTGGGAATAGTTGGTAAATTGTAACAGTTGAATGAAGAATGCCACCGCCTGCTGAAGCTTAGCAAAATGTCATTTTATGACATGCAGCATTCGGGTCGTGTCTTGGAGTTTCTGTAATTTTCTGTAAGTTTGGAGGGAAAACTAAACGGCTTTTGCAATGTAAGTACAGATCGTGTACCAAAAGTGTAATTCGCTAACATACGCCACGAAGCAGTTCAATTCGTTGAAATGTTTTCGGCTTTTTAGGCCCGCATATTACCGTATCGTTGCCACATTCACACTTCATTGTTTGTTTGTTTTGTTCACTGTTCGATTCTATTATTCCTTTTTTTTTCTCTTTCAACGCCTTACAGTGAATAAAGATTTTCATTATTTCCAGTTCAAATGTCGACGATTTAACCTGAAAACTCTTTTGCAGTTGGCACTTTCGCTGTTTATTTCGATTTAACGTTGGCCTACGTCGGTCGGAGCCGTCGCCCAGTTGCAGACAGCCAGCCGCGAAGCGTCTGGACGCCGGGTACAAAATTCGACAGTACCCACCACGCTGTTGCCATAGATTGTTTGCCCCGCTCCGCATGCGGTTTTCGTTAGACGCTTGACGAGCGAGTTTGCGGCCTCGGCGGCGCGCCAAACCGCTCTGACCCGCCGTGACAAACCATGCCCGCTCGCCGCCGCCACGCCGCTTCGCCGAGGACGATTTATCACGGGGAACTCCTCCGAATAACACCCAGCAGAAGAAGCGTTTGCCGTGGCGGCAATCCGACCGCATCTGGGATAGCGCAGTCGTCTTGTTCTAGGCGAGTGAAAGATATCGGGCTGATGGTGGTCAGAATGCTCGTGTATACGCTATCTGTACTTCGCAAGTAGCAGCGTCGGCGTCTCGCGTTACCGTTTAACAGCGATCGACGATTTACTACAAGTTTGCTTTATCGTGCAAAAAAAGATAGCAGAACCAACTTCGGTCCTTTACGGTCTTAACACGCCATCTCCCAATACGTCGCTCGTTTGTGCCGCTAACCACGCGGCGTGGTTGACAGTTGGAACGTCCGAGGCGTTGTAGCGTGACGAGTTTCGACTCGGACTGCGGTGTTCTCCTGCGCAGGTCATCCCGTCGCACGTGGAGTTCGACGGTCGGGCTGCTTCGCGGCCGCCATGTGAGCGGCGCGATTGCGGCGTCCGACACCCGACGACGACGGCGCCGGAAATGCACAGTTTTCGACTGCGATACGTCGCGCTCGGCCTGCTCATCTACATCCAGAGCGCGTTCTCGCGGACTTGTGGCACTGACTTCGACGACGCGGCGTCGAGCGCCGTGCTCGCCGACACCGTCCTGCTGGCGACCGCCACTCGGCAGGTGCGCGACGGCGGCGGCGGCACGACCGAGAACCAGCTTCGCGCCGTCCGGTTTCGCGTCGAGCGCGTCTACAAGGGTAACATTCCGGAAGCGGATGTGGTCGACGGCGGCGGACGACGCAAGCCGATGCTTGTGGTGGCGGCGTTCAACGCGACGCCCGACCGACAGCGTTGCGTCGCGCCGCTCACCGTCCCCGGGTCGAGGTACGTCGTGTTTCTGAGAGCAGGCGACGGCGCCGAGCGGTCGTCGGCGCTTCGGATGAGGCCGGGACGTCGGCGGCGTCGAAGGTTGCGAATTTCTGCGTTTCCGGTTCCGGTCAGCGATAAAGTCATCGACGTTGTGGAGCTGTACGCCAACTGCAATAATCGATGCCGTAAGTACATGAATTAGGCGCTAGTCTAGAAGTGCATGTAGGCTAAGTGACGTAACTGCTCTATAAAATAGCTATTGAAGTGTTAGTCTGGGTTAGGGTTAGGGTGAGGGTAACCCTAACCATAGCCCTAACCCTAAACCTCACACTTCAATACATAAAGTGCAGTGACGTCATCTGCGTCATTGTTATAACACGCCGCTATGTTGGATGTATAGTATATGCTAACAAGAACTGAGTAAATGCAGGAAATCTGATATTTCTTATGCCAAGGTTATTCGCAGAACATGCATTTCGGTTTTATAGCCTAAAAATCTAGGTGGCCACAGCCACTCGCGAGAACCTGTGGCTGTGCCTCGAGTGGAGTCCATGGGGCGGATTCAGGAATTTTTCAAAGGGAATCAAATATACATATAAATTAGTGCAATGTCCTATTAATACTGACCACTATTAGGACACGGTGATGGTGAGTAGAGTTTAACGCCCCACTCGACACAATATAGGTCATTTCGGAGGCGACATACAAAATGCTAAAATATTGACTGCCTAAACTCAAATTTATGTAACTTTTTTATGTAACCATTGACAAGGGATAAAGCGACAGAGATGTACAAGGACTGTTCTACTGACATTCAGAACACAAATTGGGTATTTTTATGTCGCATTAAGTGCCCAAAAGTGGGCGGGCCAGACACATTGGCGGCCCACAAGAGCAAAAAAGTGGGCGGGCCGCGGCCCGCCCGGCCCAATAGCTTCCGCCGCCTATGCACGTAATGCACATTTGAGGTCAAAATCCATTGCGCATACGAAATCCACGCAGGATATCGAAGTCAAAGTTGAAAGTAAGGCGAAATCTATTTCGACAATCAGCATATAGGGGCAGTGTATTTTGACTTTAATTTTAGGGCTGAGTTCCGTATTTACTGCGGTGAAATTAAAACATTTAGCAGTTTCGACTTCAATTTCAATATGAATTTCAATATTTAGCCCGTGGATTTCGTGTATTTCGATATTTTACAGGACCCGTTTGCCACGCCGAACTACGCACGGTGTTACCCGAGAGCGTAAAACTTGTTTATTGTTTCAGTGCATCTGTACATGGGTTATACGTTCGAATGAACGCTGGAAAATATTCGCGACCTTCAAGCTACGAACGTTTATTCGACCGACTTCTTGTTTTTGTGCTGCGTCGCGCGTCAACACGAATAAAATAGACATGAAACGAAACAAAGTGCAGTGTCGATGCGGTGTCGATCAGCCGTTGGTATACGTGTATAGCCTGGGATGAATGAAATTGGTTGAGTAGGCTAATCGGTGACTTTTCGATGTCGATAAATTACGGTGAACGAGTGAAGTATCTGTCACGAACTCTGGGGCGACTAAGTAGGCAAACCATCAGCAGTGGTGTAAATAGGAACTCGGAGGGCCCCTGCACAAATCTCCAAGTACAGCCCTTCCTAAATAAGGGCCCCTGGGCCCTCTCCCCCATTTCACTCCCTCCTTCCATCTACTTCTCTTTGTGACTGTCACTCACATAGCTCCCTTCTCTTCCCCCTCTCCTTGCTGAATTGCTTCGACGCAACGAACCCGTACGAACTCTGCGATCTTCCTCTTCTCTTCTGCTATCTGTTCCACGGTGCAATCTTGAGTTTGGCTCGCGTGCTTTCCGAATCTCTGCACCACAGATTTGGAACTCACTCCCTGCCAATAATATTCGCGATTCTCCATCACTCCCTACTTTTCGTCGGCATCTCGAAACACACTATTTTCAGTTAGCCTACCTCAGCCCCTGATGACCACCCGCTCTCAGCGCGCCTTATAAATATTTTACTTACTTACTTACTTAAAGTCGTTTGACCTACATTTGCTGTTTCTCGCTGAAATCGTTTCCATTGCGTCCGTGTCTCCACTTTCGTCGCAAATTCCTGATACATGCCGAAGTTTTTGTTTTTTTTTTGTATTGCGGAATGCAAGCAACTGCACCTTTTACAAGGGCTGCAATAGCTTCCATTTCGCCGATGATTTCGGTCTGCGTATTACAGGTACTTTGAAGGGCGCTTTTTGGGAAAGCGATGGACGAAAAGCAGTGACGGTTACAAATTCATATCATTTGAATGTTTTCGTTAGCATGCGTTAATTTTCGCTAGCAAGCGGACGGCAGCTTAGAAAACGTTGGCAGCATATGAACAAAACAATAACGCGATTGCTACGCTCCGTGGGATCGGATGGTGAGACCATAGACGTCCATGGTGAGACCTACCGCAGCGTTTACAGCCACCCGGCTTCTCGCCGCACGACGATTATTGAATTGACCCGTGACACGCTGTATGTAGCACCTGTTCTGGCTGTTCACATGGTAGCGGGACGCTAGGCACACTGCTATTGACACTGGGATGGGACGGAAGGCACTCTAAAGGGGTGGGGTGCTGTTCTATTCTTTATCGCTTGCGTGTGTTTTTCGCTTGCTCACCTTTGCGGATTTAGGAATTATGATATTTATGATGCCATCTTGTATCGTGTGTACCGTATACGTTCCTTTTGTGCGGATTTATGCTTTTACGATTGCGATTAAAACGTGCCTGCCACCTGCTGATCGACGTGTTGGCGTGTCTTGACGCCCGCACCCCAACCGGCTAGTGTCCCTTTCGTCCGATCCCAGTTTCAACAGCAGTGTCCCTAGCGTCTCATAATCGTTCACGTGACTTCGGTTATCAGTCCACCGCCACGCTGACCTCAGTGAACCGGACGATTACGGCAGGTGCGTGGAAATTGGAACCCGGTAATACGCTGCACGGCGCACGCGCATTATACAATACAACGTAATACTTGCTGTGGCCATCGCCGGCGCAGACAATCGGAGTCGTTTACAAAATAATATTTAGACCGTAGCTGCATTGTACGCGCGTGCGGCGTGAGCTGAACCCGTAAGCGATGATCCGATTTGCTTGCGCGAAGTATAGTGTTCTTTGTGCCCTCTCTTTCGCTGTCGAAATTTAGCGCGCGTGGCGCATTATTAACTTATTTATTACACAACTCGGATTTCCGCCGTTTTCGGCGACTTCGAATGCGATGTATTTTATCTCTCGTTTTGCGTTGGCAGTGGTCGCCGTGCTTCCGTCGTAATCCAATACAACTTTTGTCGACCTACTGCGGGCGTTGGAGCTGTAGAACAAGCCCACTTCGTCTCCTGGCCGAGTGTCGTAAGAGGCGACAGATCCAGTGCTCAGCGGTGCGAGAATGTAATGAGTAGGTAGGACAGTTGCCCTACCAACTGTGAGATTGATTGGAATGGCAGGCACTCTATACATTTTGCTGCCAGCGGATGGCATATTTTAAAGCTAAAATGCACCAAATTCGATTTCGGCTAGAGCTCCGCCTCAGGTCTCGCTGGCGGGGGGGGGAGCTTACAGGCGCTTTCTCAGACCCCAGCTGGATTTCATGGGCATATACTGCTAAGAAAAAGGAGCGGAGAACAGAGGATATAGGAGAGGGAAGGGGAGGGAAAGAGGAAATGATTTACCATCTTTTTTTTCGTTTTTTTTTCGGGTTTGTAATTACGATTTAATGACTGTATCATGTACACTTAATTTTTCCTATGTCGAAGCTTGAAGCACAGTAATTGATGACGTCACAAATTAGGTCATATGCACGATATTCAATACCAACAGCTGGTATTCTTGCGTTTCTTTTACACTCAAATTCGACGAAAAAAATGTAGAGTTTTTACGGTTTTCGATACGATTTAATGATACTTTGGAAGCGGCTTACTTTTTTCGGCCACCCTGTAGGCGACACGGGATATAACGGATGAACAAATGGGACCTTTCGGACCGAGACTGCCACAGTAAGAAGACATGCAGTGTCGTGAAGGCGCGGAGGAGAGGAAAAACTGTTGCGTCAAGTAATTTATCTGCCGCTCAGTGGGAAATTAGCACACGGCGTTGGCATTCACCAGTCGCCTGCGGTCGCACTTCTTCCCGAAATTCTATGTATAGATAGCCTTTACCTCCTTTGAACTGAAGCAGTATATGCGCCCCGAACTGATGCTGCATATAGTGAATACAGCAATAATAACATAGCCAGTCATATGCACGCCGATATCCATCCGCAGGTCGTTAACTCCGGAGGCGGAGATGTCTACGGTGCATGTGCTTTTATTCCACTTTGACTAATATTTATTAGGCCTATGGTGGATCGGTGCTGAATATACAGGGTGGCCCAAAAAGTAAGCCACTATCAAGTATTATCATTAAAGCATATTAAAAGCCGTCAGTGAGGCTAAATTTTTCATCAGTGTTGACTATAAAATGTGCACAAGCATATAATAAGTCTGTATTATATATTCTGTGTGACCTAATTTATGACGTCATCATATGCCGTGTTTAAAGCTGCGATATGGGTAAAATCAATATATTGTATATGTTAAAATTATGATTGAAAATCAGAAAAATGAGAGAAAATATATAAATCACTGAAATTTTACATAACTTTCCATCTACTTGATCGTTTACATGTGGAATTCACAGCTTACTAAAGTGAGCTGATGCCAGAGAGAGCTCTGACTGACATCATTTACCTTATATGTGAGTGACGCATATCGTTAGTTTGCGGGTCAGGCATAGTTATTGACGTCAAAACGTAGGTCACGCACAGCATATGTAATACCAACAGATAATATTTAGTGTTTGACTGATACTTAATTTGACGAATGAATATAATCTCATTGACAGGCTTAATTTAATACGATATTTTGATAATTTGGTAGTGGCTTACTTTTTTTGTATATGCATGAAGTTAAGTTGTGTTTCTTATATGAATATTAATTATCCATGTAATCTGTTTTGGCACTGCTTTACAGTTTACATACGTTTATATTTGTACGTCATTGGAGAGTAACAGACCATATCAAACCAAACTTGCCGCGCAAAATGCCGACTGCAACTAGGCAGACATCGTTAGGGTAACGATTTTGTGACTGGCCTCGCTTGGTGATTTATCAGCCTCGACTTGAATAAAGATTTTTTTAAGAGATACGAAATCATAAAATTAAACGCGAAAACGTTTTTGATGTATTATAACAATTACGACTTGTACGAGTGATAAAAGTAGAACAGAATAATATGAGATTTCAACATAAAACGTATTGTTTCCTAGAAAATATTCCCAATTACGGATTGAGGCGGTTTTAGCCACCCCGGCTACGCCAATGCACCCCATGATTATATTCGACAGAAGGGTAGCATACGTGCCCTTCGCGCGCTGGGGCTCCTGCTTCTTACGTGGAACCGTCTGACGGTTGCCCTCCCGACATCGCCGAACTCGACTCTGTAGTTTGCCGTCTGTGTAGACCACACACTCGTGCGCACGGCAATCGCTCGCTTCGGCAATGAGGCAGCGCTCGTATAACCCCAAATTCAGTTGGCTCGCCACGTCACGTCTCGACACGACACGGCACGTACGACTTGTCGAGCGCGTCGTGACGAGCGTTTCGCGCCGTGCTTGTTCCAACATGGCGGACGACGAAAAAGCAGTAGTGCTCGCGTGTAGAAGTTTAGTTTTTTGTTTTCTAGATTTGCATCAATCTCGTGAACAACTTCTGGAAAACGTGTCCCGCCTCCGAAATGATCTATATTGTGTCGGGTGAACTCTAATCACTCACTCATTCTGGAAAACGTGAGGTGGACATGTCCACCCCAGTCCACGCTCTGGCAACGTCCCTGTACACGTGTCGTGCGAGTCGCGCATGTTGTGACGAGTGTGTCGCGCCGTGCTATGCTCGACAAGCGCGACACATGACGCCACAAGTTTCTCCTGTGCGAAAATGCTTGGGCTAGATAGCGTGTCGTGTCGTGTCGTGTCGTGACGTGACGCGCCAAGTGGAGTTTGGCCTATAGGCGACTGAGCGAAGGCTATAATGCGTTGACGTTGACAGTGCGACCCTCCGTGCATCCGTGTGTCAACTTGACACACGGATGCACGGAGGGTCGCAGAGTCCAGTGGCGAAGGTGTGGAAATTATCTCTGCTCCAAGCTTCCCTCAAGCTAACTACTACCACTACTACTACTACTCCAGGTGCATATTTCTCCGCTTTCTGTCAATGACATAGCGCTATCGGCGTGAATCTTATCGCCAGCTGCGTATTTGGGTTTTACGATCATGCAGTGCGACGGCCGGTTCATAAAAGCGTCGCGGGTGGCGCGGCGCCGAAAGGAAAATGGCCGCGTTTTTTGGTCGATCAACGACCGCGTTCGGCCTCCGATCGCCTTCCGAATCTCGAAATATATCGGCACGCACGCCCTCCCGCCGGCGCTGCGCGGTTATTAAACGTCCGTCTACCGCGAGAGTCCACCTGCTTTGAAGTCAAAAGATGTGAATGTGCGTCTCTCGATCGGTCGTATGCCGTGCGCGACGTATTTTTGGCAGGGCCAAATCAAAGTCGATTCAAAATCGGTGTATTTCACACACGACAAACGCGCGAGTTTACAATGAAGTGAACGAATTGCGGTGTGTAAATACAAACTTGTGCAAATCTAGCAGTTAAACGTAATATTGAAAATACACATTTCAAATAAATTTCGGAGCCAATGAAATGGTTTTTGTTATATTCAAAAACATGTCCTCTGCGTCATAGTTTCATGCAGTGACAGTGACAGTTGAAACTAGTACAAACGGTTCAACAACATTGTATCGTATCAATTTCTCCGGATACGTATTACATGAGTGAGCGTATTTAGTTGAATGCTCACTGTTGCATGTTGTTTATGGTAGAAGCATCACGGATAGATTTGGGGATGGGGGGGGGTTAGGGTTAGATTTCATGTCTGGTTGGTTAGTGGTTATGCGCACGTATTTATTCTGCTTTCTGTAGTCATTGTTACTCTCCCTTTTTGCGGGTCCGACTAAATATCGTAGTCCACCAAATCAACGAAGTCACTGCAAACACGAAATACATGTATAAAGGCCCATCACTTATGTAGCGCCACAAACCGCAAACTGCAGCTGCAGCGGCGCTTTGCGTCACAGACAGCGGGCGTTCAGCCTTATATGCCGTAGGCTAAGCCCCGCACACACGGGACTTTGACGTTGCGGCCAAACAGCCACACGCAGCCCAGGTCTGCCGTTTGATGATCTCCATCTTCGTAATCATGTAATGACATGATTACTACTCATTTAGCGACCCCGAGGGATGGAAGGCTGAGTTGTCCTGGTTGGTTGACCCATAGCGGACACTTTACCCACAAAGTGGTCACATGTCGACCATAGATGAGGCGTATATAGATCAGGGAAAGAACGACGTTCTGTAACCATTGAACCACGCCGCCGTAC
>Ga0209568_1000890_pt1 | contig 10935 bp, 11 predicted proteins | sample WorMetOlspDAHAB2_FD_187406 | JGI IMG/M metagenome (GOLD analysis project Ga0209568, IMG submission 187406) | Marine gutless worms symbiont microbial communities from Max Planck institute for Marine Microbiology, Germany - Olavius sp. DAHAB.2... ...
GCAAAAAGATCGAGATGCTGTTCGCCCACCTCAAGCGCATCCTGCGTCTCGACCGATTGCGATTACGAGGACCCTACGGCGCCCGCGACGAGTTCCTCCTCGCCGCCACCGCCCAAAACCTCCGCAAGCTCGCCAAACTGATCCCGATCCCAGCACCGGCCACCGCCTGAGGCACTCGACAATCTCCGAGTGCTCCCGACGGCCAAGACGCCTGTCCCCGGAGAAAACCCGGATTTTCAACAGAATAGACGAACGTCGCACCCAACCGCGACAGCAGATTTCGACCCTATTGAGACCATCTCCAAACGCCACGCTCCGCCTGTATCCTGGCGATTTCTCCAGGCTCGAAGCGTTGTGATCGATCGTATATTGTCTGCACCATCTTAGACGATACAGATTTCGACAACGCGCCAAACGGGGAAGACGTGTCGCTTTTCTCCGATACAGCAATGGCGCTGCGCATCGCGGTGAGGGACATGCGCGGGCGCGCGCGGAGCTTGTGGCTGCTGGCGGCGGGCGTTTTCATCGGGACCGCGGCCGTGGCACTGGTGGGGGCAGTGTCACAAAGCCTTATCGACGGCGCACGCCGGGGTGCGCTGGAGACCGTCGGCGGCGACTTGAGCCTACGCTTGACTCATCGTCCCCCGAGTGATGCCGAACTCGCCGTTATTGGTCGTGAAGGCGATATCAGTGTCGCCACCGAACTACGCCCCGTAGCACGTGCACTCGGAACGGACAACGAGCAAGGCGCATCGGCGCTCGTCGAGCTCAAGGGCGTGGACCCCAACTACCCCCTTTTCGGTGCCGCGGAAACTCAACCCGCATTCGGCTTCTTTCAAAGGCTTGATCGCGACGGCGGTGTTTATGGCGCGATTGCGGACCCGTCATTGTTCGATGCGTTAGACCTGGAACCAGGTGACAGCGTACAAATCGGCGGCGCCCGATACCAGTTGCGCGGCATTCTTCTCGTGGAGCCCGACCGTGCCTTTCGCGCATTCACGTTGGGTCCGCGAGTGATCGTATTGAACGAAAGCCTTCCCGCCACGGGCTTCGTCGATGAGGGGGCGGAGGTCTATTACTATACCCGAGTGAGATTGCCCCCTGGCACGAACGGGCCGGCAGAGGCAGCGGCGGCGTTGGCGCGTATCGATCAAGCCTTCCCGCAATCGGGCTGGCGCATGGTCAATGCCCACCACGGCGTTCCTGGAGTGGAGCGCACCCTGTCCATGGCGCAAGTGGTCCTCCTGTTTATCGGCTTGGGAGTGATGCTGGTCGGCGGCGCGGGAATTTCCGGGGCGGTACGCGCCCATACGACGGAGAAAATGGTGGTCATCGCCATTCTGAAATTCATTGGCGCCCCTCCCCGCATCGTCACCCTGGCCATCGGGCTGGAGGTTTTGACAGCCGCCTCCATAGGTGCGGTCCTGGGCGTTGGGCTGGGGGCGACCGGCCCGACCTTCCTCGCGTCCACGTTGGCGGATCAACTGCCCTTCGAGCTGGACGCCGCTCCCGGCATTAAGCCTCTGTTGGCGGCGGGGCTGTTCGGCATTCTGGTTGCGGCGTTGTTTGCGTGGTGGCCGTTGATGGGGGTGCACGATATGAAAGCCCAGCTTCTGCTACGTGAACGCATCACGCATCCGTCCGGAAAACGGAGTGGAAAACGTTGGCTCGGTGCCGGCGTTATCGCGGCGGCGATTATCGCCGTGGTTTTTTGGGTTTCGCCGATGCCCGCGCTCACCGTGGGATTCCTGGTCGGCGCATTGGCATTGGCGGCGTTCTACTATGCATTGGGCCTCGGGCTGTCGCACATGGCCAAGCGCTTGTCCAAAGGGAAAGGCCCCCAGCTGCGTCTTGCCCTCGGTAACTTGCATCGGGCGGGGGCACCGACCGGCCCGGTGGTGATGGCGCTGGGCCTATCGCTCACTTTGTTGGTGGCGTTAGACGGCATCGGTGCCGCCGCCAGCCGCCACGTGCAGCAGGCCATGCCACACACCGCGCCGGATTTCGTGGCGTTTTCGCTCAAACCCGAAGTGGCAACGCGACTCCGCGTTGAACTGGAGGCATCCGGGATCGCGGAGCGCCACCGCATCATGCCGTTTCTGCACGCGAGGGTGCAGGCAATCAACGGCACGGCGGTGCGGGACCTGAAAGTTCCTGGGTCAGTGAATTGGGTTATCCGCGGTGATCGTGGTGTGTCGTTCGCGGCGGAACTTCCCGATGGTTTGCGATGGGACGCCTCTCCGACGGAACACATCGGATTTTCCCTGGACGCGGGCATCGCGAACAAACTGGGACTCGGCATTGGAGATACGATCACACTGAACGTTGGAGGACACGTCCGTGAAGGCCCGGTCATGAATCTGCGTAACGTGGATTGGACGAAGCTGGATTTGGACTTTCCCATCATCGCCACGCCGGACACCTTCAGCCGTATCCCTTATAGCTTCGTGGCGTCCTTGAAGGCGAAGCCGGGCAACACGGAGACGCTGAAAGCGTTCATCAGGAACCGCTTTCCTGACATGCCTTTGATACGCGTGGCCGACGTTTTGCGTTCTCTGGCCACGGCAATAGAGGCCATCGTGTCGGGATTGGAATCCGCGGCGTTGATGTGCGGGCTGGCAGCGTTGGTCGTGCTGGCGGGTAGTGTGCTCCAGGGGATTAGGATCCGCACCGACGAAGCTGTATTGCTCAAAGTTCTGGGCGCACGCAGGCATCAGTTGCTAGGGCAGTTGACACTGGAATTCCTCGCGCTCGGCACGCTCGTGGCCTTGGTGGCACTGCCGTTGGGCTTCGGCATTGCCTATGCCGTCGCCGGCGCCGCGGGCCTTGGCAACGTGAGTGTGTCGTGGCCCGGCGGCGTTGCGCTGGCCTTGGGGGCAATACTCTTGACATTGATCGTCGGTTTGCTCGCGACGCACGGAGCCTACACCACGACGCCGGCGCGGATATTGCGCGACCGTCGGCTCTGAACGCCTTTCACGTTTTCTGCCAGACGGGATCGGCGGAGTTTCTTGCCACCCGGGTGTCCTTCTTTGGCTACACGCGGGCCCGACGTGCTCCGCGCACTTCCGTCCAGACGCCGGGCTGCACCGGACATTCCACCACCGACGCCCGTTTTCCGGCCCATGAAGTCCTCTCTATCCTTGGAGTCTGACGACCTGTCAGGTTTGGTGACATGGTAGGCTTTGACCCGGGACCGATGAGGGCCGCCAAGTAGGCGGTGGTGCCTTGGGTCCGGGCACGATGAGCCGGTTGGCGCGACCATGAACAGCGAGCATGTCACCGTGTTCGGAGGCTCAGGATTCTTGAGCCGCCGGATCGTTGGGCGTTTGGCCGCGGACGGCGCGAACGTCCGCGTCGCCGTGCGTCATCCCGAGAGAGCCGCTTTTCTTGCGAAGGAACACGGTGGCGATCAGGTCACGTTGGTGCATGCCGACGTCGGGAACGAGGAATCGGTACCCGCCGCCGTGGAGGGTGCGGAGACCGTCGTCAATGCGGTCGGCCATTACGTCGAGAGGGGCCCCTACACCTTCGAAGCGATCCACGGGAACGGCGCGTTGCGGGTCGCACAGGCGTCGGCGAAGGCCGGGGTCCGCCGGCTTGTCCACATCTCGGGGATCGGCGCCGACCCGGCATCCGCCTCTCCTTACGTCCGGGCACGGGGCTTGGGCGAGGCCCTGGTCGTGGATGCTTTCCCGGGAGCCACGATCCTCCGGCCGAGCGCCATCTTCGGGCCGGGGGATGCGCTATTCACAAGACTGGCGGCGATGGTCCGCAGCCTCCCCGTCGTGCCTATGTTCGGCCGAGGCGAAACCAAGTTGCAGCCGGTCTATGTGGCTGACGTCGCCGAGGCTGTTTCGAAGGCCCTTGCGACGCCCGAAACTGCGGGCAAGGTGTACGAGCTTGGCGGTCCTCGCGCCTACGCGTACCGGTCGCTCCTGGAGATCGCATCTGCGCACGTCGGGCGGAAACGGGTGCTGGTGCCGGTTCCGTACTTCGCGTGGGAGGTCCTGGCAGCCCTGATGGCGCCATTGCCCAGTGCGCCGCTCTCATCAGATCAAGTCAAGCTGATGCAGAAAGACAACGTGGTCGATCCACGAGCCCTCTCCTTCGCGGATCTGGGCATCGTCCCGACCCCGGTGGACGCGATCCTGCCCCAATACGTGGGCAAGGATGCCCGAGACCCGACCGCTTGACGGTGGACGGCTCGGTCCATCGACGTCGCAATGCCCGTGATTGGCCAAAAACCGCCTCTAAGCGCCACTCCGAATTACGTCCAATGGCGCCCTGAACCGGACCTGTCGCGCCAGAGGCACTATACGTCGCCGGGCGGCGCGAAGACGGCGATCTCTTCCTCGACACCGCGCAAGGAATGCCGCCCCAGCGGCCGCCACTGGATCGGCAACGCCTTCGCAAACCGTTCCGACACCACGACCCGCTCACCCAGTTTCTTGGCCAGGTCGTCGAGCCGCGCGACCTCGTTGGCGGCGCGGCCGATGACCGAGAACTCGACCCGTTGCGGAACGCCGATGTTGCCGTACAGCACCTCGCCGATGTGCAGCCCCAGGCCGTAGTCCAGGGCCTCCTCGCCGGCGGCCGCACGGTCGGCATTGACGGCATCCATCCGGGCCTCCGCGTCCCGTGCCGCCGCCAGCGCCTTCTCGGCGGCGGCCCCCTCGCCGTCCGCGGTCGGGAACACGGCGAGCACGGCATCGCCGATGAACCGCAGCACCTCGCCGTCGTGGTCGAGCACCGCGCCGGCGAGGCATTCGAAATACCGGTTCAGCAGCTCGAGAAACTGGTCGGTCGGCAGACTATCGGCCAGCGGTGTCGACCGGCGCAGGTCGCTGAACCACAGCACGGCGCGGATGACCTCGCCGTCGCCCCGTCGGATCTGCCCGGACAGCACCGCCGGCCGGCGTCGGCGCCCAGGTAGGCGGCGGCGACGTTGGCCGCCGTCCACTCGCGCTTGATCATCTTGGCGACGATGCCGAGGCGAGGCTGGAGCCGCCGCAGCGCCGCGATATTGGCATTGGAGAAACCGCCCGGCCGGTGGGTCAGCCGCGAGGTGAGCACGCCGTCCTCGCGCTGTATCGCCGTCTCGCGGTTGCCGAACGGCGTTATGAAGCAGACATAGGCGGTCCCGCCCTTCTCGCGCAGTTCGACGAGCAACGGGAACTCGACCCACTCCTCTCCCCGTTCGAGGTCGAAGTACAGTTCGCTCTTGCCGCTGTCGATCAACGCGCGCAAAGGGCTGACCTGCCACTGTTCGGTGTTTCCCTGCCCGCGGCCGATGGACGCCGCCTCCAGGCCGTCTTCCGGCCGCCACGTGTAGGTCCACGATTCGATCAGCGGGTGCAGGGCGCGGCCGGCCACGTGGCCGCGGTTCAGCGGCAGCCCGGCGGCGGCCAGCCGCTCGCACAGTCCGATGAACATGGGTTCGACCAGAGCCTCGCCGAGCCCCTGCTCGATCAGCCAGTCGCTGATCTCCTGGACGGCCGAGTCGTCAGGGATCGATTTGGCCACGCCGCTCAGCCGCCGCGAACCCTGCGCACGGCCTCCGCCCAGCCGCCGACCAGCCGCTCGCGGTCGGCATCGGCCATCTGCGGCTCGAACCGGGCCTCGCGCTGCCAATGGGCCGCCATGTCGTCGAGAGACCCGTAGACGCCGGCATGCAGTCCGGCGAGGTAGGCGGCACCCAGGGCCGTGGTCTCGGTCACCGCCGGGCGGTCGACGGGGATACCGAGGATGTCGGCGAGGTACTGCACCATCCAATCGTTGCCGACCATGCCGCCGTCGACCCGCAGCTCGGTCGGACGCACGCCGTCCTCGGCCATGGCCTCGAACAGGTCGCGGGTCTGATAGCAGACGGCTTCGAGCGCCGCCCGAGCCAGGTGGGCGGCGCCGGCGTCCCGGGTCAAGCCGAAGACACCGGCGCGGGCGTCCGGGTCCCAGTGCGGCGCGCCGAGCCCGGTGAACGCCGGCACCAGGTAGACGCCGCCATTGCCGTCGAGCGACCGGGCCATAGCCTCTGTTTCCGCCGCCGACTTGACGATGCCGAGGGCATCGCGCAGCCATTGCACGGCAGCGCCGGCGATGAAGATCGAGCCTTCGATGGCGTAGGTGGTCTTGCCGCCGAGCCGGTAGGCCACGGTGGTCAGCAGCCGGTTCCGCGACGGCACCGGTTCGTCACCGGTGTTGAGCACGACGAAGGTGCCGGTGCCGTAGGTGCTCTTGATCATCCCCGGCGCGAAGCACGCCTGACCGACGGTCGCCGCCTGTTGGTCGCCGGCACTGCCGGTGATGGGTATGGGCGTGCCGAAAATGTCCGCCGCCGTCGTCCCCAGGTCGCCGGAGCAGTCGGTTATTGCCGGCATCATCGACCGCGGCACGCCGAACAGGGCGAGCAGCTCGTCGTCCCAGTCGCCGGTGTGGATGTTGAACAGCATGGTCCGCGAGGCGTTGGACGCGTCCATGGAATGCACGGCCCCGCCGGTCAGCCGCCACATCAGAAAACAGTCGATGGTGCCGAAACAGAGCCCGCCGCGCTCGGCGCGCTCGCGCGCCCCGGCGACGTTGTCGAGGATCCATGCCACCTTGCTGGCCGAGAAGTAGGGATCGATAACCAGGCCCGAGCGGGACGTGACCTCCGCCTCCTGGCCGTCGGCCTTCAGCCGCGCGCAGAGATCGGCGGTGCGCCGGTCCTGCCAGACGATGGCGTTGTGCACCGGGGCGCCGGTCTCGCGGTCCCAGACGATGGTGGTCTCGCGCTGATTGGTGACGCCGATGGCGACGATATCGCCGCCGCCGCGCGATACTTGATCGATGGCCTGGCGGGCGACGGCGAGGCTGGTCGACCAGATCGCTTCGGGATCGTGCTCGACCCACCCCGGCGACGGAAAGATCTGCGGGAACTCCTGCTGGGCGACAGCCGCCGGTACGCCGGCGCTGTCGAAGGCGATCGCCCGGCTGCTGGTGGTCCCCTGGTCGATGGCAAGGATGTGTGGTGTACCCGGCATGTGGCTCCCTCGCTGGCACTCTCGTGTTTTTTGGGAGGAGTGTACCAGACGCCACACGCGCCGCCAGCTTAGCGCGAGGCGCAGCCTCGGCGGGCGAGCCGGATGTCGCCGGGGACCGTCCGCCCGTCGATGCGGATGTCGCCGACGACGACGTCGCCGCCGGTGACCCGGTAGGCGGCGTGGATGGTGGCGGCGTCGGCATAGCCGCTGCCGATCACCTCGCCGAGGCCGCCGAGGAGCGTTGCATCCACACGGCGGGGAAAGATCCGCACCAGCCGGGCGTCGTAGACGCCGTGGCGGCGGCGGATCGCGTCTGCCGCGGCCCGCTCGGCGGCGGCGGTCGCGCCCGAGGGCGCCCGCACGAACCCGCTGAACCGGTCGCCATCGAACGGCCAGGGGTCGCCGGGAATGCCGTCCGGGCCGAACAGCCGGTCGCCGCCGTCGAGCAGCAGCACCCGCATGCCGTAGCAGCGGGTGAACAGATCATGCAGACGGTCGCGCTCCTGCCGAGTATCAGGCCAGGCGATCTCGATGGTCGGACCTTCGCCGTGTTCGAGCATGCGCAGCCGCGCCCTCCCCTCCGCCGCCGCCTCCGGCGACACCGTCATGGGCGGCGGAGGCGGCGGCTCTTGGGCCGCCGGTTCGGGCCGGGAGGGCGGCTCAACCGGCGGCTCGCGGCGGGGCGGCGCCGGCGGCGGCGGCAGGTGCACCTTGGCGAGCTCGAGAGGAGCCGCCGGTGCAGCGTCGGGTTCGGGTGTGGCCGGTGGCGGATCCGGCTGCACCAGTTGCGGGTCGTCGCTCAACACAACGGACGCAAGGATGGCGGCGAGGAGCACCGTCGCCAGAACACTGGCGCCATCGGTCGCCCATCGCTGCCATCGTCCACTCACCGGCTGGCGGCCTCGGCCGAGAACAGCTCCATCTCCTCGGCGAGACGGTGCAGGTCCCTCCGGCGGTCGATGGCCGTCGCCGCGCGTTCGTCGGCCGGAGCGATCTCGCCGCGGACGGGTCCTTCGGCGAGCACTTCCGCCCGCCGCGCGGCCACCTCCGGCGTGACGGCGGGGACCAGTTCCGGTTCGGGCAGTGGCGGCGCGGCGGGCGGTTCGGGGGGTGCAGGATTGGCAGCGACCGGCGCCGGTTCCGGCTCGGCGGGAAAAGCGATTTCCGGCGCGTCGGGAACGGCGGCCTCGACCCGTTCGACCTCGGCGGGGCGGTCGCGCAGGCTGGCGACCACATCCCCGGCCTTGGTGCGGACGGTTTCGGCAACGCCGTAGGCCTTGTCGGCGGCGGCGTGGATGTCGGCGCGGTCGGCGGTGAACAGGTAGACCAGCGCCGCCGCGACGACGATGTTGAAGACCAGGAATCTCATGGCGTCTATCCTCCGTGCGGCTGGACGGCGCCGGACGCGGCCATCCGCCGGCGGCCGTGGGTGACCACCAGCACCGCCCGCAGCGCCGCCGAGACCGGCAGGCCGATGACCGTAGTCAGGAAGGCGCGGGAGAAGTTGGCGGTCAGGTCCTGGATCACCCCCCGCACGGTTTCCGGCGTCAGTTCCTGGCCGGCCAGGGTGCCGATACCGAGGCTGATGCCGAGGAGCGTGTAGGTCAGCGCGAGGGTCATCACGCCGTTGGCCGCCTGCACGCCGACGTCGACCCAGAAGTCCTCCTCGGCCCGGTCCCTGCTCGCCGTCAGACGGACGAGGCTGAAGGCCGAGACCAGGACCAGCCCGGCGAGCAGCACGATGAATCCGGGCCCCAGCACCGCCAGCGACCACGAAGCGATCTCCGAGGCATCCCGCGACCACAGGGCGACGCCGGCGGCGACGCAGAGGGCGAGGCCGCCGAGCACGTAGCTCGCCGCCTGCGAGCTCTGCGCGGCGAGGCGGACGAGACCGGCCATCTCACCGCCTCCCTTGGCGGGCGTTCATCACTGTCTGGGTCGACATGCCGATCTCGGAGAGCCAGTGGTCGGCGGGGCTCCCGCCCTTCTCGACCGAGGCATGGACGAGGAACGTCAGGTCGTAGTTCTTGAACGCTGCCCGGACCATCGGCGTATCGCGGCCGATGAGGCTCTTGTCGCGCAAGACGATGCGTTCCAGGTCGACCAGGCGGGCGCGGGAAATGGCGACCCGGCTCTGGCGCTCCTCCGGCGTGAGATCACCCGACAGCAGGGTTTCGAGAAGAATGGCGCGTTCGCGCTCCATGTTCTCCAGGCTGCCGGCCTCGGCGGCCGGCGCAGCGCCGATCACCATGGCGGCCGCGACCGCGAGGCCGAGGGCCGATGATTTGAGGGTGTTCATGGGTGCCTCCTTCACTGGGTGACGAAGAAATCGATGGCCGACGTCACCGGGTCGTCGGCATCCGGATCGCGGCTGTCGAAGGTGTCGTCGGCGTCGGCGGTGATGCCCTCGGCGAGGGCCAGGGCGTCGAGGGCGACCAGCTTGGCCATGTGGCCGAGCACCGACTTCTCCTGCTCGATGATCGCGAGGTCGGCCTCGTTGTTGGCGATGAGCTGGCGCAGGTAGTCGGCCTGGGTCACCGGCTGGCCGTCGATCTCGGGCGCCTGGTTCATCGGGTGGGCGCTAATCGCTTGGGTCAGGCTCTCGATGGCGGCGAGGTTCTTGGCGTAGTCGCGGGCGTAGCGGCTCTCGGCCGTCGCCGTCGAGCGGAACAGCTCGCCGTCGACTCGAGACGCGCCCGCGCCTCCGTCTGCCGGGCGACCAGCTGCGCCCGCGCCGGGGTCATCGCCGCGCGGTCGCGGTGGAGCCGGCGCAACAGGCCCTCGTAGAGCCGCATTTTTTGTCGCGGCGCGCTTCCGGTGGAGGTCCTGGTACTCGGCCATCAGCTCGATGTAGCGGCGCTTCTCGGCGAGGAATTGGTGCTCCAGCTCGACGCGGAGGTCGCCGTCGGCGCGCTCTGCCGCGGCCTGGAGGTCGGCGAGGGTATCGGTCTTCAGCTTCAGCCGCTCCTCGCTGTCGACCAGCGCCGCGGCGAGGGCGGACTTGGCGAAGTCGTTGTCCACGGCCTTCTCCAGGTGCCCGCCGGGCAGCTTGATCAGCCGCTCGCTCGACGCCGGCGACCAGGTCGGCGCCGCGGCGGCCGGCCCGGCCATGGACGTGAACCCGATCACCGCGGCAAGGGCGACGGCCGTAGGTAGTCTTCCGATCTTCATCGTTCGGTCCTTTCGATCCCGAAGCCGGGCCTACTTGTTCTTCCAGTGGTGAAGCCGCCGCATCTCGCTCTGCACGTCGTCGTTGACGTTGAGCGCGGCGAAGGTGCCGAAGCTGATGGGCTCGGCGCGGCCCAGCAGGACCTCGACGGTGGCGGTGAACGATGCTCCGTCGGCGAAGTAGAGGTCGTTGTCCGGGAACCGGGCGCGGAAGGCATCAAAGCCGCGCCGCGCCGCGTCGATGTCGCCGCCGCGGATGTAGTTGACCACGGCCAGCGCCTGAAGCCGCATGCGCTCGTTGTGGGCAACCGAACCGGCGGCCTGGCCGAGGTCGGCCTCGCAGCGTTCGAGCACCTGGGCGCTGGTGAGATAGGCGCCGGCGGAGGCGCGCGTACGGGCCTGGGCGTCGAGATCGAGGGCCTCATCGCGGCAGGCACGGAAGGCGCGGATCTTCTCGATCTCCTGGTAGCGGGCCTCGCGGAAGCCGGCAGTGTCCAAAGGATTGGCGGTGCCGTTCATGTTGCAGGCACCGAGCGCCAGCACGGCGACCGCCAGGCCGGCGGCCGCGGACAAGCGGCCTCGCATGCGGGTGGTGCGGGGTGTCTCAGTCTTCATAGGTCCCTCCTATGATGATTGTCCAGCGGGATTTTGCTGTCCCGTGATTTTGAAGGCCGGGAAGTCCTCGAAGACCCAGCCGTTCTTGAGCGTGTCGTAAATGATCTTGAGGAGTTTACGCGCCGTGGCGATG
>Ga0209568_1000891_pt1 | contig 10927 bp, 12 predicted proteins | sample WorMetOlspDAHAB2_FD_187406 | JGI IMG/M metagenome (GOLD analysis project Ga0209568, IMG submission 187406) | Marine gutless worms symbiont microbial communities from Max Planck institute for Marine Microbiology, Germany - Olavius sp. DAHAB.2... ...
CTTCCCTGGCAGCAGGTGCGCGATCCGTTCCCATTGGTCGTCACGCAAATTCAGTCGCGCCATTTCTACGCCCTCCAATCATTAGCTGAGCGTAGTCTACCAGGTTTATTGTCAACACTACCTAGTACCCCATCAACTTTTAATTGATGGATATAGAGATTTAAGCTTTATTCGATGTATAAAGCTTTTCCCCCCGCCGAAGCACGGCGTTTGCTCGACCGGCTGGAGATTCATTACACCCCCAAGCATGGCAGTTGGTTAGATATGGCTGAAATCGAGCTCAGCGTGTTCACCAAGCAATGTCTAATCTCACTTGTCCAGGCTGCGAAGGTAGCTGCCCTTTCTCCGGAGGCATTCATGGAAGTTTTGGAAGAAACGGATATTTCCGTCGTCGACTATCCGCCGGAAGAGCTTACAGGAGAGCTCGACACAGCCCGGTGAACCGGAGCCTGGTGGCCGATGCCGGCCCGTTGATTGCGCCGGCACGCATCGGTCGGCATGATCTGCTCGCTCGCCTTTACGGGTCGGTGTTGGTCCGAATACTCGATTGGGTAATGGTTAAGGTATAAATGGAAACATCGCCTCTGGCAATGGGTAGGGCGCGCTACAGGCTACACCCCCTCTCCCCCCGGGAGAGGGCCGGGGAGAGGGGATCGAACAAGTCCACGCCAGCCATTTAAAAATTTACCACTACCCTCGATTGCACCTCGAGGGCCACTTTCAGGGCCTCGAGTCCGACCCGACCGTCGACGAGGGGGGGACGGGAAGCCCGGACGCATTGGACGAAGGCTTCGAGCTCCCGATCCAGGGGCTTGACCGGCTCGACCTCGATGCGTTCGCGCACGATCTCGGGGTGCCCCGTGCCTTGAGCCTCCTTGGGATAGGCGATATCGATGGTCTGGGTGATGAAGTCCAGAGACAGATAGCCGCTGGGCTGAAACACGCGGATACGTCGCATCTTCTTGTCCGAGACCCGGCTGGCGACCACGTTTGCCACCGCTCCGTCGACGAACTCCAGACGGGCGTTGGCAATGTCGATGTGTTCCGTCAGCACCGACGTGCCCACCGCCGCGATGCCCCGGATCGGCGAGCCCATGAGCGACAGGATGATATCGATGTCGTGGATCATGAGATCCGAGATGACATCCACGTCCGCCGCCCGCTCGGTAAACCCCCCCATGCGTTGGGCCTCCATGTACCGGGGCGCGGAGATCCTCCGGGCCAAGGCCATGACCCCCGCATTGAAGCGCTCCAGGTGACCGATCTGCAGGATCGCGCCGGACTGCTCCGCCAGGCGCACGATCGCCTCGCCCTCCTCGCGGGTCGCGGCGATGGGTTTTTCCAACACCGTGTGGACGCCACGCCGCAGGAAGGGAGCCGCTACCTGCAGATGGACACCGGTGGGGGCAACGATGCTCACGGCATCCACCCGTTCGAGAAGCGCTTCCGCATTGGTAAAGGCGGCGCACCCCGCCTCCGCCGCCACGGCATGCGCGCGGTCGGGGTCCGGATCCACGACCCCCACGAGCGTCACGTTCGGCATGCGGGAGTAAATCAGGGCGTGGAAGCGCCCCAGATAGCCGACGCCGACAACGGCGACACGGAGCCGATTTGTCATTCAGGATCCCCTGGTCAGTAAGTGTTCGAGTCCGACTGTACCTTCGGCTGCGCCACTGAGCCAATCCCACTTCCCCGTTATCGGCCCAAGCCTCAGGGTCGTCCTTGCGTTCCTACCCTCACACGAAGTTCGGCACAAAGCTTATGAGCATCCATATGAAGGATGTCGTTCGGGTGGTAGTCAGGTCAGTGTATACTTGCTCAGGGTGAGATTACTGTGAGCCACTATGCCTTAGCATTCGATCGAGTGCTTGTAAACGCTCCGGCGTGCCGATGTCGAGCCAGCGCCCCCCATAGTGCTCGCCGCTCACCAGATCGCACCCCATCGCGGCGCGCAGCAGGGGGGCCAAGGGAAAGGGGCCAGCCGAGCAGCTGTGGAACAGGTCCGGGTGATAGACGCCGATCCCACTGTAGGTATAGCGCGGCATGCCTTGCGCTGATAATCGACCATTGTCGAGCGCGAAGTCGCCTGCCGGATGATGGGGAGGGTTGTCCACCAACACCAGGTGCGCGAGCAGACCATCTAAAAGACGCAGGCGTGCGAATTCCAGATCGGTCCAGATGTCGCCGTTGACCACCAGAAAAGGCCGGTGATCGAGCAAGGGCAACGCCTTGAAGATGCCGCCGCCGGTCTCCAGGGCCTTGGCCTCCGGCGAATAGCGGATCTCGGCTCCCCAACGGGAGCCATCGCCCAACGCGGCTTCGATGCGGTGGCCGAGATGGGCGTGATTGATGACGATCCTGTTCAGACCGGCCACGACCAGGCGCTCGATATGGTGGACGATGAGAGGTTTACCACCCGCCTGCAGCAGGGGCTTCGGCGTATGGTCCGTGAGCGGACGCATGCGCTCGCCGCGCCCTGCGGCCAGGATCATAGCTTGCATTGGTGCGTGGGTCGGTAGAGGTTTTTGAAGAGATGGCGTAGATGGGTTCAACGGTAATCATACCGATTTTCACCGTTTCTCTCGTTACCGGATCATCCGGGACCTGACATACTGGAGGTGGTAGTGGTAAATTTTTAAATGGCTAGCGTAGACTTGTTTGATCCCCTCTCCTCAGCCCTCTCCTCAGCCCTCTCCTCAGCCCTCTCCCGGAGGAAGAGGGCTGAGGAGAGGGCTGAGGAGAGGGCTGAGGAGAGGGCTGAGGAGAGGGGATCAAACAAGTCTACGCTAGCCATTTAAAAATTTACCACTACCACACTAACCACTACCCCGGAGGTTTCGGCGCCTTGGCACAAGATCAAGCCACTCTGCGATCAGACAGCCTGGTGCTTTACAAGGTTCGGCCCGCGCACGTCCTGGCGCTCGGCGACAAGATCGATATCGAGCTCGCGGGCGGACAGATCAAGCGCGTGCGCCCCAAGGATATCAGCTTGTTGCATCCTGGCCCCCTATATAGCCTGTCCGATCTCGGTCCGCGGGAAGGCGAGATCACCGAGACCTGGGAGCTTCTGGAGGGGGGTGAAACCGATTTGGGTGAGCTCGCCGAGCTCATGTTCGGCGAATTCTCTCCGGCAACGGCCTGGGCCGCCTGGCAGTTGGTGGCGGAGGGGCTTTACTTCGAAGGCACGCCGGAGGTGGTGCGGGTCCGAACGCACCAAGAGGTGGCGCACGATCAGGCCAGGCGGGAAGCCAAGGCCACTGCCAAGCGCAGTTGGAATGAATTTCTGGAACGGTTGCAGCGGGCCCGGCCGATACCGCAGGATGCGGAACGCCTGCAGGAAGTGGTGCGTCTGGCCCTGGGTGAGACCGCCGGCAGCCGCATCCTCCAGGCCCTGGGTTACCAGGAGACGATGCAGAACGCGCATCGTGCCCTGATCCGGGTCGGCTATTGGCCCCAGGATTACAATCCCTATCCGGAACGAAACCGATTGCCGGTCGCTGATCCAGAGCTGCCGGTGCCGGACCTCCCGCATGAGGAACGTCTCGATCTGACCCATCTGCCCACCTATGCCATCGACGATGAAGGCAACCAGGATCCGGATGACGCCCTGAGCCTGGACGGCGATCGGATCTGGGTGCATGTTGCCGATGTGGCTGCCCTGGTGGCGCCGGACAGTGATCCGGAACGTGAGGCCCGTGCCCGGGGCGCCAACCAGTACCTGCCCGAGCGGACAGTCGGGATGTTGCCTCAGGCGGTGACGGAACGCCTGGGGCTCGGTCTGCAGTCCGTTTCTCCCGCGCTGTCTTTCGGCTTCCGGTGCGGGGAGGCCGGCGAGCTGACGGATATCGAGATCCGAGCCACCCTGATACAGGTCGAACGGTTGACGTACGAGACGGCCGAGCAACGGCTCTCGGAGCCGCCGTTTGCCCAACTGGATGTTCTGGCCGAGCGTTTTCGCGTGCGCCGCGCCGCGCGGAACGCCGCCGCTATCGAGCTGCCCGAAGTCAGCGTGCGGGTCCGCGACGGCGAGGTGAGCATTCGCCCCCTGCCGAGACTGCGCAGTCGCCTCCTGGTAATGGACGCCATGCTCATGGCCGGGGAGGCTGCGGCCGAGTTCTGCCTGGAGCGGGAGATTCCGATCCCGTTTGCGATCCAGGCGGCGCCGGACAAGATCGAGCAGCCTGCCGACCTGGCGGCTATGTATGCCTACCGTCGGCGTTTCAAGCCGACGCGGCTCACCAGCGACCCGGAGCCCCACTTCGGCCTGGGACTGACCCGCTACACCCGGGCGACAAGTCCGTTGCGCCGTTACTCGGATCTATTGGTGCATCAGCAGATTCGGGCCTGGCTGGCCGGCAACGAGCTGCTCGATACCCGGCAGGTCATCAGGCGCGTCTCCGAGGCGGAGACGGCCGCCGCCACCGTGCGGCGTACCGAGCGGCTCTCCAATCAGCACTGGAAGCTGGTCTACCTGCGCGCCGATTCACAGTGGCAGGGGGAGGGAATACTGGTCGATAAGGGCGAGCACAAGGCTGTGGTGTTGATTCCGGAGCTTGCCATGGAAGCGCGGGTGAGGCTACGCGGGGACCCCGCGCTGAACAGCCGGGTCCGACTGACACCGCAGAAGGTCGATCTGCCCGAACAGACTTGCTACTTCCGGGTCCACGAGTAGCATGGAGCACGTACACGAGAACGTACCGACCCCCGTTCTCGGCGCGCGTCGGCGTGGGCAGGCCTGGAAAATTCTGTACAATATACGGAGAGTTGGGGAGAATAACGAGAAGTAGGCGGCGCGGGACTCCGTAAGCCTCTGTCAGGCGTCAGGCAATCCAGCGGCGGATCGCTCCCGTGTCCACATGTACGAAGCCGGAGCTGGGGTAGAAGCCGACACCGCCTTGGCTCAGTGAGATAGCGGAATCGCGCACCCAGCGGGCGGAAGTGCCGGGAAAGCGGATATCCACTGCCTTGCCTTGCATGTGCAGGCTGTTGCGCACGACCCGGCGGGAGGTCCTGCGCAACATGGCGTTCGTGCGCGGTGAACGATAGGCGCTGAGGATCTCGATCGGTTCCCGGGGGTGGTCGAGACGTTGCTTGATGTCGTATAGCAGGTCGAACAGCTTGGGGTCCACCGCGACCACCTCATCGGTGCGGAAGTCGCGCATGAAATTGTTCAGCCTTTGCAACCCATCGCGTTGATAGAAGTCGCCGATACGGTAGACGACTTCGACTTTTTCGCCCGTGTGGCGATGGTGAAAAGAAAGGATACGCGGCCGGTGGCTCTGTCTTCCCGCGAGTGCCGGCATCGCGGCAGCAGACAGCGCCAGTCCGAGGAAGTGTCGTCGATTCATACTTTCCACCTGCTGATGGATGTGACTGCGAGGCGATTATAGGAGTGAAAATCTGAAATGCAAGCGGCATGAGGTACGCGCTGGAGGTCATCGCTCGAGAGCGCTGTTTCAGTGGTTTTCTGGAACTGGTGCGCTATCGGCTGCGGCATAGTCTTTTCGCGGGTGGTTGGGGCCCGGTCATCGAACGTGAGCGGGTAGAGTGTTTGAATTCAGCCGCGGCGATTCTTTATGATGCGGTGCGTGACCAAATCGTCATGGTGGAGCAGTTTCGTATCGGCGCCCTGGAACATGGGCAGGGGGCCTGGACTCTGGAGCCGGTGGGCGGCGTCCTGAAAGCGGGTGAGGATGCGCGCGAGGTGGTGCGACGGGAGGCAATGGAAGAGGCGGGGTGTAAGGTGTTGGACCTGGAGCCGATTGGAGCCTACCATGTCAGTCCCGGCACTTCGGCGGACAGGGTGCGGCTCTTCTGTGGGTGTATCGATGCGGCACCGGCAGGGGGCATTCACGGGTTGCGTGAGGAAAGCGAGGATACCCGGGTAATTGTAATGGATACGGAGCAGGCGATAAGAGGGCTTTATTCCGGAAGAATCGACACCTCCGTGGCGATCATCGCAATCCAATGGCTTACAATGAACAGAGAGCGGTTGCGGGGCAAGTGGAGTCGCCTGGGAGAATAATGTCCAGCCGGTGAGAACACGGGCCGGCAATGAGGATGCAAGAGCGATGCCGAATTCCTGAGCATCGAGGTCATCGAGAGCGAACTGATGAAAAATCTGATACCCGGATTGCTGCTCGTACTGATCGGGATCCCGTTTCCATGCAGCGGTGATCTCTATAAATATCTGGACGCGAACGGCAAGCTCTATTTCACCGATGCACCGCTCAAGAGCAGCAAGTACCATCTGGAATGGAAACGTGCCGAGAGGAAGCTTATCGAGGAGAGCAACAACAGATTCATCGTGTTCCGACGCCGTCTTCCGGTTCCATCGAATGAGCTTCCGGCTATGTCGAAGAAGCTTGCGGCCAGACGCAATCGGTACGCCGCGTTGATCAAACGCACCGCACGCCGGTTCAAGCTCCGTCCGGAATTGCTCCACGCCGTCATACGAGCCGAGTCGGCTTATAATCCAACCGCCATCTCCCCCGCGGGGGCAATCGGATTGATGCAGCTCATGCCGGCCACCACGGCCAGATATAAGGTGTCCGATCCCTACGATCCGGCTGAAAACGTACGCGGGGGCGCACAGTATCTCCGTTTTCTGCTCAAGATGTTCGGGAACAATCTACGCCTGGCCCTGGCCGGATACAATGCCGGGGAGAATGCCGTCGTCAAGCACGGTAGCCAGATCCCTCCCTATCTGGAGACGCAGCAATACGTCCGCAAGGTAGTGCAATTTCTGTGGGCCGAGCGCACGATGGCGAAGCGCTGATTGCGTTCGCTGCACATGGACTCAATGTCGGGTCCCGGATGGCTGGCCAGGTTTTCGGACGTCCTCACCCGCTCATATCTTCACCTTGGCCCACGCCAGACCAATGGTGCGGATGAATTTCCTCCCCATGCTGTTTTCTTGGAAGCCGAAGACGTGCTCGACCCGCGAGCGGATCTTGGAGCGCCTGCAGTTGTTTGCTCGCTGCTCGTCACTGAGCGGTTGGTTACGCTGGCCCTTCTCGCAAGATGTGACTTTCATAGCCGGCGTCTTGTAGGACTTTCTGCGTCTCCTCACTGCGGTAGGCGCTATCGGCCCACACCCCAGGGTCTCTAAGTTGTCGGGGTCGATCAGATGGTCAAAGACCCGGCTGTCATGCACATTCGCCGGCGTCGTCTCGAAGCGACAAATGAGCTTGTGCTCAGCGTCGATACTGATGTGATTCTTGTCGCCGAAATAGTTTTTGCCGCGCTTTCTCATCCACCGGTTCGAGCAGGGGACGGAGCTTCTCCCACGGAATGACACCCGCTAGCCGCTCCCGCGGATCGCCTTCTAAGTCACCAGTGCTTGTAGGGATTCCGCGCCAGATTGACATTGTAGTAGCGTGGATCGTCGCTCACGTCCTCCCCCGCCCATGGCGGCAGCTCGAAGGGCTCATGCTCGGAGTCGAGCTCCAGCTCCGCCAGCACCAGCCCCGCGTTCTCCCCGGCGAACAGATCCAGCTCCCACAGGTGTTTGCCGGACCGGACCTGGTAGCGCGTCTTGTCGATGGCGGGGTACACCGCGAAATCCCGCAGCATGGCCCGGGCGTCCGCGAGCGGAATCGGATACTCGTACTCGCTGCGCCGAATGCGCACCGTGGGTCCCTTGATCGTGAGATAGGCGGCATCGTCCGTCACCCGGATCCGGACCGTCGCTTTGTCACCATCCGCCAGATAGCCTTGCATCAAGTGCGCCTGTGATTCCACGTCGGAACGCCAGGAATCGTCATTGACCAGGAACTTACGCTCAATTTCCACGCCCATCGGCAAAACCCTCCGCGACTGAAAAGAGAAATACTCGAAATCATGCCGATTACCGACTTGAACGGCAGTGCGCAACGACGGCAACCTCTCTCGCGAAATCGCGAGCTTCGGTCGGGTACTCCAAAGGTTCCGGCAACAACGACTCGTCGAGGGCCAGGGGCCCCGGAGCGATGGCAGGGTTGTTGTAATCCAGGTAATGGGAAATCTTTAAGTGGCCTCGCGCTGTAAGACAACGCGGCCGGCGAGCAGGGTCCAGACTACTCGCCCCCTGATCTCCCGGCCGAGAAACGGCGTGTTGTGGCCGGCGCTGACTAAGGTCGAGGCCGAAGGTATCCAGCAGGCATCGGGATCGAAGATGCAGACATCGGCGATCCGCCCCGGATCGAGCCGGCCTACGGGCAATTGCAGGATTTCCGCCGGTCCGACAGTAACCCGCGTAATCGCGGTCGCCAGGTCCATTACATTTTCGGTAACCAGGCGCAGCATGAGGGGCAACAGGGTCTCGAGGGCCGAGATCCCCGGTGCGGTGGCGGGAAACGGGGCCAGCTTGGCGTCTTCCTCATGGGGGCTGTGATCCGAGCAGACAGCGGCCAGATCGCCACGGGCCAGGGCGGCGCACAGGGCCGCCCGGTCCTCGCTGGTGCGTAGCGGCGGCGTGACGTGGCAGTTGCTGTCGAAGGCCCCGATGTCTTCTTCGGTCAGAAAGAGCTGATGGGCGCTCACGTCGGCGCTGGCCCGGATGCCGCGTCGGATCGCCTCGGCGAGCATTTGGGTGGCGCGACCGGTGGACAGGCAGCGGAAGTGAATGCCGGCCCCGGTCTGTTCCGCGAGGGCCAGATCCCGCGCGAGCGCGACGGTCTCCGCCGCTTCCGGGATTCCCGGTAGTCCGAGGCGGGTAGCCACCCGGCCTTCGTGGACACACCCGCCGTCCCGCAGGTGTTTGTCCTCCGGGCGCAGGAAGACGGTGAGGCCGTAGGTGGCGGCGTACTCCATTGCCCGGCGTTGGACCAGGGTGTTCTTCATGGGCCGGTCGGCGTGGCTCATGACGGGACATCCGGCGTGCTTGAGCGCCGCCATCTCACTGATCTGCTCGCTCTGCAGGCCCTGGGTGAGGGCGCCTGCGGGCACCACCCGGGCCTGCCCGTGATGCTCGGCGGTCTGGACCACGAGTCGGGCCACCGCTGGGGTGTCGATGACCGGCTGGGTATCCGGCGGACAACACAGGGTGGTGATGCCGGCCGCCGCTGCTGCGGTGGTCTCGCCGGCGATGGTGGCCTTGTGCCCGAACCCCGGCCCACGCAAGCGAGCGCACAGGTCCACCAGGCCGGGACAAACGACCAGGCCCCGCGCATCCAGGGTGCGGTCGGCGCGAAACCCGGTCGGCGCCGGGCCGACGGCGACAATATGCCCGTCGGCAATGTGCAGGTCGCACTCGGCGTCGATCCTGTTCGCCGGATCTACCAGGCGGCCGTTGCAGATGCTGATTTTAGGGGTTGTTGACATTTATCCGGACGACATCCTTTTTATGGGACCTATATCCGTGACTAGCCACGGAGGGCGGTGTTTTCCTTTGCAGTCCGGATGAAATCCGGAAATTTGGTAACCCTCCCTTCAATCCGACCCCACCCAAGTCTCTTGCCATGGTTTTGGCTAGCTATGTATATAGGTCCCCTTTTTATCCGCGGATTGTCCGCGGGTTTTCACAGATCATTTCTGCCAGGGAACGGTTTCCGCGCCGTTCCCTGACCTCCGCCTCGGTAGTAGGTGAGTTGAAAGTGGGAACCATTCGATCCCCTCTCCCCAACCCCTCTCCCGGCGGGGGAGGGGCTTTTGCGACACCCTCGCCGGGAGAGGGGTTGGGGAGAGGGAATCAAAAGAAGCGATCGGGCGTGGTTAATGAACCCCTCTACGCTGACCATTTAAATATTTACCACTACCCGCCTCCTATCCCAGAAGGTCGAGGAGCGACATGCTGGGGAGGGATGTCCGAATATGCTGGTGGGTCCGAATATGTCGGCGGGTCCGAATATGCTGCATGGTCCGAATATTCCGCAGGGTCGGAATACCCTGGCGGCCCGACTGGAGGCCGCCCAGCAGACCACCGACGAGGGGCAGACCGCCGCCGCCCCCCAGCAGACCGCCGACCAGGGGCAGACCGCCGCCTCCCCCTAACAGATCACCGACCAGGGGTAGACCTATCTGGGGGACATTTCCCGTGGGATTGGATGGAACTATGCTCATGATTCCTCCTCGCCGCGCTTTGTCGGCATGCAAAATCGCCGGTGGGCCGTGCTGCTATAGCTCATTGGTGAACCATTTGGGATAGGTTCTTAGTAGGCCCCAAAAAAAGCGAGGCCGAAGCCCCGCTCTTCTTCGCCCGGGAGGGAACGCACACGGCTTTTACGCGCCTTGCTTCTTCATCCAGGAGGCACACCAGCCTTCCGCGGAGACGGCCTTGCCCGGGAAAAGTTGGCAGGGACGCCACTCACCGGAATCGGCCTGGATGAACTGGCAGGTGGCGCAGGTTTGCCCCGCTTTCTCTTTATCTTCAGGGGCCTTATGCTTGTACTGCAAGGCGGTCGCCGTAGGATCCCCCTTCTCGTCGACACGGGGCAGCGCTTCTTGCTCTTTCTTTTCTTTCGCCTGCGCGGCGGTCATACCGACCAGGCTCATCAGCGGGACGGCGGCCAGCCCCCCCATCATTGCTTTGATAGCACCACGACGACTCTCGCTTACGGGCTTATCGGACATAGTTGTCTTCTCCGGTAATCTTGTACCATAGGGAAGTCTATTTTGGGACATTACCAACAGCCTTGTCCAATTTCAGATGGACCCGAAGGCACCGATTGGGATAGGTTCTAAGTGCCATCCGCAAGCGGTTGCCGGGGCTGTTCGAAGACACTGCCGGTGGACTGAGCGGGTTTCCGCGTCCACTGTTGGGAGCAATTTGTTGCGAAACCTCCAAAAAGTACAGGATTTACAGATGTTGGTAGTGGTAAACATTTAAATGGTCAGCGTAGAGGGGTTCATTAACCACGCCCGATCGCTTCTTTTGATTCCCTCTCCCCAACCCCTCTCCCGGCGGGAGAGGGGCTTTTGCGACACCCTCGGAGGGAGAGGAGGTGCA
>Ga0209568_1000892_pt1 | contig 10926 bp, 4 predicted proteins | sample WorMetOlspDAHAB2_FD_187406 | JGI IMG/M metagenome (GOLD analysis project Ga0209568, IMG submission 187406) | Marine gutless worms symbiont microbial communities from Max Planck institute for Marine Microbiology, Germany - Olavius sp. DAHAB.2... ...
GTTTTTACTACTTTTTAGGTTTTAATGTCATTATATTGCATTTATCTGTACACAGCAATGTACGAGTTATGTAATAAGGAAATAAATTAGCCGAGTTGTACCAATTTGCATGTAGGGTTTTTTATTCTGTGAATTTGAAATATATGTGGTTTCTTTTTCAGTGTAACGCGGTGTATACTTTGTAAACGTAATTGTGCTGAAACTGCTGTTTAATACCGACCATCGTCAACAGTTGCTGTCTGTTGCTGATTCGGTTAGGTGGTGGACCAGCTGTGCCAGTTGAGATCACAGTTCGAAGAGAAACTGATGGAGAGAGAAGCTGCATACGAGGCAAAAGTCGCTGAGATCACTGCAAACAAAGATGAAGGTTCGTCTAGCGTGTAATGCGTATGTCGTGTACCCAGTGTGGCGCAAACACATTTTGTACCATCAACAGTTGATTTTTTTCTCTCACATTTTCCAAATCTGAAGAAAAGAAACCAGTGGAAAGCTTAACCCACAGTTTACATACGCCAGGACCAGCTGTGCCGCTCGAGGCAAAAAATGCATGCTCATATCTATGGTGAAAAATGTGGTATGATCTATGGAACAGTTTGGGTATGATTAAGAAGCTGTTGGCCGAGCCATTGTTGTTTGTTTACTAAATTCCATTAAATGGCACGTATAAAAGGGCCGTGTCAAGCTGCATACTACACGCTGCTGTATTAATGGTGGCTTAATCCCTAACAGACTTTTCTCCGCATGTTTGTTCAAACGATTCCAGTCTCCCTGTAATGATTAAACTGGCTGGTTTCAAGCTGTACCAGCCCTCGGCACATACATTGGCCCTGTTGTAATAATTGATTGATATTGATTGATTAGTTTGAAAGCCTCAAGAGAGTTGTAGTGAAGCGGAGTTGCCTCAGTGCTTCAGAATTTCGAGGGGGGAGGAAGAGAGGAACCCCTTATGTCTCTTTAGCAGCCAATATTGGCAGCGTAGATCGGTAGTTAGGACGTTGGTCTTTGGCCGGCAGACTTTCCCTGCCCTGCGCCTCATGTTTTGTTGACAGGTAACCACTTTATGGATAAACTGTCCGCTGTGGGTCTGCCAACTCAGCCTTCCGTCCCTCCAGCGTCAGTAAATGATGCGCAGTTGCATGGATAACGGCGGTGGATACCATTAAAACGGCAGGCTAGGGCTACGCATGGCTGTATGGCTACAGGCCAAAGTCCGTGTGTGCGGGCTTGGGCCAGTCCTGTCCATGGCGCACAGTTCTGCTGAGGCGGCATGTGCAGCTTGTAGCGCTGTGTAAGTGCAGAACCTTTATTTTTAATATTGTGGTGCTGCGTTTGTTGTTGTTTGTCAGAACAAGACAGAATTGTGGCGGAGCTGAAAGCCGGCAAAGAGGCGTGGCAGGCGGAGCACGACTCCGTCCACCAGCTGGAAGTGAAGGGTTTGCAGATGGAGTTGGAAATGGAGCGGGAGAAGCATTCCAGCGCAGTGCGTGCCTTGCAGCAGAAGCATGACGAGCAGCTCGAGTTGGCGCGGAAATCGCTGGAACAAGGCCGCGAGACGGCGCTGGCGGAGTTGGACCAGCAGCGGCGGTCGGACGTCGCGGAACTCAAGGCCGAGTTGGAACGGCGACTGGCCGATCGAGAGTCGGAGTTGGTGGACGAGCTGCACTCGGTGGTCAGCGACGCCAGCCGTCTGCGGTCCGAGATCAACGATCTGACGCTGTCCAAGTCGCGATTGGCCGCCGACTACGACCAGTACGTCGACACCCTGAAGCAGCAGCTGGACCTCAGCGTGCGGCAGCACAGCGACGAGGTGTCCGAGCTTGAATCGAAACATCGGCTCGAGGTCGACCAGCTGGAATCCGATCTGGAAGTTCTTCGGACCGACCGCGATCAATCGCGAGCGGAGTTTGCCGACCGACTGTCGCACGACCTCGATGCTCTCAGTACCACGCAGCGGGATAAGCTGAACTCGCTGTATCTCAGTCTTCGTGGCCAGGTACACCATCTGGCTGACCAGGTCAGCTCGTTACGAGGCGAAGCGTCCGAAATTCTGAGGCGTTCTGCAGTCGATCTGAAAAACGACGTGAATGCTGTAGACCGCGAGATGCAGCAGCTGGGTAGAATTTTCTCGTCTTCCGTATCGAGGCTGAGCGGAGACCACGGTGCCGAGATAAGTTACTACAAGGGCCAGCTCGACGCGCTGCAGCGGGACCACGAGCAGGCGGTGTTGCAGATGGAAACGGACCATCGGGAGGAGATAGCAAGACTTCGACAGAACGTCGAGGAATCGCTGACCACACATCATCGTTCAGTTGTCGCTGAGCACAACGAACGTAGCAAGACTGAGGCGAACCAGTTGCAAGCGGAGATTGACCGTCTTCGAGCCGAATGCAGTAAACTGACGTTGGAGATTGGTGACCATCGGAATGAACTAAAACACCACGTGGACGAAATCGCGGTTCTGGAGGAGAGCCGCCGTGCTGATCTGGAAGCATTTGGTGAACAGAAAGGCCGGGAACTGGCAGAAGTGCTGCAGCTCAGGAACCGTGAGGTGGAGCAGTTGGAAAGAAGACATGCCTGCGAAATGTCGGAGGCCGAAGCCAGGCACAAGGCAAGGGAGGTCGAGTTGTCCGAAGAGGTTGAAAAGCTGCGCGTCGACTATGGACGGACTGTGGCCGACGCGCACAGCGAAAGCCGCCGGGAGATTTCGGCGCTGGAAGACTCGGTTGCCGCCTTACAGAAGCAGAACGAGAATATGTCGGTACAGCTGGAGTTCAAGGGTGAGGAAGTGGTACATCTGCAGGACCAGTTGAATGTCCTCGGTCGGGAACACGGCCGGCTGTTGCAGGAGATTGAGCAAAGGAGCCAAGAACTGCAGGACTGGAAGCAGCAGGTGGATAAGGTGAATGCCGAGGCCGAGAAGAATATCGAAGAAAACCGAAGTCTTCGTTCCCAGATTGAAATATTACAGGCGGAGAAAGATCAGACTTTAAAGGAGCATGCGAGCGAGCTTGAAAAGGAAGCCGCAAGATTTCGGACGGAGATCGATGCCCTGATGAAGTCCGGTGAGGATAAAGTTGGTTGTCTGAAGGGTGCTGTGAAGTCTCTCGAGGACCAGTTTTCCGAAGCCACGTTGAGTCACTCCATGCGGGTGGAAGAGATGAAACGGCAGCACGACGAAGAAACGGCTAATTTACAGGACCACATATTGTCGCTGCAGAATAATGTGGACGAGCTCAAAGTCGGTTTAGCGGAAAAGCTGTCACTCCGCAGTGAGGTAGAAGAATTACGGGCGACCTGCGAGCACCGGAAGTTGTCGGCAGAAATGGAAACCGGTGATGAGAAACTGAGTACCGTCGAGACGCGGCTGCAAAAAGCTACGTGCGAGAAGGAAAGGCTGGAGAACCGGTGTAAAGAACTTGAACGGCACGTCGAAGAGCTGCAAAGCGCCGGCGAGGATATCGAGAAACTGTTGCTGCGGCGAGGTGAAGAAAATTCGGCGGTAAGCAATCGACCGGCTGGTTGTCGGTCGTCGCTGGAAAAGTGGCAGGTGCTTCAACGTGTGCGGGACCTGATGGACGAAAACAGGTTGCTGCTGAGCCAGAACTCGGACCTGGATGACCAGAATGCCGTTTTGAAGAACCAGTTGTCGAGCTTGAAGCGAGAACGTGAGGCTTCGGTCGATGAGCTGGAATCTTTGAAGCTTCGCCTGAGCAGCGCCAGACGCGAGGGCGAGTCAGCTGCCGAAGAGTTGAGGCTGGTTAGCAAGAGGTCCGAAGCACTGGCCGGCGAACTAGTGGGTTCACAGAAAGAGTTGCAGGTGGCCAGAGAGAATCTTCAGAGCAGAGTTGAACAGGAAGCGGTTTTGAATGCCCGGCTGCGCACGCTGGAGACTGAGAACGCCGGCTTGGTTGTGCGCTTGGACGAAACCGGTGAGCTGTGCGATTCGTTAAGTGGTGATCTGAAAGCCGCTCGCGAAGAAGGGGATTTGACGAACTTGTCAGTTCGCGATCTGACGGAACAGCTGAGTCAGCGATCTGGCGAGGTTGAGTCGATACGCGCTGAGCTCGAGGTCACGAAAGAGCAGTGCGTCATGTTCGAAAGTCAGGCGGAGGCCGAGAAGAAGGACCGTCAGTTGCTGGAGGTGAGGTTTGAGACGGCCAAGTGCGAGTCTGAATCGTTGGAGTCGGAGCTGGAGCGATCGCGAGCTGAGAGCGAACAGCTGAAGATACAGGTCGAAGATCTCAGCCAGTGCTCGTCGTCTCTTGAAAGCACGGTGAAGTCTCTGACCGAGCAGATCTCGGCCACTGAGCTGGAAAGCCGAAATATCGCAGAGCAGAAGAACTCCGCCGAGCTCCGTTTGAGTGACGCCAAGGAGTTAGTTTCCTCTCTGCAGGGTCAGCTGACGCTGGCAAAGGAAGTCGGTCAGCCTTTACAGGAGCAGCTCGCTTCGGCCACGGAAGAGATAGAATCGTTTCGCAGCCAGTTACGAGATCTGGAAGCCGTAGTCAGAGTTCTCGAAAGCAGCAAGGTGCAGCTGGAAACGCAGCTTGAGGGCGCCACGGCCGAGAGTCGGATGATGGCGGAACGAATTCGCGAGCTGGAAATCGGCAACGAGAGCATGAGCAACCTGCTGCACGATTCGCAGGAGCTGTGCAGTGTGCTGGCTGCTCATCGAGACCAGTGCGAAAACCGTGTCCTTCAGTTGACCACGTCGAGCGAAGAGATGGCCCGCGAGCTCGGTGAATCTCGCGACGAGAACCGATCGCTCTCGGACCAGCTGGGATGTCTACGCGACCAGCTGCAGCAGGCCGAGGACCAGCTTCGCGCCGCTAAAGACATGTTGGATGCAATTCCTGGTCTGAAGCTCCAGGCTGAGGAACTGCAAGAGAAATGTCGACTGCTCGAAGAACGGCATCAGTATCAGTGCTCACAACTCACGGAGTCGGAACAGACTATAAACCAGTTGAACGACGACCTGTCAGCCGCAAGGGAGCAGAAAGACTCGTTGGTGGATAAAATGGAGATCGAAAAATCCAAGAACGACGATTTGGAAGCTAAAGCTGTGGAAAAACTGGAACTGATAGGGTCTCTGAGTAGTCAGCTGTCTGAGCTTGACGCAAGTCAAAAGCAGTTGCAGAGTCGCATGGGAGACTTGGAAGACGAAAAAGAGACTCTCGGAGTACGCTTAGCTTCTGCGTCGGAGACGGTTGAGAAGCTAGAGTTGCGTGTTTCTGAGGTGACGAGAGAGAAAGAGTCGCTCAGTTCGCAGTTGGAAACGGTGCTCGAACGCCAGAAGGTTTTCCAGGAGCAAGACGGCATCGCACAGGCCGAACTTCGAATCCTTCGGCATCGGTTGTCCGAGCTGTCGAAGCTGCAGGAGGCCGTAGATGCTGGGAAAGAGGAGTTGCACTCTGCCCAGCAGCAATTGGGAAAGGGCCCACATTCGGATGAAAAATCGCAGGACCAGCAAGAGCAGGCAGATGAAAGTCAGCAGCAGAGCACAGCTCTCGAGGAACGAGAAACGCTGGAGGTCTGTGAAGCTGAGCTTTCGGAGATCACGGCAACGGATTCGGGGCGGGGAGATGCAGCAGGGTTTGCCGGGGAAACCGATTCGTTTCCAAACGACAAGGAAATGCTTCGGTCGAAAGTCACCGATCTTCAGAAGGTGTGTGACAAGCAGCGGGAAGAGCTGGAAGCGCTGCGAAGAAAGATGGCGTGGTTGCGGAAGTCGCGTCAGGTGACGTTCGCCGACGAAGTCAGACAGTCGGAAGGTGGCGAAGGCGCGCCCGACGGTGTGGATGCGACGAGCGAGGAACAGAGACAGCTGAAGCACGTCGCCGACTGCCATGCCGCCCAGCTTGCCAACACCGAGGCCCGGCTGCAGCAGAAGGTCGACCTGCTGGTCGAAACTGAGGAGCATTTTGCCGACGTGGAAGCCGACCGCGACGAAATTGCGAGCAGGTACGACGGCCTCGCGGAAAAGCATCGAACTCTGCTGAAGGAACTGCAGCACCTGCAATCAGAGCTGGAAGACGACCGGAGTCGAGCCGCCGAAAAAGATGGACTGTTGGAGGAGCGGCAGGCCGAGTCGGCTGCGCTGCGCGAAAAACTGCAGCGGATGACCGAGAGCTACGACGCGGAGTGCGAGAAGAGGCGTGCGGACAAAAAGTATTTTGTTGATGCACAGGCGGAGTTGCTGAGCAAGTCGTATCTGCTGTCGGAGGCGGAGGGATGTCTGAGCCAGCTGGAAACGGTCTCGCAGGAAGTTGCCAAGGACCTCACCGAAAAGGTGAAGGAACGCGACGCTGGAATGAGTTCGCACGAGGAACTGATTGTCGATCTGCGAGCGCAGCTGTTTGCCGAACAGGAACGCGTGGCCGAGACTGAGAAAGCCTTGGCCGAGAAGGACCGGCTTCTGCAGGAAAGCGGGGCGCGGTTGAAAGAGGTCGAAGAGCAATGTTGCAGCCTGAAACGGGAGCGTGAGACGAGCGCGTCCGCCGCGGATGAGAGGTTGAGCACACAGGTGAACGAGATGAAGCGGAAGTGCGTGGCCAAGGTGCGGAGCATGCAGGCCGAGTTCGAAGCGAAGCTGAGCGACTCGGCCACCGCGCTCGGCGCCGCGAAGTCGACGGCCGACGAACTGGAGGAAGCTGTGCGCGAACGGGACGCCGAGATCAGAACGCTGCAGTCTCGGCTGCACTCCGCTGAGACGGATCTGGAACAGAAGACGTCCGAGATTCAGCTGAATTTGGACCGAAGCCGCGAACAGCTGACCGAGCTGGAGTCGAGTCTCGCCGAAAAGGACGATCGGCAGAAGGCAGCTCTCGATGCGCAGGCGGAGCAGCTAAATCAGGAAAGCGGGGAGCGGCTGGCGGAGCTGAAGCGGCGCGCTGAGACCCGGCTCGTGCAGATCAAGAAACAGCTGCAGATGGAGAAGGAGTCGGCAGTGGGCGATCTGAGCCGTGTTGCCGATGAGCTGCGCGCGAGGCTGGCCGCCTGCGAGGACGAGCTTCACGACGCCCTCGAGCAGGCAAAGGACACGCAGAGCAAGGACACTCGGATCTCGGAGCTGGCGGACAGCCTCGCCGAGTTTCGGCGACTTCTGCGCCAGCGTGACGACGCGATGGAGGAAAAGGAGACGGAGATGGAGCGGTTCCGGGCCGAGTTCGAAAACCTCGAGAAGAAACTGCGTGACTCGGACGGCGAAGTCGACGCGCTGACGCAGTCGCTGAAAGCCGCCGAGCTCAGCCAGACCGATCTGCGGCAGCAGCTGAGCGCCACGGAGCTGGAAAGACAGCGGCTGGCGGAACGCTGCGAGGTGGAAGTGCGGACGGCGGCGCTCGACAGCGAACAGGAACTGGATCGTCTAAAAGCGGAGTACGATCGGAAACTGCGCGACGCGGAAAACGAGCACAACGCGCGAGTGAAGCAGCTGGTGAAAGAGCTGCGGCTGCAGATGGGCCAGAAAGAGAAGGAATTCCAGACCAGCTACAACGAAGTTCTCGGTATGTCCTTACTCGGTGGCCATCGTTAAACAAGTCGCATCGTAATTAGTTTCTGTTTACACCAGATTAGTTATTGTTTATTAGTTGGTACTCATCGTCAAAACGGGTGTTTTTTGTAGCTTTTTGTTTATGTTGATTTCTCCTCCGATTTACTTGGATTAGTTATCATTTGCAAGAAACATGCTTAATGTTAAATAAATTGCTACGGTGTCGGGAAGTTTTGAAAATGGCAGCGATAGAAGGAAATCCAGAAATAACGATGAATTGTCGTCGCGGTCACGCGTGAGCATAACATCAATGGCGTTCTCTGCAAAGACTACACTACTTGAACACTAAGTCTAACCTCAACCCTAACCCTAACTCATTATATCTCCTGTTGTTGCTTACCATTTTCACGTTCCCTATTTCCGACAGGCGAACTAAAAGAATCTGGACAAAGGCTGATTGCCGCACGCATGGCTACACGCTAGTGCTGATCAGAATGTAAGTTTTTTCGGTGATGTTTTACTGGTATTTTTATCGTGACTGGCGCGGATAGCCTAGTTAGGTGCTTGAAAAGTTCATTGCTGTGGTTACGGGTTGCGCGTTGGGCCTTCAGAAGGCCTCAGCTTTTGTTGGTCAAGCAGGCGATCAACTCACAATCTTCTTCTGTCGCATGCGGCGGGTTCACCTCCCGAAGTTTGCCAGCCACTGGACAACGTCATCGTCTGCAGAGTAGTGAAGTCTGGACAAACTGCCATTCAGCTTCGTCAGCGGCCACGAGTCGACAAACACTTTAATAAACACTGAAATCGTAAACTTTTGCAAATGGTGCTTGTTCTGATAACTGTGCAAAGTTTTGATCATATTTTTAAGATTGAGGGCTAAACTTCTGCTAATGACTTTTTGGCATGTCATTTCAAAAAACGTCAAAGTCACGCTTTTCAAATTTGAAAAACGTAAAATACGTATTCTGGAACACTGATTGCAGACATTGTTAGGGGGTTTGAGAGTCTCTAACTGTTGACAGTGATTTGGTGGCAGTGTGTGATTGTCCGAACAGTGTCTTGGCCTTTAAAAGCATAAGGCAGCCTTTCTTAGTCAGGGTTGCTATCCCGCAAGCTACTACTGAGTACTGACCAAGGTAGAGTTTCAGCCACAGGAGCACAGGTCCTGTAAGTCTGTTAGACGCCATCTCTTTCTAGAGGCGCCACAGTGGTCCTGTGCGGTGCGGAAACGATTCAGCACAGACCATTGATGTCGAGGAAGGTCGAAGCCAGGTTGCCATAGTGTGGGTTCGGCCTAAGTGAGAGTTGACCACTGGAGCGGACTCCCAGTTGCAAACAAGAACAACATTACAGGAGATGGACGCTGGTTTGTCTGTAGAGAAGAGTCAGAGGGAGGAGAATAGGATGCTGTACGAGCACCAGAAAGAAATTCAGGAGCTGCGCACCGAGATTCGTGAAAAGGACTCGTTGCTCGACGACTTAACGCAGAACAGTGACGTGCAGATGCAGGTAAGCCACTGTTAACTGTACATAGGCGATTTTTATCGTCATTGTGGCATAGAGGGTGGCAAAAAAACAATTTAAATAAATCACTTTAAAACCTTGCAACGAGGTTAGATTTTTCGTCGAATTTGAGTGCCAACGAAGCACTGGAATATTGCAAGTTGGTGTTAAATATTCTATGTGTGACGTAATATGTGACGTCATCAGTTCGTGCACTTGTAGCTACAGTGTACGTAAATTAAGTGTGTATGTTTAAATCGTATTTCCAGACGTGAGAAATGACGGAGATCAAAATATTCTTTGTGGTTTTCACAGCATGCTAAGGCAAACTCGGGATTTATGACATGGTTCGCAGTTAATTTACCCATATTTTAGTTTTAATGGTGTCTGGGCAGTAATTTACGTTACACATAGAATATATAATACCAGCTAATACAGTGTTTCTTTGACACTGTAGTTGTGCTCCGTGCTGAAGTCCGCGAGCACGGTTTCCACTTCCGAAATGACCTATATTGTGTCGGTGGGTTGTTAAACTCTACTCACTCAGTTGCCCATGAGCACTGGCTTCGGCTTCAGCGTAGGTTGTACGCCGACTTTCTCTGTGACGCACAGCGCCGATGAAGCTGCGGTGTGCGGCCTGTGGCGCTGTACAAGTGCTGTGCTTTTTGCTTTTTTTGACTTTGGTTTGCCGCTTCTTGACTTTGACTGTTTGTTGATTTCTGTTCTCTCCGGCGAATAAATAGTTTGATTTTCAAACGTGCTGCTGCTATGCTGACGCCAGGCGGCGGAGATGGAGTTCCAGCTGGAAGTGGAGAGGTATCGGAAGAGGGTCGCCGGACTGGAGTCGACCGTGGAAAGATTGCAGCGTGAGTTGAAGTCGTTGCGGGAAGCAAAGTCGTCCGGTGGCGGCGAAGAGACGTCGTCGAGTGAACAGGAATTGGCCGCGGTCACAGACGTGGCCAACGATGGCGTCGAAAGTTCAAGTGCCGGGCAGTTGACAGAGGTTTGCTTGTGAACGAAATATTTCGCTTTTCATATGTGCTGCTGCTGATGTGAATGCGCCAGGGAGTAGTAAGTGAGAGGTTGGATGTGCATATTTGACGTAACAGTCTCTCGCAGTTTGAGCTGCGATGCATTCCTGCAGTCTCAACTTTAAAGCGACACCTCAAAACTGAACCATTTCGTCAGTCATTTGCTCTCCTTTAGACATTGTTATATCAGTTTTTATAGTTATAAATCCCTGCCCCCCCTTATAGTTTTTCATTTATGTTATTGTAATTATGATCGCCTAGTCCTTCTTTTGTCTGTTGTTAAGCGACGCAGTCCACGATTGATTTAGTCAGTGACGGCATCATGGTCGATAAAGATGATTATTAGCAACGTCGGCACATGTATTACACTCCGTCAACACCATAGACTATATTCTGCCGCGTCTGCGTACCAAGTTCGGAGAAAGAGCGTTTTCGTACGCAGGTCCACATGCATGGATCGCTCTGCTGTCAGGAAACATTCGTCATGAGACTATCGTCCCCAACTGTTTTAAGCGTCAACTCGAGACATTCCTGTTCCGCCGAGCCTTCAGCTGTGAACTGTAGAGAAATATTCAACTCAGCATCATATTGTATAGTTTTAATATTTCCATTGGTTATTAAACATTTTTAAAGGGTATTACTGTTGCTGTGACTGTGGACATTAGTAATGCACGTGCATTTTTTCTCTGTGTAGTTGGCGCAGCAGAAATGAGTATTGCTGGTGGTGATGATGATGATGATGTTCATGATGTTCATGATGATGATGATGACCAGCAGCATTGTTTATCTCCTGTGTTTAATACGTACACAGTTCGTCGTGTGCTGCTAACAGGAGGTAATTCCTCGCGAAGTGCTGGCAACACACAGTGCTCTGGTGAATGCCGATCTGTGTCGTGAACT
>Ga0209568_1000893_pt1 | contig 10922 bp, 7 predicted proteins | sample WorMetOlspDAHAB2_FD_187406 | JGI IMG/M metagenome (GOLD analysis project Ga0209568, IMG submission 187406) | Marine gutless worms symbiont microbial communities from Max Planck institute for Marine Microbiology, Germany - Olavius sp. DAHAB.2... ...
CTATATGTTAGTACTCATTTATATAACCTTACCGGTTAGTTTGGTGATGTGCATCTGAATCAAACTGCTGTTTCCACATTGGATGGACTCTTGCAGCTTACTGCGCACATTTAGCTTTTTTATTGTATAGTTAATACCATATTTGGGTTGTAATCATAGGCAGCCAGCTCTGTTGATCATGCAATTTTCTGGCTGCCTGATTGCGATTACTGTTGCCTGTAACTGTTTGTTTTGGAAATAAAATATGATGATAATGATGATGTGCGATGATGCACCACAAAGAAAAGGTAAAGGTGACTGAATCTCATAATTTGCTGATAGAGCTACGTATTTCAATGCAAATATGGTCAAAACTTTAAAAACACACACAAGACAATTACTTGTATAACAGGAAATTACTGCTAAGCAATTGTGAGATTTGTTTTGCTTTTGCCAATTAAGTTAATCTTATAATCTTCCCAAACATGGAAGAAGACGTGGAAAGTCTTTGATCAAATTCACATATTTTCTTCTACAATTGTCAATTATCTAACATGCATGGTAACAGTCCAGATAAGCTCCACCACACCAGATCTGTTGCTTATTCAGTGGAACTTGTTGTGCTGAATAAGCATCTCGGGTGGCGGAGCTTATGCAATTGACACCAACATCAACAGACACAACTGCATGAAAAACGCACTGCATTTACTTTGAAAAGCAATTTTTCATGCCGAGGAAAGGTTCTGTACGACCTAGATTCACTGTAACCCAGCACTAAACTGTAAACAATAAATCTAAAGATTAACCTAAATCACCAGAGTGACTATCATCACCAACGCATACCTACTTTGTTACTTGTTACATATCGAACAACTTAACTACAAAAAAATGAACTAACTGATTATGATTTCAGTTCCATTTGTTTCTAAATTTGTATTTTAAACCAACATGTCGCAGTTTCGTTAATACAATCTTCATACAAATTAAAATCCTCAAACAATGGGTAACGGCTAAGGCTACGGTTAGGGTTATTGTAAGATTTAGTGCTTGGTGGTTATGAATCGAGCTGTATAGCATTAGCGGTCGTTGTCACTCTTATGAAATTTGCAGAAATGAGTTAACAATGTGACAAGTTGACTGTTCCCTTCCTGATATCGGTGGGGGGAATGCATCGACGTAGCATACCTTTTCCCTTTTCGTTTTCTTGGGTTTTGGCTTGGCCGACTTTTTCAAGGCCCGTGGATGAGCGTCTTCCACCTGGAATTCGCCTGCAACTGCTTCCTTTCCATTTGTCCGCCGTTTCAGTCGCAGCGCAGCCACCAAAATCGAAACGAAGACGACAACTCCAGTCACCACGAACACTAAGTTGTCGACAAAAAAGCCGACTAAAGCGCTCATCTTCCCACAAATCAACTCGCTGCGTTGTAACACACTTGCTTTCTATTCCATTAAGTCCAACGAGTTCACGTTTACTTGCAAAATGTCACTTTGTAATCAGAAAAAAACTACAAAATTAAAAGAAAACAATTGCCTCCGAATCTATGGACACGCCCCATAGAGAATTTGTAACTTTGGTTATAGTATGCCCCAGAAAATTTAGGCCATCATTGTACCTTTTAGCATTTTGTAGGCAGTAAAAGCCCAAATTCAGGGGCGAAGACTTCGGGGGGGGGGCAGGGAGGATCGTCCCCTTCAAATATTTAGATGGAGGGGACGGATGTGCTTTTATCCCCCTCCCCAATGTTCAGAAAATGTCATTGCAAATTGTCACGGTGAAAGAGATTGAGAAGACGATCGAGAAACAGAAGATACGCGTACACCAGTGACCGACACACAAGCTTATTTTAAAGAGCTATTGATTCATATGCAGGCATAATTATAATATGATAGTGTATAGATTAACCTATCGCTACTGTTGTTTTTGTTATCTTATGCTATAACGAAATGTATGGGTATCTTTATTAGGTTCATCAGTAAATCAAATCAACAGATCAGTTTACCGTCACACTGGCTGAATAGAATTCAAATCAACGACTAACAGAAAATCTAAAAGGTTTGTTTCCAGCCTGGATTAATCCGTTATTTGTAATGATACAAACGACGGCTGTCATTTGTAATGACACACACACATGAGTGACATGACCGACCAGGCCCGGAAGTACCTGTAACAGGCAGCTATCAGAAATGGTACGGATAAATATCGAAATATTGAAATTCAGGTTTAAATGAGTCGAAGTCCATTTTCAATACGAAATCCATGCTGATTATCAAACTGGATTATGGATTTCGCCTTAATTTGTACTTGAGGGTTCGATATTTATGTGGTTGATCTCGATATTTAGCCGGACCTAACTAAACATAGGCACAAATCAGGCGTTAAAAGGTAAAATATATGGTAATATATACAGCGTCAATACATGATAATACTGAGCCAACATTTGTTTCCAAGATACAGTGAGTCCCCCGCCCCTCCCCCAAATTTCGCATTTTTGGGGACGGCAAAAAAATTTCGGCGCTATCGCGCCGACCCTGTCCCCCTAAACTTGCCGCCGACCCCGTCCCCCAAAACTTGCACCAAGTGTACGCCAATGCCCAAATTCCACTTGGCTCGTCACGTCTCGACACGACTCGACACGTTCGACGTGTCGAGCGTGTCGAGACGCTGTTCGACAGGCTCGACAGTCGACACAGCCAAAATGCGTGGTTCGACACGTCGAACGCCGACGTGTCGAGTCGTTTCGAGGCGTGACGTGACGTGACGAGCTAAATAAAATTTGGGTTTAACACCAGTGTACATGCAGAAACATATCGTAAACTGCATGAATGCATAGGATTGTCTGAATAACCTTTACTTGATGTCAAAATTATTTATGTCGCTGTTATTGTCGAACGTCTTCCGACACAAACTTTCACACATAGGCCTATTTTTTACTTTATTTTTTTGATTTCTCTGTATCAATCAATATCGCGGACTATAGGCCTAGTCAACTCGACGAAACGTTGATTTAAAATTTGCGGTATGTAATTGCTGCAAATATGATTTGGGTAGGCCTATGTTGTTTAGTGTACACATATTGAAATACATTAATTACAATCTTTCCATCATTAAAAAATTCGCTGTCGGTGAGTTGACTATAAGTCTTAGTCCGTGAGTTGACCAGTCTGCGAATTGACTGGCCACGCGTTGGTTTGTCGACGAACTGTCCAGTAAGCGTTAGCAAAACAGTGAACTGAATTACCGAATTATTTATAGCCTATCATTCCAGTTGTACACAGTCGACGATTGCATTCTCTTACCCTGGTCTTACTAGCTAGGCCTATACGAGGTGATGTTTTATCACTGGTGCTGCTTATTCGGTTACGGTTAGGGTTAAGCGTTCGATCGATTAGGGTTTGGGGTAACAGACTAATATTAGTGCAGACAAGCTCCGCCAGCCTCCGAAACGACCTACCGGTATAGGCCTATTGTATCGGTGGGGCTTTAAACTCTATACTCACTCGCCGTCTGTTTGATTTCTGCCTTTAATTTATTTTGCTATATTCAGCAGACGGTGGCGCTGTTCTAAAATTTCCTTCACAGTGCCCTGCTGCATGATCGTTTTTATAGCATATAATCGCACAGGCTTCTTCTTGGAATGCTGTTTGCCATGCTTTCGTGGCGGTGGTGGTTGCGTAGACCTATTGTCCAGCATAGCGCTCTGCAAACCAGGTTTCCAAGAAAAGCCGTCAACGACATGCGAAAAGTAGCACAAATTCGCGTCGTCCAGTGTTCAAAGGCAAGTCATTTGCGAAGCAGTAGCGAAAAGGAGGACGTGTATGTGACAATGACAACCGAAAGTTGTACAAATACGTGTGCGTACCCACTAACCAACCAGACACTAACTCTAACCCTCAACTCCACTCTCGTATGTTGTCAGTCATTTTATAAAGAAGCTATACTTACTTACTTACTTACTACACAGCACTCAGTAGTGAACATTCAACGAAATATAGTCGCATGTCCAACATATCCAAAGAAATTCATTGTATCAACTTCGAATGTCATTGTCACAATGCCACAAAAGGCGCCCCCTGTATTATACTAAAAAATTAATGGCTTAGCCTATATCGGTGTGATTCAGTCATGATAAATCGATTGCAGATTGGGCACACACATTTCGCACATTCTTATCTGCTTTCTGGTGAAGATCAACCAGAATGTGCACGTTGGAAATGTCCGCTCAGTGTAAAGCTTTTCTGCTGTGCTGCTTTTAATATCATCCGCCATAATTATTATTTACTGTCTACACAATGAACGAGTTGTTCCAAAGTGTCGATATGCGACACATCATCGATTTATATCAAAAACATCAATTTTTATCATTGACTTTAACTTCTTGGTTTTATATTAGCTGCTTCTTAGCCTTGATTTTAATACCATTTTAGTCTTCTCTGTGGATCCCCGAGAGCTTAGCATTCACTAATGGTATATAAACACGCTGCTATTGTCGTGAATGGCAATGAATGGCCTTTATGGTGCTGATGCGCTGTTAAGAAACTACTCACTCACTCACTCGCGCCCCCCAGGGCTGTAGCCAGGAATTTCATTTTTTTTGGGGGGGGAGGTTCAATACGGGGGAGCGGGCACGCGCTGCACATCGTCATTGGTTTTCGGGCGTGCAAAGTGAAAGGACTGATCATTTTCTTATTTGTAGTTTTCATCATAATTTCGGCGGAAGGGTTTGAACCCATAAACCGCCCCCTAACTACGGCCGTGCGCCTCCTATATACTTGCCGGGGCCATCGAACAGTGGAAATGGTACAGGAACTGGGAATGCTGGCCACTGGCGTCACCGAAGCCTATTGGGACTGGGAGACCACACCTGTTCCAGCAGCTGTAGCCTGTAAGTGGCTTTGTGTTTCGGTCTACTGGATCAAACTCCATCTAACGAACACAACGGACATGACGAGTTTGTTTAAGACATGTCTTATAGACAAATCCGTTGTGTCCGTTGAGTTCGTTGGTACTCAAGTCAATGAACGCTTCTTGATCTTATTTTGATATACCAAGATGTCGGAATTAATATCAGACGATGATGATGCCTGCAGCTTCAAGAAGTAGCCGAACTGGCGATTTGTCGCCCAATGTGGCAACGCCGACTGTACACGGGCGGCAATCGCACGCGGCAGCGGAAGCGGGAGCGTGTTACAGCGACAGGTCGATATAGTGTCTCTCGCGCGCTATCGTCGCTGCACTGGCCACTCGCCGCCCGCCGCTCAGTTGTACGCCAGCTGCCAGCGACGTTCCACTCACTTCCGCCCCGTTCCAAATGACTCGAACCGCCGCTGCAGAACACCTCGCCGGACGCTGATCCGCTGATGGGGATAATCCCACGGCCATGATAATCCTCAGAACGACGTCGAGGCGTAATCCACCGATCCGGATCTGCAACTGGATCCACGCGCGGAGCTGGATTTAACTCTGCAGGTTCGAAGTCGTGTTCCGGAATACGGATTCTGGTCCACAGTTCTGGCAGCTATATGACCGTTTGTGTATGCGAACTGTCGTCGGATCGAAGGCATCACGTCCGCACCCTCGCATATGCCACAAAATGTCGATCGTTGGCGATTAGGAAGTAGTCCGTATACGGCTGATCGCTACGCTCAACCACGGTCGACTTCCGGCGGGTGTCTGCCGTGAAGAAGTGCGTGCGCCATGAAATACAGTGCGTCTTGCGGCTTCTTGGTGACATTTCTGTGCGACCACTGATCAAAATGATAATGACGCGTGATGTGGGCCAGTTGAAGCTGGTATTGGCCACGGACGTCTAGCGAAGGCCAATCGAGTGTTGCAAGTGCTCCTATACGAAGATACCTCACACGACGATGGATATCGGCTGCAAGTGCGACGCTTTTCGACCGGAAACAGGTGCGCGTCATCATTTCGGGGAGGATGACAATGACAACGGAAAGTAGTATAAATACGTGTGCATAAACATTAACCACTATACCAACCAGACACTAAATCTGATTGTTATAATCCTAAACTGCTAAACAGCACACAGTAGTAAGCATTCAACTAAATAGGCCTATACGCTGTAGTCACATGTCCTGTCATCCAGAGAAATTCATACAAGACAACGTCTTTGCACCTGTTTTACTGCTTTCATAGTCGTTGTCACTATTCATAATTTTTTCGGCATCATCCGTCGATTCGTTCCGACAACTTTTCTGTTCTAGCGATCGTTCTGTTGTTAGCAATTTAGTAGAATTGTCGATAGGCTTGATTATTTTAAGCCAGTACAACATTTAACTTGGTCGACAACCAGCGCGAGCATACACAATGTAACCAGGACTTCAAGGGCGCAACCACTGGGGGTCAGGAGGTCAGGAACCCCCAAATTTGGACTGACCCCCAAACTTTTTACATGATCCGCAGCCCCCACTCCTCGTTCGTAAATCCTGGAGCCGCCACTGCCACAGTACCCACCCCTTCCTCGACTTTCGCACCATCAGTGGCCCAACCGGACCCCCCAACTTTTACAGCGTGGTTGCGCCCTTACAGGGCTTTAGGTAGGATCGTACGTAGAACAAGGAGGCAGAATTTATTTTGACAAATCTCCTCCCCATTTTCCCCTTTTCTTCCTTCCGATCCCATTTTCCCTGTCCGCATCATCTCAGTCTTCCCCATCCCCCGCACCCGTCTTTTCCCGACCGTTCTCTCCCTTCTCCTCCCCCCAACTCCACTGTGTGTTCGCAGTCCCATTCTGGAGGAAATGTCAAATGGTAAACCTCTCCAGAAGCAAGAAGGCAAAAATACCTCCAGTAGATGCGGCCGCGGAAGTGGGTGACTAAATGAGTGGAAGTATTTCCAGAGCGCGGTTAAAGATGGGTTAACACTGGAAACCTGGATATCACTGTCGTCTTGTGAAAGTTGCGGTTATATAGATGCATATTTTAGTACTTCATGTAGACCAGAAATGTACAAACAAAGCCTGCAATGTTTTTTTACAAATTTTCCCGATCAATGGAATTGCAAACGGCAAAACAGACTACTGCCGCGGAAGATTTATGCTGATATTGTTGAAATTATTGTTGACTCTATATGAACAATAATAATAGAAAATTTATACAACATTTATAAAGCGCCGTAATGCCGTTAGGCGGCTACAGAGACGCCAAGTGGTGCTCTAGTTAAGTGTTTTCTTAATATTCTGCTACCATAAAGATTCACATTACGTAAAACTAAAAGCAGAATTAACGTTACAGTCACGTTTCGATATGAAGGAGTGATGGCAGCAGCATAGCAGTGTTTTGGTTCAGGCAGCACTGGTCGTGTGCAGCTATAGGCTGACATCGAACCATGCCTAGACCACCGACTACATGGAGCAGTGGGCGGCGGCGCTAAATATAAGAGCGGAGAAATCGATCGAGCGGCGGCGACGGAGCCATGTCGGGAACCCACGAGGAGGCGGGGACAGAGAGTGCTTCCACAGACCACACACGCACACGCACCCGCTGTATAAGCTGAGACGGCAGTCGGCAGCGCCGCATAATGTGTTGATGTGGCTTTCCCTGCTGAGCTGCATGGCGTTCCGAGCGCGCCACTCGATGCTTTTCTACACTGATTGCTCTCAATCCATCAAAGAAACGCCGCCGACTCTTTGATGTCGCGGCAATTCGCTGTTACTGAAAATAACTGAGCGGAAGTGCCGTGGCTCTGGGGGGGAGGACCGACGGGGCACAATTTCGACATGTTAGAGGCGAATTGTGTGCGATGAAGTCCACTAAAATACCACCTTTTTCGTCAAAAAATGAAATTACACCTTATCCCATTTCGTCCCGACACATCTCAATACATTGGATGCGTGTCGGAACCAGTAGCGGTTTTAGGAAGGGACCAGTTTTTAACCAGTCCCATTCGTGGCGACATATGAAATGCTCCTTCCTTAACGTTTTAAAATTAAGTCACAAACGAGCCAGACATGCCGTCGTCAATGTTAAAATTCGTCCAGTAATTTAAAATTTTGCTTCGGCTTCTGGAAACGTCGCTCACTGAGGACGTCGATCTTTGGCTAGCGTACTTTTCCTGATCTACGCCTGATCTGCGGTTGACATGTAGCCACTTCGTGGGTAAAGTGTCCGCTATGGGTTAACCAAACAGGTTAACTCAGCCTTCCATCCCCAGGTCGGTTAATGAATAATGATCCATGGATTGCGGGGATGGAGACCATTAAACGGCAGACCAGGACTGCGTATACTGTATGATCTGTTAAAGTTAAAGTCTGTGTGAACAGGCTTAGCCTACTGCCTATAGGCCGTGCGCCCGCTCTGTCTGTGACACAGAAGCGCCGCTGCAGCTACGATATGCGGCTTGTAGCGCCATGCTTTTGCATATGTCTCTTAAAATATTTATGTGTAGTAGAGTTGTCGTTTGCCGGTGACTCGAGCCCAGAGTTGTCTGTGAGTCTATTTTAATCGAGCCAGCCCATCCCAAACCACCAAATAACCGATTCTATTCAATCCAACCCACTGCCAAGTGAACTTGTGGACCACACCCAGAAAAAACAGATGGGTATTGAAGAAATTTCTAATTGAATTTCTCTCTACAGGATGTACTAGGAGTGAACTTTAGAATATTTACCTAAAACAGTAAAAGTAAAAGCGCCGAAGTTATACTTTGTATCTATTGCTGTGAAGTCACTAACGTAAATGATTTCAAATCGTCAATCGTCGTTGTTAAAACTTGTATTACGAAATAATCAGAAAAAATAGAAGAATGGGCGTATAACACTTATATAGCGCCACAAGCCGCATGCCACAGCTGCAGCGGCGCTTTTGTATCACAGACAGAGCGGGTGTACAGCTTATAGGCCGTAGACTAAGTCTGCTCCCATAGACTTTGACCTGCCACAAAACTACCATACGCAGCACTGTTCTGAACCTGAACACCTATGCATATGAATGATGCGCGAAATTGCGAAACGAATTTGCGTGTCGATACTCGATACAAAGTCACATATGTACACGACTTTTTTCGCAGATCTACCATTTCACACCCACGACCCCACCCAACCCATTTAAAACAAAAATGTCGGACCCATTCACGACCCATTGACCCAACCCAACGAAACTCGCTGGTCAATCCAACCCACTTCTCGAGCCCATGGTGCATGTGTCATTTCCAAATTTGATGGCATTTAACTCCGATATGAATACCGCTTAAGGTCGCATCTGTTTTTTAAAACCTGTGCATAGGGCTACACGTCTGATTTGCCAAGCTGGCCGTATACCCAGTTAACGATCATTAGCCCAGCCCCTCCCCTATTAAGTCCCAATTTTTATACAAGGGAACGTTAAACATTTTTTTACATCAGTATAACATTTTGCTGCCATAGGATTGTGTCCTGTAGATCGCTACAGGGGCTTTAAAAATTTCTGTTGATCCTTCCCCATGGACTCCACTAGAGCTCAGCCACAGGCCTTGCCCCATAGATTTTTTGGCTATAATAGAACCGCCATGGGAAGGCGCCTCAAACCAAGGAATTATGTTGCAGGCCTTATATGTGCTTTGGGGACACACAGAAAGTTTGGGGGCATTGATTTGTTAAGTTTTCTTCCCTCTGTATTATATGTTCTAATGTGACCGGCATTCTTGAGGGGCGCTGAAAATGCGGGAGTGGAAAATGCAGGAGTGGAAAATGCGGGAGTGGAAAATGCAGGAGTGGAAAAGGCGGGAGCAGATCGCAGGGGTGGAAAATACAGGAGCGATAACGCGTGCAAATCCATCAGAAGAGATTCCATAAGATACCAGTAGTTAAGCTAAAGTGAATCGGTCTCAGACAGGCCGTGAACAATGCTCATGAACAGCGTTAAGGTTAGGATTCCATAATTATAGTATCATCTAAATTTAGTTTCTTATAAACTTTTTCTGTGCTTATGATATGTACCGTACGTATATATTGAACTGTCTGTTAGTATGTCGTACGTTTATTCATGTTTGCACGTCTTTGTAATTACAATGCTTTTCTTTCTTTCGTTCGATTGAATGTTTGTGTTGGATAATATCAAATACATGTAACTATACAGTGAAACTAAAAATCAGCGTTCAGGTATCCTGTAAACCCGGTACATTTTGTGTTCACTACTACCTTGCATCACATCACGAATGTTTCATCTAACAAGCTACCACTAAAAAGGCCGCCACTATTTAAAAATGCAATAAAAATCACCCTTTATTCACTCACAATTCTAAAGACAATTTTAAGGAAGTAATTTAAGGCCGTATCGCTGTATAATATCGGTTCAGCTTTCCATACGGCTAGTCTACTCCTGCATTTTCCACCCCTTCGATCTGCTCCCGATTTTTCCACTCCCGCATTTTGACTGTATCGCAGTTTCCACTTCCGCATTTTAAGTCGCCCCTATCTTGCGGTGTATGGTTGCGTTCTTGTATATTTCGGGCGAACAATCGATAATCAACTTATTGATCGCTTGCGAGACAGACACTTGCCGTGCCGCGGCACTGCAGCTCATCCGGCTTAAGCTTATCTCGCACCTCCATCGTGTTTCACGCTGCCACGAATTCTGCGAAAAATTGGACATTGATGGAACGCGGCCCAGTTGGTGTAAGCGAGATCGTAAACTGAAACTGGGTCAGGTCAGGTCAGGTCAGGCGGTAGGCCTGTAGACTACGCAAGATCGTTCAATTAAAGACGTGAACGCTTATAATTCAATATGTTCGATTAGCCTAAATAGAACGGCAAGAAATGATAAAGCAGTGACACGAAAGGAAGGCAAGAGAAAGTGCATGTAGTGTTGTAAAAGTTCATGAAATTTTTGGCCAGAAATATTTCACGAATATTTCGCGAAATATTTCGAAAATTTCACGATGTTTTAAGTAAATAAGTAAACCAGTTAAAGGTATATGTCTCTTGTTATGCATGAGTAGCGTTATGTATCTC
>Ga0209568_1000894_pt1 | contig 10921 bp, 10 predicted proteins | sample WorMetOlspDAHAB2_FD_187406 | JGI IMG/M metagenome (GOLD analysis project Ga0209568, IMG submission 187406) | Marine gutless worms symbiont microbial communities from Max Planck institute for Marine Microbiology, Germany - Olavius sp. DAHAB.2... ...
AAGGACGTGCGACGGACAGGCGAAGTCGTCGCGGGTGAGATGTGATGGTCGCGGAGGGGCGCGCGCTCCCTCCCCTCCCTCCCTTTCTTTTAGGGTTAGGGATAGGGGTAGGTAAGGGTTGGTAGGCCGTACTAAAGTATGAGATTAGGGGAGGGGAGGTAGGAGGTCGTACTATAGTACGGAATTGAGGGGAGGACGTGGGGTACCAAAACGTCACACTTTGGGTACCAAACATCGGAACAATAACATCTCTCCGGGAATATTTTGGCGGGAAAAGTCCTTTGTTCTGATTCTGTCCTTCCCCTTACTACTCATGTCTCGTTGCTTTCTTAAAGGAACGCATGCTGCAGTCTTGTCGATACACGATAATAGATATACATAAGACTCATGTATGTCTATTATGTCCAGTTAACCATCCGTATTGGGGGATGGTAATATAGCGATCCCCCACCGTAAATTTTTTTTTTTGGGGGGGGGGTGCATTAACTGCTGAATTAGTTCCAGAGAGGGGCGCTATCCAAGACACCCCATTAAAAAGTTAGGATAGACGATGGTGCCGACAAGAATACAGTTAAACGTACCGCTTTGTATTGTGCAAGTTCCTTCAAAACAGTGGCAATTAATTTCTAATTATTATTTTATGTGGAACCCAAATGGAAGGGGACAATTACAGGGGAAGAGCAATCCGCAAATGGGGGAATGGGCTGCGCCGTGTCACGTGATCCATCATTGGGGGAAGGTCCACATTTAAAATTCCTGACGCCAATATATCTATTCACTTGTCACTTTCGGAACAAATACGACGAAGATTAAGCTGTGTTATACGCGAACAATAGCGTTTATCCCATTGTGAAGGCTAGAAAGTTCACAGCGCATGTGCAGTAGGCCCTATCACGTGACCTCATAGGGGTTCTCAAAATCTTATGTAGGCTTAGCAATATTTGAACCATAATTGTCGATTAAGGGCAATACCCCATGTAAAGCGATTTTCGACAGCAAATACTGTCCAGCTCGGAGCACGTTAGTCACGTAATGGTGCAGAACCCCGAACCAATCGCTACAAAATTTTGCGTGCCGGGTGCCATCCAGGACATTATCATGCATGGCAATTTTGATGAAGATCGGTTAATGGCTTTTGGCGTGGCGCGGTCGAATTTTGGCCTTTTCCATAGTCTTGCATCGTCGCCATTACAACACTCTCGCACTACCGTGCGATGAACAGCATTCCAAACTGATGTGACCTCAGCTGACTCAGTCATCATGTCTACCGGAGAGCATCGACGAGCTCAAAGTCCTGCAGCTGATGTCGGACTATAACTTGCCACATGACTCAATCAATAAAGCCGCATTAAAATGACTTCGGGCTGGTGGTGGACATTTCGAACTTATGCTTAGTTTATGTAGTTTACATCTTAAACTCATACAACAAGCACTAAACGGACATAATAGTAAAATAATATCAACACCTGTCGATCTGCGTCCTAGGATTTTAGTGTTATTACATTTGTTTTTCTTGTCATTTACATTGTATATGTTTTGTGTTGTGTGATGCTTGCGGTTGACAAGTTATTTATTAAACGAATATGATGATGCTAAAATAAAACTATACTTGTCAGATATGGTAGACCTATTTGTAACAACAGTCACTGTTCTTAACAGTGAAAACTACCCGTTGCTGTTAATTATTCCGTGCACACTTGCAAATTATATAGAAAAAAACTGCAAACAGTCTATCCAATGTTGTACAAGACGACGCTCAAAAACAGCAAAAATTAAATGTTATAAATTATAAGCATGAATATATGCGCGATGCCACTTAATTGGGTGGTCAATACCTGTACCAAGTTTGAACTGGATATGACTTACCGTTCCAGAGTTAGGACGACTAAAATTTTCCATTGAACGCCAGCTTAGTCCAAATTTTTACGTTTTTTGGGGGGAGTAAAGGGGTCAAATTTCAAATTTAATCTTTCTAACCCCCAAAAGGCACTACCTTAGCCAGAACGACGTATAATGACGTATTGCGCGTGGGGTGTGTCCAGAGATGCGACCTGTGGCTCCGGTGAAGAAACAAAAGGACAGAAACTTTCATGCGTCAAACTGGCTATTTGACCAGACCACCCACGTCGACGTAACCCCCTCAAATTTTGCATGCGGGGTCGCGTCCGGGAAGTAGTTATATATTTCAAGTTTCATAAAAATCGGTCCAGTGTTCTCGGAGCTGTGGAGGGTCGAAAATCGCCCTCTCCCATTGACTTGGCCCATTGCTTATACAACAGCTTGTACAAGCCGTGATACTGTATAACTGAAATTTCTATTTAAAAAAATTTCAGAATTGTAGCAGGATCTCGCGCATATAAATCTGGAAATTTAGGTGTAAAAATCTCATACGGTTGTTGAGAAACTGCATTTTGTCCGGTGGGGTAATTTTCGAGCCACCCGCTGTACACACACAGCCAAGTCACACGTTCTTCGCGGACAAAGTAACAGACAGTTCAAACAGTAACTCTGAATAAATATTACACAACTGCAGCAATGGCTTACTGTTAGCAGCTCGCGTCGTTTAGTTAACAGTGGCACTATGTTACTGAGCTGAAAAAATTGGTGCAGTCGTTTAATCACTGTATTCGCATACACTCATTTCAAGTGACTAATCTGACGATTCTCAATAAAATAGTAAAGGTAGACTGTAGACTAATGTCGTCGTGCAAACATTCAGCTATGGACTGTTTGCATTTTCTGAATTTCTGCTCTACAGTACAGTTGACTATGGCTGAGATGTGCACTGTTCTGCAGCTAGTGTGTTCTACCGTGCAATTAACATGTGCGAGCACATATCTATACATCTAGACAACTACGACTGTGGCCTAGAGGCACAGCCAAGTCACATCACCGCACACGAAGTGACAGACAGTTCAAACAGTAGCTCTGAAGTCAGAATACACAGGTGAAGGAATGGCTGCAGTTAGTAGCGTAGCAGACAGCAGGCAAGCGTTATGCGGCAGCAACTCAATCAGAGACTCATAGACTTGCCAGCATCCAACGATCGACAGATCCATGCAGCCAGCAGAATGAGAATGATCTGTAACCACAGACAGCAATACACATACAGCTTATGTGAACCATTACCACTGTAAAACTCATCAACAGTGACTACACTTGTACATATAGAGAAGTGCAACTAAACTTCTTCAATTCACCTTCTGTACGTCGGTTCCGACCTTTCTGCCGAGTGAATGTGTCAACCATATCCACAGGGTGCCAGAGAAAAGCGACAGCGTTCAACTTATTTCAAAATAGGCGTCTCTATTTTGCAAAGCATTACGTCAGAACAGTGGCAGTCCAACAAATGTCCACTACAAAGTCGTGGCATAATTCTTGAATGATCAATTTACGGTTTCTAACGTTTTGACATCTGCTGCGCCATTGTGTAGGTGCTGCAAACAATTCAGCAATCATAGCAATTATGATCATCTCGAGACCAGCAGAAGACGCACAGGTTTCTTGAGACAGGAGCAACGAGTTAATGTTACACGCTGGCGGTCTACGAACCTCAACCCCGATGATCGATGCTGCGATGCCAATGGCAATGCGTGCAGACTTCACCAGCAGATCTTCCACGGCATTGAAACAATTCTGCACAAAATCACAACATGCTGCAACTGTATCACACCAGCAGCGCACAGCTTCTGTTAGCCAGTGACTTATAATTAACAAAAGCCCATTTTAATTTGGTAGTTTTCAGTGCAGAGAATAAGGCCAACGTAAGTAGAGTCAGCACACCTTCAAAGCACACCTTCAAAATAGCATGCATATGTAATTTAGACAAAGTAACTTCGCCTGTGATATTCAGTTTTTAAATAACAGCTACAAAATGACAATTCAGATTTTTACACTGCACTCATGTGACAGTGAGTCAATTTCTGACAGCAAGAAATGGCAGATTTTATCGCTTCTGTGCGCAATCGTGGTTGACTACCAAATGTCGGGACTGGACTAAACGTGTCATGCACAACTGCCACAAGAGTGTGTACTCACGACAAATGTCGACAGTCACTGGGTGAAAAAACTGGACGACTGGGTGACAAAATTTCTGGTCAGAGTTAAGGTACGCCAGTTGTTAGACTTAGAAATCGTTATCTTTATTGCACAGTTGACTGGCGACCACCACAAATACCCGTCCGCAACAAAGGCGACTTGAAGCAAGATATATAAGATTTTTTATTACACTTGAGTAAGTCGAGTTCCAAAAACATATACCTGCACGTGATAATACCTGAGAGCAGTAACTCTCCATAATAATTTCAAAATTCAGATACACAGTATTTACTGTGAGCAGCGCAGTCAAAGACAAAAGTGGAGATTGCATTTTAGCAAGTCCAGCAGCCACTTTCAAAACAACGATTCTTTGTTACTAAGCTGTCCCCGAGGTTAACGACATTTGTTGGTATCCATTGCATGCCATATTCTAACATGGCTTCCTATGCACCCCCTGTTGCAACACACACACACACACACAATGTGCGTTGAGACCTGTGAATTGATGAACTGCTCGTCGCCAGCAAGACATGCATCCAGATCATTAAAATCAGCTTTTTTGGTGGGAATTGATCCAGGACCAGATTTGAGAGCGCAGCATGACACTGGCACTTTCTGTAATGATGTCAGGTTGGTGTGAGCGTAGTCATCTTTGCCATAGGCACCGCAGCATCCCAGCTACATGACAATCACAACACAAATACGTAACAGCATCACTCAACACCATGTAGTCTAACGTTTTAGCTCAACAGTTTGGATTTGTACATTTAACTACAAACTTTGCACTATAAATGCCCTCTTTCTATACAAAGCATCAAAACATGCTTTAGTTCACCTGTCACAGTTTAAGTTTTCTGAAACTGTAATGGCGTAGTGATACGATCATGTGTCAATTGGGTCTAACCCTTGACTGTTCAAAGTTCGTGAAGCTTCATTGCAGAACACACCACTGTCAACACGAAATGGTTTGCAGTGACTTTCAGTGACACTTGTCAGTCCCTCCAAAAAAGCCTGCTCCTACATGATGTGAAAATCATGGCCATATCTGCTATGTTATATATGAAGTTGCTACGAACACTCGTTATGCGAGTTACGCCAGTTTTGTAATTCTCACTCCAGTGCCAATGCATATGTCTAGGCCAACATAGCCAGCTCCATTCCCAAACCAATTTGATGCACTCAGCCAATTTGGTGTACTATGAAAATCTTCAAACAAACGGCAAAGTTTAAGAGGTAATCTCGTGTTTGATATTCCAGCAGAACTGCAGACCCATATAGCCAAATAATACAAATAATACCAATGTTACACAGATATATCCAGCCACTTTTGCAATCAATTCCAAGGAGACCATCTGTCACATTTTAACATTAAAGGACCATCTCTTTCAAAATTTCACGAAATTTCGTTCAGTAGCTGAACGTAATACGAAAAACAGTAATTCTGAAGTGAAAGAAATGAAACGCTGGCAGATACTGACAGCAAACTGCATTGATGCCCAAGCGATTTCAATCTCAGAAAATGGCATCACGTACTTCGAGGAAGTTGCATTGAAATAACCATCTACACAACACCAACACACCACCATATAATCTATGGATATTTGGCCTTTTGCTATCATAATAGTCTATTTTTGTAACTAATGCATTATTGTTCATTATTGTGCATTATTAATGTATCGGTTCATTATTGTTCAACTAGACCGCAATCAGGAAAAGTGCCAAATGGATCGAATCCCACAGTATCTCAGTAAGGCGGGCCAACGCATATGCATTGTGCACATCTTCATCTGTTCAGTATTTGACAACATGCAGCATCAACCAGCAAGTCACATACAACAGGAGACAAGACAGCTACAAAATATATCGCAAGAGAGGTCAAAGTATAAAGATGCAGTCCTTGCACAACAAGCCAAAAGCATGACACGTCGGCATGTGAAGCTCACCATCTTCATACTTGCTCAGTGTCTTGTTCATCGCTGGCTGAACCTTCTCTTGCAACTACAACATGTCCAAAAACGCCATCGTCATCAGCAGATGTCGCTCGCTACAGACGCTGACATATACCCTCGAAATGCATCTTTTCCCAGTCGATCACATCGGATGCGTCCCTCCCATTAAACCAACAACAACGTCTGAACACTAAGAGTGACGAGTGATAACAGATGGATTTAATCATGTGACGTAAGAAGAGCTCCATAATAAATGCCACAGACTTCATTCAGACGTTATGGCATGCGTGAATACCTTCTCATATTCAGATGCTGGTAGTGCACTATAGACAGTTTATTGACAGCTGCAGTAAAAACGTAAATAGCGATTCTGGCATGACAAAGATCAAGAAGAAGTATCAATATCCTGTGTTTCGTGTGATTCTCAGCGTGCATGTGCATTCACAACCACGCAATGAATCAAAACAACACAAAAACGCAGGCCTGTCGATAGATTTTGGATGTATAAATAATAATTTTTCATTTATTGTCAGATAGTGATGATAATTACAATCGACTTTAACAAAAGAATGCAATAATACCGTGCTGGGAAAGAGAGCAGCAAAGATGATGAGTGCAATCTCTGCCAGAAGAATCACGACAAGAATCACTATGTACTACAGAGCAAACGACACCAAACGACACACGCAGGCAACGCCATCAAACGCCAATGGCGATCAAGTGACAACCGACCTTCATCATCATAAATGAATCTTTGTTCTCCATTTTATGAGTTTAAGTATTTGTGCAGATTGCATTGTCAAAATTAACGTGATTTTTCACCTGAGTTGAAACACTTAACAGTTTTATGTACTAATGTTAGCTGCACAGCAATATTTCCAATTCAACATGACTTGGCACTATTTAGCCAACTGTTGCAGTAATATTTCTTTTCAATGAAAATCAAAGATCTGGATACAAAGTCACACCAAAATGAAATTAAATGAAATCCATCTGTCACAGTTGAATTGCAAAAAAACTTCACATTGTACAGACAAAAAATTCACGGAAAAATAATTCAGAACTGTTCACAGCAACATTAACAAACAGCGATTGCATTAAGTCGATAAAGAGACAAAGGCTGAAATAAGAGCGAGTTTTCTGACAAAACAACCACCATACAATTAGTGTATGCTTATGATATACATGTAAGTAAGTCAGGAAATAAGTGTATTTCCAGCCACAGCAGTTAGACAGTTCACACTACGCTACGGTCCACAGCCCAAATAGAAACTCGTCTTCAGTGACTGCTTACAAATGACAGACAAGTGCGGCTGTGTGAGGTTCAGCGACAGACTATTTAGAGTCATGGTATAATCTACGCTGAAGATTCTCGCGCTGAATATGGTGAGCGTCTGACTGACAGAAGCAGTCTCATGGCGCATGCGTCAGTGACGACGCACGCAGCAGTGTCGAGGCACAAGAGATGCAACTTACGACAGACAGCATGCACTGGATTTTGAGGCACGCTCCAGCGCAGCCGAGCACTCCGACGCCACCCACGATGCCACCAAGTATCACCATGAAGAGGGCGCTGTTCTGCACAGTCGACTGCAGGTCGAAACCAGCCTTGCTGGTGTGCTCTGTCAACTCGGGAATGTAGTCGAATATCTCGATCAGCGTTTCTGCTCTGACGAGAGCCATCACACCGAATGCCAGCATCAGCAACCCAGCCGCCTGGTACATCCATCATCACAAATGAAATACATTAATTATCACATGCAGTGGCGCCACAGCCAACCACAACAAACAACTGCAGTGCAGTGCGACAGTGCAATACAGTACTGCATGACAGTTGGTCAGTCGCTTTATAATGGTGCAATCGCCCGTCTCAAGCTCATGTCCCAACATGCCTATCGCCATGCTTTCACTACGAACGGCGGCGATAATGTTTTTCGGCAATGTAATATAACATAACACAAAACTTTACGTCAAACCATGCACGTGGATCCATGAAGTATATACAAAAGGAACTGAACAAAGGAGAGACAGAAAAGTCATAGTTTTAACATGATAATATACAAGGTGTCAAGGCAACAAGATAACAATTAATGAATAGTTCATAACGTAACGTTATAAGTGTTATAGGTGTTGTAAGAGGCGACAGAATCAGGGTAGCTTGTGTCCATGGTTCTACTGTGTTGCGCAGTTTCTTGAGCTGTCAGTTTCAAGTACATAATTAATCAAGTGAATATACCGGCAATGAATACTGCTTATAATTCTGGAAGGAGCGCTAACTGGCTCACTCACTAATCAGGTGATGATGTTCAGCATTGCGTCAGCTGATTGCATGTGAGAACTAAGGCGCTGATGGAGGCGCATCACATACACAGGCGACGGAGCGGCGTGCTAGCATCACATGCAAACTTTCAACGCAGCGCAGTGACATGATGCAGCATGCATGTGTCAATAAACGTTTATTACATCCGTCATATCAAGTGTGAACTGACCGCAAACACGAAGTTGACGGCAACGAGAAGTAGAACAGCGAGTTGTTTGACACACATCTTGCACCTATGTACTGATCGAGCACTGTAGATCGTTCAATACAGCTGCTCCACACACACACACACACACACACAATTCTTGCTACACATGCACTGCAGCACTAGTTGGACAGCTTTCTAATTAACAACACTGAACAATTAAGGTTCCTTATTAACGGAATGCTCGACTGAACGTCACCATAGCACATACATACACTGCATGCATGCAGCCAATATTCACCATATTCACGTCATGTGGCTTTTTCTAATATTCTGGTCAAAAATCGCAATTTTTGCAGCGCCACTTTTAGTCGACATTCTGACGACGCTACAATGGTTACGAACACCGTCATACAAATACGTCCATGGCCGCCGCATGCACAATGCATGCACATTAAGCTGCGTAAGTGTAAAACTCCATCTAACGGAAAAACGGACAGACGCCATGAATAGAATTTGGTGAATTTAGCCTTGAAATGGTGGCAATAATTTTAATTATTTCCTTGATGACCAAATGTTATGTATTTATTGGTTGATCCCGGATTCCCCACCGCCTTAAATTTCTATGAAGCATCGATATATCGCGCTCCGTTCCGCCATAGTATGGATCTCCCTGACAGACAACGTACAAAAGAATGTGCCAGTTTCAAAAAATGCAAACCAACACGTCCATCTGTCCGTTGTGTCTGTCTATAAAATCATTTTGTCCGTTACACTATGCATTGCACACCAGCAAACACCACTTTTATTCCGCTATTTTATTCTCAGTCTAAACGCTGAAATAAAAACGACAACGATGCATGCATAGGCCTATACGACGCTTGCATGGTGCGCTAAAAGTACTGCGTGTATGTCTGTCGTTGACACGAACGCTGCTGCTCGGAATGTGACACGAGCGAGCCACACTCAACTCAACTGCGACTAATCACACACAGAGCATGCAATCGTCGACAACGAAAACAGCGTTCTGCACGAACGGCACGTGTGATGCAGTTGATTTAACGGATTAGATCAGCGATCATCTGTCGATAACTCGCCAAACACAAACACATTACACTATGCGCCGCCGAGCAAGCAAGCGAGCGACGATATTGTATTGCCCGTTCGTCGCGCGAGACACCGCTGCACATGCATCGTCCGAGCTCTGTATGTTAATGCCTTTTCACTGTGGAACAAAGACCTGAAACGCTGACAACTGCATGGCTCAAAGGTACCCATGTCAAGGTCGCAAAAGCATAGAAATGTACAGTAAGTGATCACTGTGTGGAAGCTCTCATTGAGGTTTAAACATCGATCAATTCTTTTAACAGAAAGTCAGAGGTGCATGGAGAGCATAAACGAAAGTACAAACTCTGTCTAGCTTGCGGTATATTTCTGCCGCAGGACACTATTCGTGGGTCTCTTTTTGTAATGCAATTGTGCGACTCTGACCGTTCAACTAATAATCAGAGCGCGTGACCAGAGTCAACATATACTTAATTTGAAGTTCGAACGAATTTTCACTACTGAAAAGTCTGAAACAATGGTAGGATATTCTGGCCCCGTTGCTAAGCAACGTGCATTTATTGCCACGGTAACAAGATGTAACGTGTCACAAACGTTAGGGTATCTATAGGCCCTCGTGTTATACCACCCAATACGACCATCACCCACTACTGCCACTATGCTACTTAAATACGACATTTCGCCTACATACATAGTACGCCACTACCGAATTATCAATAGATTTAATAAATCTATTGATAATTCGGTAGTGGGGTATTCTTTATTGATTATTATATCGTATTAAAGGCTGCTAATAAGATTAGATTTTTTTGGTCAACTTAAGGTGAAGCGAGCGTGACGTCATGGTCGCTGCTGGACGGCTGAGTAGTAATGCGTTACAAAACAACACCAGCCTACTTTCTAGAGTAAGTATAGCAAGTCTAAATATAACGCTTTCAGCAACTAGTTACTTTTTACAGAAACGTGCATCATGCGCTATAGTTATCCTCCATGTTTGTTCATTAGTTTGACTGGTAACCGGACAATTCGCCGACAAACCAACTCGCGGACAGACCGGAACCGTCCTGCTGGAACCGTCAAGTCGCGGACTGGTCAACTCTCCAAAACGTTTGATATAAAATTTGCAGTAAATAATCACTATAAATGTGATAAATTTTAGCAGTCGATTAAGGTTAGGATTAGGTTTACGTTTAGTATACAAATATAGCGTATTAGTCTTTCTGTGCTTTAGAAAAAAAATTCGCTGTCCGCGAGCTGACCAGTCCGCGGGTTGGTTTGTCCGCGAGTTGTCCAGTAGGCGTTTAACCGAAAGCATGATAGACCAGCGGCCGCCATACAGGAATTTGCGTAAGGTCGTTCTTTTTGTTTCACAGCGCCGATTCTTTTACGTATACAGGCCTAAAT
>Ga0209568_1000895_pt1 | contig 10921 bp, 10 predicted proteins | sample WorMetOlspDAHAB2_FD_187406 | JGI IMG/M metagenome (GOLD analysis project Ga0209568, IMG submission 187406) | Marine gutless worms symbiont microbial communities from Max Planck institute for Marine Microbiology, Germany - Olavius sp. DAHAB.2... ...
CCTCTGTTGCCTGCAGTCTGCGATGCCATGCCAAGCAATTAAGACCTGCAAGTACCAACTAAAGCAATACATTTCGTTTGAGTACTGAGAGAAGACACCAGCATTTTACCAGCAACAACAGCACAGATTGCAAGAAGGTATACTTGCGCGCTATTGTGCTGACCTGGTCACTATACATCGGGTGCATAAACCGCGTTAAGTTGTAAAGTAGCGCTGTTAGATACAGAACCTCGAATAAGTCGGTGCATAAACTGCACAAGTTCTGTTATGCGATTGTTCTACTTCGCGCGAACTTTACCGGAGCTGCCGTCGCATGAAATGGCGGGTGCATAAGGCAGACGCGCAAGTGATATTATGCGGTTCTTGCCTCCGCACGCCGACACTCGTAACATTGCCACCTAACGGCGTAACTACAGTTACGATTCACATTCTTCCACACATGCTACTGGACAATGAACATCTTTATTTCGCAAGAAGCAGCGCAGAGAAAACGAATACTAAAAATACTAACAAAATACTAAATAATAACTATTACCATCTAAAAGAACTACTGAAAAAGACACGTAACAGAGAAAAAATAAAATAAAATAAAATAACTGCACCAGTCACAGTCACTTTGCCAGTACAGTTCACAAAAGCACAGATCCAGCAGATCAGAAGAATAGTGCTGTGCTTGTAGCTTACTAATGAAGTTAAGAAAGCGATTTTTAATCACAATACCCACATCAGATAAGCCTATATACACACATTCTGATAAAGGCAGTATTCTCAAAACTCGTAACCTTGAATATTTTCATAACAGCAGAGTCAATACATCTATTTAACATACGAACTGCCTTCTTAGTGGTCTTGTTGACTCAACAGCATACAAAAGAAACGGAAGACAGTAACTCCTGAATAGCTCTAAACAAACAAGCTCAGAATTTGATGCTTTCTCCTAGAATACAAAGCATTAAAAGTTTTATAAAACTTCAATTTTATGTGATCATATTATGAACACTTAAATGACTTTGCTGTAGTTAAATAAACACCCAGTGACCAGATATTTCACAGATGTCGCATAGATCAGAGGTTCTCCACAGAGAAAGCAGCACAATTACACCGAAAGCGAGGACCAATTCTAAGCGCAAAAGATTTAGTGCAATTAAACCTCATGTCACAATCATCGGCAAACAATTCACAGATGTCCAACATTTTCTGCATTAAGCACACAGAAGGTGATGACAACAAAATGTCGTCAGCATACATTAAAGCACCCATAATAAACTCCTTGCAAGTATAAACCATATCTTGACGACTTCAAACGAGTAATGAGATTGTCCATGAAAACAGCAAAAAGTGCAGGGGACAATAATCCTCCCTGTCTTACACCAGCAGTGACAGCAAATACAGAATAAAAACAGTTTGCCCATCTGACAATACCAACACGTTTATGTAACCAGTTATACATAATACCAAATATGAAACTTCTAGGAAATCGTCTGGCCATTAATTCATTCATCAAGCCATAGAAATTGACCCGATCAATTAAAAGCTTTAGAGATATCAAGGGCTCCAAGAGTTAATGTACTGCCAGAACTGCAATAGTGTTTCACCAGCATTCTTAGAGTAAAAATGGCGTGATTACAACTGGATTTTGACTTGAAGCCAAACTGTAGATAGGAGGATGTTAGTTTGTCACCAACCATTTCCATTAACACGAGTTCAAATAATTTACTTAGCCTATTAGTTATTACGGGGCTGAGTGTTAATCCCCGGTATCACTGGAGGACGCATCTCCATCCCTTTTCTTAATTAATGGGATAATCACACCACAACCAAAGTTTGTGGGAACAACAGCAACGTGAATGATTATCTGAAAAAGTTGTGCCAACTGCTGAACAATGATTCGATGAGCAAACATTAAATGTTTAACGTTAAGGCCATCCATGCCTGCCGCTTTACTTCGCTTTAATTTATTGATACATCTATCAATCATTTCTACATCAATATGAAAATCTTTCGACAAATCATATCTCTGTAATTAAACCAGTTATGATAGAAGAACTCATCTTTAAGAGCACAATGTTTATCAGGAGAGATAGGTACACACGTGTTTTTAAAAACATAAGCAAAATTCTCAGCAATCAGCATCGATAACCGAAGACGCTTTCGTTTTGGAAAATTTTGAATGCCATGTTTTCCAGAATGAGTCAAGATCCTTACATATAAGAGCATCGTTTAGTTCATCAGAAAAACATTCAATGCAGAGAATAAATACATAAACTTTTACATGTTGTAACGTATTAATCACCTACCTTTAATCTTGCAAATACAGCGAAAACTTTCACACATAATGTAGAAATCAATGAAAAATGCCCAAATCTCGGACGGGCCCAAAACAGCATAACCGCGATTATGCTGTTTTTTTCAATTAATCTGTGATTACAAGACAAGTGAGTGAATTAACTGCAACAGAGGCTTGGTTATTCAAGTTGATTTTACCTTTTTGAAGATTACATACTTTATTTGTGAAGCTTTTACTAACGACTTTTACCCTTATATTGAAAAGTTTTGCTTTGTAGTAGCACAATAAAGTAGTGTACATTATCAATTTCTAGACCTGCGTCCACATAGAACCGTTATGTTATTTCAGATCGTGCGTTTTCAGGTGCTTCGGATTTGTATTTTCAGCGAAGCCCGATGACGTCAGTGAAGCTCAGTGCTCTGCTTGGCTCTGCTGGTGTTGTGGATTACGGTGTTTCGGTGGTATTGTTTTCGTCGTCGTTGACTTCAGTTGCTACTAGGTAACGTTGACGGAATTTTATGCGCTATCTCGCAAAGTCAGTGATCGAGAATTGCGTATAACTGTGAGCTGGTGAACGGACGTCGTTGTCCGTAGTACACTTGTTCCGAGCGTTTCGTCGACCGTCTGCCCGTCGTTCAAGATGGAAGTCGAAAATGACTGCTCCGTTGACACGCCGAATGAATGTGCTGAAGACGACGCCGGTAGTATTTCGGCGGACGGTTCGAGCGATAGTGGTGGCTGCGGTGGCGTAGCCGCTGATGATATTCGCCTCCAGGACAGCGAAGAGCGGGCACCTTTGAACGGAGCCGTGTTCTCATCGTCGTCTTCGTCCACGCCGTCTACTCCCGATGTGGAATCGTCACCGCTGTCACGATGTCGGCGTGTGCCGTCGGGGAAACGGGCGCCCGGGTCGCCAGCGACCTGGGGACACCATGGCGGCGGCGGAGGCGGCGGTGGTACATCACGATGCAAGTTGCTGTCCGAAGGTGACATCCAGCTCTGCCGCCTGAACCACACACGGACAATCGTTAGCAAGATCATGAACTCTAAGTACCTGCGTCGTTGGGAGAGCCACCACCTCCTGCTCGACAGCTGCGAGATACGTTCAAACACGGTATCTTGCTTGCAGTGTCATCTGTGTTCAACAGATTTTTGTCATAGGAGATCTACGACAGAGCCTAAAATCCAGTCAGCCTGAGTTACGGGTAGTTCTGGATGGCAGTCGGCTCGGTCTTAGCTGTCAGTTGGGCCAGGCTAGACCAGAATGGATTTTAGGCCAGATTGACATCTATTTGTAGCACATCACCTTAGCGTCAGCAAATTGATTTTTACTTGACCCAAAAGAAGAAAAGAAACTCATCACCAGCAAAGCTTGGAAGAGTGGCAATGACAACAGATGTTGTACATGTCGATTCATAACTGTCAAACACTAAACCTAACACAAACCCTAACCCTAATCAGCCGACTTTTTACATGTGAATGTGATAAGTTGACTTTGTGATGAGTTGACCAATACCCACATTACAGCCTTGACTCTGATGTAGTCAAATATTGTGCTGGATTGCAATCAGTGATTCAGTTAGATGCAGCTTCTTTTCATGAATCTACGTCACTGCTGTCCACCGTTCTCACATCATATTATGTGCATGTTATGCTCTTGTCTGTAGGGCCACTTCCTGCTCTGTTGACCTCATTGACTTTTGAGGGTTGTGCTGCATTGGATAACCGGATGAGGGTTGGAAAAACCATTTTGCGATTATCTGGAGCAATTCCATCACATTCTAAGTGAAATTTCAGAGTGAATTGCCCAACTTGTGAATTGTCCTCACGAGTAGACCAGTTTGCAAATTAAGTGATGACTGGCTGCAAAATGGTTTGTCATGAATTATCCCATAAATATCCTTTCATTGGGGGCCCTTACTGAGTCCTCTGCAGGGTGATGTTGTCCATAGACAATGGGTGACCTACCAAAAAATATTATAACTACTTTGTACACCAGCCTTTGGTATTAGAACCTAATTTGCATAAAATGTTGAAGAGAGGACAAATTCAGTGTTAGAAGTACTTCTAACACCCAAGTTAATCAGTAGAATTTGGTCCAACACCATGTGCACAATGCTGAAGTGTATATCTTTTCCTCTTTACTCTAGGAAATGAGAAGCACTCCTAATAAATAACAACTTTTTTCTTACCGCAATAGACATTAGACAGACAAACGAACAAACGTCGTAAGAGCAGTTTAGGGCACCATAGATTTAAGACAAATGTATTTTTATTCAGCAGTGACAGAGGCACTGCATTGTAAATGTGTGAAGAAATTGCCAGTGGTTTTTGGTAATTAGATAGCATAAATGAACAAAAATTTGCAAAGTTGCAAACAGACGGCTGGTGTTGCCAGTTCATGAATATTATTTAGGTACTCTAATGCTGTACAGAACTTTTTTCATTTGTTGTTCATGAAATCTTTCTATAAGAATCTTTAGTCTGTAATTGACAAAAGATGTCATATCCACCTTAGTTTACAGATGATTCAATGTGATTCTTGATAGGATGAGATAAATCTTCTTATTGATAATCTCATAAAAAGGACTGGTTGACGTGGTGTGACCAGATAGAACTTTTTGGTATAATGTGCAGGATGTTTGTTTAGACGATTGGCTGGTGCACTTCAGGTTTTGTGATTGATGTTGTTTTGCATTTGTTGTGAACTGTTCCGAGCTAGTTTGATATGTCTTAATTTGTTGGAGACGTTGATCATTGATCTCATGTTGTGATGTAAAGATGTCATCATCATTATCTTACAAATTTGTATCTTGCCTGTTACAAAATGAATGTGTAGCTACATGTATAAGACAAACATGTTTGAATCATGGCAACAAGTTCTTGAATTCTTGAGTTCAGTGTTATGAGGTTCGGGCTTTAATAGACATAGGAGCTGTAATCTCGTAGGTGATACTATCTGTGATCACATGGTCCCCCAGGCAGGTAATTGGACTGCGCCATGATGACTACTGCTGGCGATGCCTTTTTTGCTCATACGCAACAGCAGTCCCTGCTGACAACTTAGCATGAAGCTAGTGATTTTAGAGACAAGGTCGTGTTTTATCTGAGTCCATATGTGTGCAGTGAACTGAGAAAATTGATTAAAAAATTAAAAGTTATTTTATATGGCGCCAACAAGTCTCAAGCGAATATCTGTGATTGATGTGTGAAACTGTGAATTTGGCCTTGAGCCTTTGCTTACAAGAGAGCAGGCATTCATCAGCATCAGAACGGCTTTGTATGAAGTTCTGCACTCGTTCTTTCGTGCCTGCTTCCAAAACTGATGCATCTGATCAGATATCAAATGACACTTTGCTATTTTCGAAACAGTACATTACGAAGTACTTCAGCTAATTGTCTGGGTTTTGTGGTTTTCATCCTGAATTTTGTGTGAAATTGACATAGTTTTATTTCACTCGTTTTAGCTGTGCATGCTTATAGTGATCCGATTCCGAGTTTAACCCTCTGCACACAATAGTTACAGTTAGCAAGTTACTTTAACAGTGCAAAGAAAGGCTGGTGGCTGAATGCATTACTTGTATTTGTTGCAGCCGTATGGATTCATGGAGAGTCCAATCCCTTACTGGCATATTGAAGACGTTAATGTAATCTCGCGATGGGATGCTGGTCAGCGATTCTGTATACGCATCACCATTCCCGATGGATCTGTTCTCTTACAGGTCAGTGTTTGAGTTGTGCTTAAAAAAGCAAGTATGATTCTGACGACAGTTAACTGTTTAAATTTTCAAAATCATATCGCATCATTCTCTTTATGTCATTGTCACGAACTCCTTAATTGTCGTTCACAGAATGATTTGAACGGTCGATACAGCATTAACTGTAAAGTTATTTTGTATCATGTACTACGGTCTTCGGGGTCGTGTCTTACGCTGGTTCTCATCTTATATCAACGGAAGAACACAGTCCGTTCGGTGTGGTCCTGGCAAATCAATCCCACTCTTTTTAGTGTGTGGAGTGCCACGAGGGTCAGTCCTCGGACCGATCCTTTTCCTCCTATACACGGCGGATCTCATACCGTTGATTGAACGCCATGCACTTATACCACACCTGTATGCTGACGACACCCAGATCCTGGGGTTTTGCAGCCCTTCGCGCACCGCCAGTCTCCAGGAGGCAATGTCCGTCTGCATCGACGAGGTGTCACAGTGGATGCGAAGCAACCGACTTCAGCTAAACACGACCAGGATCGACATTCTCTGGTGCGCTACCAGCCGACGGCAGCATCAGATATCGCAGACACCACCACGGGCTGGCTACGATTACGTTATGACAGCCAGATCAGTGCAGGACCTCGGCATTTACCTGGACGCGGACGCCTCCATGACTACACACATCACCAAGTCCGCATCAAGCTGTTTCGTAGCTTTGCGCCAGATCTGTGCTATACGGCGATCTCTCACAAGACCAGTCTTGTTGTCGCTGATCGTCTCTTTGGTCATGTGACTCATGTCACGACTGGACTATGGCAACGCCACGTTAGCCGGCTCACCAAGCTACATGTTCGACAAGCTGCAGTCTGTCTTGAACGCTGCTGAACGTCTGATCTTCTCGAAATGGAGGTTCGAGAGCGTAACTCCACTTCTTCGCGACCTTCACTGGTGCGAGTACCACAGCGTGTCGAGTACAAACTGTCGGTCCTCGTCTACCGCTGTCTGCATAACCTGGCGCCGGAATGTCTCTGTGACGAACTTCGACGTGTAGCCGACATCAGTTCAAGGCAAAGACCTGAGATCGTCGTCAACGTCCGCACTGATCGTACCGCCAACTCGGCTGTCCACTGTCAGTGACAGGGCGTTTCCTACCGCTGCTTCACGTATCTGGAACAGTTTGCCACTTCACGTTACCTCAGCACCATTGCTACAGACTGAAGAAGAGGCTGAAGCCGTTTCTGTTCAGCCGCAGTTTCCCATCCTAATTTGTTGTACCCTATAACAGACGCGACTTTGTTCTCGCATAGCAGTCTTCGGGCTTAACGCCTTATTCGTTAACTAACTAACTATTTATGTATTTAGGTCTATTTATTTATTTATATTTTATAATGATTTCAGCTTGATTATTTTCTATTTTTGGTATTTCTGCCACCATGTGATGGTGAAATAACGTTTATCATTACGTATCACAAACGACCAGTTCTCGTCAGATAAGTGCTATAGTAAAAATGAAACGGCGACGATTTTCACTCCGGTTCACGATTGCGTCCGTTTGCTGCAGAGCGCGGGCCCGCTGGCATATGGATGGTCTCTGTGCCACCGACGTAAAGTGTGGGCTTTGACAGAGGCATAGGCATCGTCGAAGTATTGCCATGCTTCTCTATGCACACCGTCCCGCTCCATCCTTGCCGATGTAGTAACAGATGCCGCTTGGAATGATGTTTTTGTGACGAGGGGAGGGAGAGGGAAGGGAGGAGTCTTGCGACGGTGGACCCTGGATGGGGTTTAATGTAGGCCATTGTTCTTCAAGGTCACGCCCGACAGGTCGTCCAGTCGCCGAGCGTCGACGTCCGTGTACTGTCGGGCTGCATGGGTCTCTTGATTGCTGGCTGGTGACTGCGGCCCGCGAGCACCGGCGCGACTGTCGTCGATCAATATGGCTGAATGGGCTCGACTGGGCCGCGCGTGCTCGCGTGCTCGCGACACCGCTGCTTCGGCAGCTGCGTGTTGCCGCCGCCGCTGACGAAGACGGCGACTTGTACACGTTGCCGTTTTATAAGGCCAGTGCGCTGCGGAGCACGGTGGTGGCTACAGAGGCTGGCTCTTTGGTTGGTCGATGGTCGTCATTCTTCGCATAATGCACCCGCGGCGCGCCTGCTCTATCTGCTCTCTGCCAAGCGGGCGGGCGGGCGGCTGCAGCTCCATCCGCCTCGTTTCCGCCCCGTCCCTCCCTGTCGCATGTTTATTTTTCCAGCCAGTGTCCACGTTTATTCTGTCAGCCATGGCACTCTAAATCAAGGCTGATCTAGAGGGCCGTGTGTCAGCCGTCACAGTACGCTGCTGCGGCTGCTGCCAAGTCTTTGATGGTTGCTTTGACGCTGTTGGTGGTATATATGTGGCGCTGAGTTGGAGATGGACACGTTGTTAGTGACCCAATCTAGTCCAGAACATTCACAACTTTGATGCCTTCCTTTATGCACACGGGCCGAAAGGTTAATATGCGCTTCAGTGATACAAAACATGGTCGTACGAATTAATGACCTATATTGTGTCGGGTGGGGCGTTAAAGTCTACTCACTCACGTCTCATGAAAAAAGAATTAGACATAACTGGGAAAAGTCCAGCTCGCGAATCCAGTCTTGTGCGCTGACTGAAGTTGTACAGCTTCCAACTGAAGATAAGCGACGCTGGGACTGGAGGTTCGCCTGGTTTTGGTCGTTTGTTATTCTTTGCAGTTGTCCTTTTATCAGTGATCACGATACTTACGCTGCTGCCGACTGCTACACTTAGGTCTTTTTGGTGGGTGCTTTGACACCGTTGCTGTTAGGGTGGTCGTCACTCGTTTAAGGCATCGGTCCGGTGAAAAAAAACGAGTGGATATATATGGCATCCCAGTTGGATCACACAGTCTACTCTTTGCCCCGTTTAAGATGGAGAACTGGAGAATAAGCCGACCTCGTTTCCCTGCCGAGTGTCATAAGAGGCGTCATCATAAGCGGGGTGTAGTGGTTTAGTTGTTTGGATTCATTGAATTGCACTGAGATGTGCATTTTCCTCACTGCTGACTTTTATCAGTATTAATCAAGTGATACTGTCAAGGCCGCCTTCGAAATGACCGTGACTGTGCCTGGTGCATAAGGCATATAGGTAACTGGACTCCGCTGTGTCCAGACTCGCTTCTGTATCGCGTTGTCATTATAGTATGGCTTCAGGTTATTAGCCTCAGTGGCAGATTGCGTTGCGTTACATCACACAGTCACGCTGCGAAATGCAGATGCTGATTCCCAAGTCTGGATCGACTGCTACAAGTTGTTGAGCTTTATTTGATGCTTGTGGATGAATTGCTGCATGGTTCAGTGAAAACGCTTGCGCGGCCAGCCAGTAGATCGTCACTTGTGGCAAAAAGTTTTCACCATTTGTTGTTAATCGCACTTATCTGTAGTTTTAAATCCACTCAATTGCATATTATTTTTATGTCCAAGTGTGCTAGCAGTAAAATGTAAGGGTCTTTAGAGACCTACAGTTACGTTTCTTTCAAAGTTGTTAGTGATAGTTTATGTGAATTAATTATCTCAAAGGGGAATTCAGTGTTGAAGTAATTATGGCTTACAATGAAAATTTGTTTAATAAAGTCGCATACACTGCATAAAAGTGGCAATTCAGAAATTACTTATGACAAAGTTATTAATAATCCCAAGTCGATCGGCGTTCGAAAATTAGATTCAGGAAAATCTAAGATAAACTTAGAATTCCTATGTCGTTGACTTTAAAAAAAACATAGGAGAAACGTGGGTGGAACTCAAAAGAAAATCTTACGATAATTTGTAAATCGCGCCCAAGGTTTTATACCGTTATCGGCGCACAGAAATGATTTGGCAATTTTGATTGGTTAATAATACGTAACGTTTGGCCAAAAATAGTTGTCAGCCACGGCAGGACCATCCTGTAGATTTTACGATTTCATCGCCAAACATAATTTTTGTTTCACTTGAATTGTCACTTTCATGCAGTGTATGTGATTTTATTAAACATGAATTTTCATTCTAAGCCATAATTACTTCAACCTTGAATTCCCCTTTAAATATCGTCATGAGTTTTCCACAAGACGTTTGCAGTAATAGAGATTTAAAATGACAAAAAGCTCTTCAGCATAATTTTAGTTCAATTTTTTCATCTTCTGTGACTTTTTATACTATTTAGATTCTTGCTGTGTTGCAGGCAAGAAATTACTATATCCGAGATCAGTGGCTGCATTCTATTCAGTGGAAGGTAAGTGCCTACAGTTGTATTTTATGTCTGACGTAGGATGTGAACTTTACTTAATCTTGACGGTAGTTGCACAGTTATTCGAATAAAAAGCGAAAACATGCTCTTACTATTTAGTTGGAACACTCTGTGTGAAACAACATTTTTATAGGTTTCATATTGATTGCACTAATTTATTCATCACTTTACACCTGAATCACTGAATGAGTTGAATGATTGAAACTTGGTTTCCATAAAGCTGAATTTCAACCTCATGCATGAGTTTCCATTTTGTCTTTGTTGATTAAACACAGTGGAAACTTAATTGGCTTTTATTTTTTCTAACACTTTGTGCACAAAATATATACAAATTGACTAACTAAATGAGTGAATGTGACAAGATAAATTCGTCAGATATCTTGTTATTCAACAACACACTTTGCAGGCCACATCCAAATGAAGCTTCCTGGCAAATATTCTTCAATTTTGACATTCACATGCAGTTCAACCTGCCAAGTTTTTCAAAGCGTGTGTACTCGATATCAGCGAATTGCCGTGGTATTTTAAAACTATTTTATTATATTTTTCAAACCTGCGATCTCTTGGTATCAAGGCGATAAAGTTTTCGTTGAGCACCTTAAGCGCACAGGTGCCGCTGCGGTGAACACTGTAGCCA
>Ga0209568_1000896_pt1 | contig 10906 bp, 11 predicted proteins | sample WorMetOlspDAHAB2_FD_187406 | JGI IMG/M metagenome (GOLD analysis project Ga0209568, IMG submission 187406) | Marine gutless worms symbiont microbial communities from Max Planck institute for Marine Microbiology, Germany - Olavius sp. DAHAB.2... ...
GTTCCAGATGGAGCAAAAGCGGTTGGAGATAGAGGAGTGACAACGTGAGGCACAGCGGGCCGAAGAACTCAAGCGCCTCGAGGTCGAGCGAGAGAAGATAGCCGCGGAGAAGTAGCAAGCAGCCGAGGCAGCGGAAGGAAATTGAGGCAACGCGAGCAGCGGAGTTCGAGCGGTTGTTGGCGCTACAAAAGGAATGCATGGAGCAGCGTGCCCGGCGTATATTAGCCAAGCAACAGGTGAGAGGGGCTCACCCTCCGGCCACGGGTATATTGTCCACTCCATTCTTCCCCCTTCGTTTGACTTAACATTTCAGTCCCCTGTTGTACTGCCACCACCGCACAACACACCTCGTCGCTCTACCCCCTCTGTTGCTACACCAGTCGCCCATCGTTGGGTACCGGTAACTTGTTCACCAGCCACCACCCATGAGGTTATTTACGTCTTCATGCTGCCAGGTCATGCATGCTGCAGCGACCCTTCAACCTCAGCAGTGACTTACGCCATACCCTCGCAGCCACCGGTGGCACTCTCACTTCAGCCTTTGCCTTCTCTCTCTGTCTGTAAGGCACAACCTGTCGTGCCACCACCTGGGTCACTCCTACTATATCTGCCCCTGTGGTTGCCCAACCCCAAGTGGTTTTGGTAAAACAGTTTCAGCCGCCTAAGCCTTACTCTGGTGCCTCCTCCAGAAAGGGCTATCGCGAGTACTTCGAGCGACTGGCCGCTGTCAATGGTTGGACCACAGTGAAGCAGAAGACAGAGCAACTGGCCTTGGCACTGTAGGGTCCGGCGAATGAAGTCCTTCGTGCCTAGATATCTCCTAGCCCCGTCTCGTCTGGGAGGCATTGGCACGCCGGTTTGGGAGTCTGAATGGTGCTCGCGAGGCAATGCGCCTCTTTGAATTCCTCCGCCAGGACGAGAATGAGTCAATACCTGTCTTTGAGCAAGCTCTTCGCACACTGCACCACGAGGCTTGGCCTACCGCCACCCCGGATCAGGGTGACGCAGCACTGAAGCGCCGATTGGAGGACAGCCTGCTCTCCTCGGACATGGTTCAGTTTCTACGCCTATACGCAAGGGACCTTGAATTTCACGCCACGGTTGTTAGAGCGCGCCAATTTGCGGATGCAACGGGACAGGCCCGTAGTTAGAAAAAAGTTAATTTCATTAACTCCCGCCCGAAAAGCCTCGTACAGCCTGAGTGATAACCCCTGTTGCAGGAATTTAAGAACATGATGGCCGAGGCCCTTCAATCACTCCAGCGCGCTCTTCGTTCGCAGACGCAGGGTAACGCCCCTTGTCCAGCTGCGTCTACCCCACCCCAGTCGCGCCCTGCCACCCCACAGCTCAACCAGCCGCCGCGAAAATCATGGCAGAACCAGCAGCCGCGCAACACTCAGTGGTTACGGGAAGGAAATGCCACCCAGTCCGGCAACGCGCGCTTTGGATTTTTTCAACCGCAAGGTCGGAGCAACAACAACAATCGTCTGCAGACTCCACCAAACTCTTTGCGCGGTTAACAACCGTTTCAGCGATGTCTTACCACCCCGACGGCGGATCGTGCACGTCGAGGTCCAGACTGCTACATCTGCGGACAGCGGGGTTGTCACTCTATGTACCATCGTGACAACGAGGCTCAACCACTCGCTGATCGTCGTACACCATCTGCTCGGGACAATGAGCGCTACCGCGAACCTGCTTCGGGTCTGAACGCCAACGCTCGCGTTTTCACGCCATCGTCTGGCAACCAACGTCAGCCATGGCAGAACCAGCAGCCGCGCAACACTCAGTGGTTACGGGAAGGAAATGCCACCCAGTCCGGCAACGCGCGCTTTGGATTTTTTCAACCGCAAGGTCGGAGCAACTACAACAATCGTCTGCAGACTCCACCAAACTCTTTGCGCGGTTAACAACCGTTCCAGCGATGTCTTACCACCCCGACGACGGATCGTGCACGTCGAGGTCCAGACTGCTACATCTGCGGACAGCGGGGATGTCACTCTATGTACCATCGTGACAACGAGGCTCAACCACTCGCTGATCGTCGTACTCCATCTGTTCGGGACAATGAGCGCTACCGCGAACCTGCTTCGGGTCTGAACGCCAACGCTCGCGTTTTCACGCCATCGTCTGGCAACCAACGTCAGCCGTCATCTCGTCAGTCGGGAAACTCGGACAGGATTCCGGGCTCGGGCAACCGGGTTCCGCCGCTTCAGCACCCGAGTTCAGCTTAAGCCGGCAGCTCGCCTCCACTCACATCGCACAGCCATTTCTGCATGACGTCGACCCAGATTTCCTGTCTCCCCTCTTCCTTCATTAGGGGAATGACACCCTTTTCTTCCAGTAAGACTCGATGGGTCACTCTTGCCATTCCTCCTCGATACAGGTGCCGCTGTGAGTGTGTTACCCAAGGCTAAGCTAAAAACCGTTATTATCACAACCATTATCTACTTATGTCTGTCCTGAAACGGGAGAGAGTACGATCATCACGGCCTTCGGAATACATATAGTTTCCGTTGCCGGCCCCTACCTCTTCCCCATTGAGATACTAACTCGTAAACTGGTACATAAGTTCTCTGTAATAGACTCGCCAGCTCCTTCATAGCGGGATTCGACCTGGTGGTTGCCGCCCAGCTTATCATTGATGCCGTAGGCCGCATGGTATATACGCGAAGCCCTTCGACAAACACTCTTGTCTCTGCGTCACTGTCACCGATCGTGTCGGAGTCAACGGACGTCCACTACCTTAATTCGTCCGTCCCACGTGACGAGCCTTCGCCTTCTACTTCTTCTCTCCAGGCCGCGCTCGAGCCCTCAGACCCTTCTAAACGCGTTGTCGATGATCCGCTCGCCTCCCGTGACGACGAATCAGCTCCTCTTCCGTCCGTCCGCCCTCCTCCCGACACCAGTTACTCTGTTTTTGCCGCCTCGGACTCTGATGTCCAGGTGCATCTACGCGTTCCCTTCTTCAACACTGTCGAGGAAACTCACATATCACCAACCATGGCCTCTGATTTCAAAGAACTCTTGATACGGCATCAAGATGCTTTCGCCAAGTCTGGTACTGACATTGGTTTCTGCAACATATTGGAGCATGACATTGACACGGGGGATGCTGCCTCAATACGGCAACCACCTCGTCGTCCCACATTAGCATCAGGAACAGCTGAAGACGACCTGATCAAAGAAATGCCGTTCGCAGATGACATCGAGCCTTCGGACTCACCCTGGGCGTCCCCGGTGTGCCTTGCCAAGAAGCCCGACGGTACATACCGATTTTGTGTAGACTACAGAAGGGTAAACGCCGTCTCCCGTAAGGATGCCTATCTTATCCCTAATATACAGGATGCCTTTGATAGCCTGCGGGTGAAGTACTTTGCTACTATAGATCTACTCTCAGAGTACTGGCAGAGAGGCATGACACCTATGGCCCAAGAACATTCAGCCTTCTGCACCTGTAGGGGCCTTTCCCAGTTCAAAAGGATGCCCTTCGGGTTGTCAAACGCGCCGGCAACGTTTTGCAGGGTGATGAACCAAGTGCTACGGGACCATTTGTAGCGCATATGCTTATATTATTTCGATGACGTTATTGTGTACGCCACGTCCCAAAAGGTACTGTTAGACCGGTTCTCTACGATCCTTTCATGCCTTGGGGACGTATGTTTCAAAATAAAGCCGTCCAAATGAACCCTATTTAGAGAATGCATCTCCTTCCTAGGCCACATGGTGTCGCCCTCAGGAAGAGAAAATTCGTACCATCCAAAATTGGCCAGTGCCAAAGTGTGTCCGCGATGTTCGAGCCTTCTTTGGACTCGCATCATATTACAGAAAATTCGTTAAGAATTTTGCCAGCATCGCGAAACCACTTTCGGCACTGATCAAGAAAGGAGTACGTTTCTCCTGGCCGCTAGAGGAGCAGGAGGCCTTCGAGAACTTCAAGCATGCTCTCGCCAAGACAGTAACACTGGCTTGCCCACAGCTAGATCAGACGTTCATACTCGATAGCGATGAGTCGGATGTGGCGATAGGCGGGATAATGTCGACCACAGTGGACGGCGTAGACATAGAGCGTCCTGTCTCCTTCTTTTCCCGAGTAACGAACGCTTCTCAGCGTAACTATTGTCCTACTCGGGGGAGCTCCTGGCGGTGATCGCATGCCTCCAACATTTCCGCCACTACCTTGTAGGGGCCCAGGTTTTTCTGGGAACCGACCACTACTCGTTAAAATGGTTGCGCACGTTAAAGCGCCCCGAAGGTATCTTGGCCAGGTGGATGCACGTCGCAGTGGTCTAGTGGTAACACGCTTGCCTGCTGCGCGAGCGGACCCAGGTTCGAATCGCACTGCGGACAAAAGTTTGTGTTTTCGCGAAAATCACTGCGATACGAAGCTTTGGGCACGGGCTGCACACTGACTGCAGTGCCTAGGTTGACTCAGCCTTCCACCCTCCGAGGGACGGTGAATGAGTATCAACCTTATGGTTGAATAATAATACATGGCGATGGGCGACTGTTCGGTCTATAGCAGCTTACAGGCGGACTCAAAGGTCAAGTTTGCAGCTTGGCCTGAGAGTTGGCGGCCACCTAGCGCTGACCGCCTTTGGCCCAGAGGAACCACAGTGAACTCTCGCATATGGCTGGCGCCGTAGATGACAGCACTATAAATATCGTCGTGGTTATTATTATTATTATTATTATTATTGAAACCCTGGCCGAGGTTGACTTTATCGTACAGCATCGACCGGGCACTGCAGAACTACCAGTTGAACAGCATTGCAATGCTGATGGACTCTCCCGGCCGTTCTGTAAACAACGCTGTGACCGGCCAAGTCATACCCCTTGGGTCGACGAAATGAAGCGGGCTGATGCCGTCGTCGGACCCTGGTCTGTCCATCTCCTGGAAATCGCGCCTCAGCTGACAGATAACGAGGCAGCCCAGATGCAGGACGCCGACGAGGTACTTGGGCCCATCAAATCCGCGCTGTCACAGGGCACAGCCCTACCCTGGATGATTTGCGCACCCTGCCGTTGGAAGGCCGAAAACTTTGGTCCTTGCGGCCGACCATCGTTCTACAGAATCAGGTTTTGGCCAGGCGGGATGGAGATGCCGTTCAACTGGTGGTTCCGCAGTCTCTACGCCACCAGCTCTTGACGCATACACATGCGTGTATGGATACTCTTGCAACCCATTTGGGCCCTCGACGAATGCTCGCGCAACTGCACCGCCTCTACTATTGGCCTGGCATGCGCAAGGACGTCGATGCTTGGTGCAGGCAATGTGAAGTTTGTGCCCCCAGTAAAGGCCCTCCAAATCGTCCGCATCGTCACCATCGCAAGGTCTCCGCCGCAGCACCGATGGACCTGGTTGCCATCGACATCCTGCCTGGCCTACCTGCCTCACCCGAGGGTCACAAGTGCCTCCTTGTCGCCACTGATTACTTCTCTAAATGGCTTGAAGCTATACCCTTGTGCGACGCAGAAGCATCAACATTCATGCGGACACTATATAACGCTTTTTTCAGCCGTTTTGGCCTGCTTCGTCAGCTGCACAGCGACCCAGGTAGCCAATTTGAAAGTAAGCTGGTGGCGGAGCTCTGCTCAATTACGTGTATCAATAAAACACGTACCACGCCGTTTCACCCTCGGTCTGATAACCAGACTGAGCGGGCGAATCGGACCATTTTGCAGATACTCCGCGCCTCAATTGACCAGTAGCCCGAGACTTGGCCAGATCGCTTGCACTCACTAATAGCAGCCTATCGTATGACGCCGCATTCGGTGACAGACATTAGCCAAAATATGGCCAGGCTCGGGCGCGAGGTGTTGCTACCAGCCTCACTTATCGTTCAGCCTGTCGCAGTCACAACTGCTTTTGCGCGGATTTTAGCAAAACATGCGTGCTGCGCATGCGTCGGTTCGCAGCGCGACCAGCCGCGCTGCAAAAACACAGAAAACTATTTCGACAAACACGTCAAGAGGTCTCCATTTGACCTAAATCAACTTGTGTCGCATCAGTGGCCACGTCCTTCGCTGTGCAGTAGGTCTAGTTGGCAGCGTGGCTCAGTGGTAAGAAAGTCGGTCTGTAGCTGGCGGACTTTCCCTGATCTACGCCTGATCCATGGTTGACGTGTGATCACTTCGTGGGTAAGGCGTCCGCTATGGGTCAACCAACTAGGCCAACTCAGCCTTCCATCCGTCGGGGTCGGTAAATGAGTAGTAATCCATGTAATTACTGATTTACGAGGTGGAGACCATTAAACGGCAGGCTAAACTGCGTTCGGTCGGTTGGTCATAGGTCAGCCTGTGAGCGCAGGCTCAACCTATGGCCTATGCCCTACGCTAGCTTGGCGTGTCATGACCAGCGCCTCTGAAGTAGCGGTTGCGGCTTGAGGCGCTCTACAAGTGTTATATGCCTTTGCCTTTGCCTCTAGAAAATTGACCAGGTCCTGGAATGGACCTTGGCGTGTTATCGAATTTGAAACTACAATCGTCGTCGTCGCGCAAACCGTCAAAACGAACAAAAAGCAGGCGGTGCATGTGGACCACTTGGTCCTATGTCACAGCCGATTGCACGGCGAGGCCGAAGAGACACCGTTCCTCCGCAGGCTCGTCCACGTCGCAGCTCCCGTCAACCTGCAAGGCTACGGGACTACGACTTAAGTTAAACATCATCTCCCAAAATTTATGTTCCCTTAGGGTCGAGTCCTGCTCCCCTAACAGCATCTACGTGCTAGAAGGGCTGATGGTTTCCATGTTATTACCCGGTTCAGGGGGCCAACCGGTATAACCCCGTAAAAGCTAGAAACAGCTTCTTAGGTTCTCAGGCAGCATATAGCCACCCGGTTCAAGGGGATAAAACCGGCATAACCCCGAAACAGCTAGCAACAGCTGCATTGGTTCTAAGGTTACTGAACCACTAAGTTGTGGGTGTGTTCTTTAAACCCTCCATTACGTTAGGGTGAGCCGTAAAATCCCACGCGGTTGGGGAGATTCAATGGCAAAAATTCCTAGCTTGTGGGTACCCTCGTAAACCCTCCCGGCTCGGAGTTTCCAGTTAGACTTCTACCCCGAGTTAGGTTATAACCCGAAGGTTGGTTTACCAGAACCAACTCAAAAAAATAACTGAGGGCTATTCAGAGGTGCGGCTATTTAGAGGTGCCTGCCGAAATCCTCTAAGTTATGGGTCACCCCAGCGAAAACCCTCCTGTGCGTGCAAAGAGGTTCAGGAAATTCCTCTTAGGTTTTGGATCACCTAACCGAGACCCCGATAGTTTCTGGCCAGTTAGGCATTTTCTAGGCTTAAAACCTAGAAAAAACCAAATCATTAAGTGACACGCCGCTTTCTATTAAATCCCACTATTTTAAGTTCTTTGATTTACCGTAACCGGGTATATTTAGTTTACAACCATCGTATAACATTGCATACATGTTCATCATCCCCTTATTTTTCAGCTTTTCTGCGTGTACCGATGTTATACGCATATATTTCAGTGTATGCACATACACGAAAGTTTAGTGTACACGTATGCATTTAACTTGTACATTGCATAATTGCATGTTTTACTCCCATTTTCCACTTCTTGCGTGTATGCCAACGGTATACACACCATCAACATACTGCAAGTACATCTTCTACTGGACATTGGTGAAATATCATCATGATTTTCAACTGGATTTGAATATACACTGGATATACATATAGTATACGAAAGATTTTCACAGGATCATTACTTCAACGGTACAGGTATAACGCCTATACTTCACAGGTATACAGCCGCAGAAACATACATTTCCCCCGATGGTATACTTTCATTGCTGCCGTGCAACATGTTATCCACTGGTATACACCCCATATTTGTGCTGGTATACATTGCGTTTATTGCTACAAACCAAGAGGTTATCTTTATACTACACCCCCATTTGCATACAAGGTATAAACGCGCTATACGTAGCGTAAAAATTACATTTTACACTGTGTCAGTCCCACATGGATGTATGCCATCTGCAGTGGTACGCCTGTAGGGAACTGTTCAACAGTTCTAAAAACTCAAAAACTCTCGAGTCCTTGGCGGACAGCCGCCACTGTAGGGAGAGTTTCTTCCGACGACTTGGCGACTTACAGCTTACAGCTGAATTATCCCGTTCTATTTTAAACACTATTTTTCCCTTACTAAGTAAGTATGACTTGTATACTACACTTCTGATATACACACGCATTAAACAACACGTGCAGAGCGTACATCTACTCGACATACTTAACTCTCCTCACACATATACATCATCGATATTACACGTATGCCGCCTTGCGCGAGCACACTTACCTCTCTTCTCAAACGTATACATCATTCATGCACTACGCATGTGCTACTTTGCATGCGGATACTTACCCCCCTCGTAGTATTTTAACTATTTGTAACTGTTTTTAACTATACTTCGTATAACTTTGTGTTACTTCGTCTAATACCTGCGAGTGTTTTAAATCAGCGAGTTTGAGAACCACCTAAACCTACACTCGCGAGGCGCAATTTCGAGATTCTAATCAATACTACATCACTGTAGTTTGTTTATACATCACTGTATAACTTTGTAATAATCAGCGAGTTTTTGAACCACCTATACCCGTGTGTCGCTTGATTTCGGTTGAGTATGAGAAAAACACTAAAAACATTTGTTTTGTATTTAGACGCGTGTGAATCTCCAAATCAGCGATTTGTTAGAACCACTTTATCGACACTTGTGTCGCATGCTTATAATACTGTTCACACGTAATTATCACGGCTTGTACGGTAGATAGCATCACAGTGTGAACAGTAGTTCACACAGTGTTAACGGCGATATCACAATCCAATAGGAATGGTCAAAAGTTGACCACCCATAGAATCCAAACCCCTTAACCGATTACGATAAAACTTTGCACAACTGATTAAGTCCACGAGACGAAAACGTACCCAAAATTTGTGCCCATCGGCCGTAAGGGAGCTCCTGGCTAAATACGTGAAATATAAGGCCTCTCTTTTATTTTTATTTTTATGTCCCCGGACTCGCCTACTGAAGTAACCCGTGCATGGAATTTCACGCACGATGTCTCAAAACATGCGTTCTGACGTAAGGAAGTGCCTTTTCGGGGTCCACACGATGGCCGACAACATTTTGGGGTTTAAATTCCCCCAAAACCGTCAAGAATGGCCTTCTATCCCATTAGTGCCTCCTGCACCCTATTAGGGTGCGGTCACTCAAATTGTTTTCCAAAATATTCCGTGCACTCTGGCTGAGCTTTAGCTGGACCATTTTTGCGATTATCAATGTTGTTATGTATGTAATAAATTTTCTTTGTAAAACAGTTTGTTTTTGTTGACATTTGGAAGTCCAAAGTTGTGTGTTGTGAAATTATGGCATCTCGGAAAACCCACAAAACATGGTATGTATAATTTATGATTAGCTTTCTGTTGCAGTAGATGTTTCTAACTTTTTGTGCAGTATATTCATGTTGCAGTTTATGGTTAACACTGTTAACTTACACTGTGCATGTTTCTCCAGAAACAGCTTTGGCAGTAGCTGCACCCTAATAGGGTGCAGCAGGCACAGATGGGTACATGTAATGCATTACTATTTTTCTGCAGTTTTGAATGTCCGTTGATGTATCTAGACTTTATTAGTTTGCATTTTTGACTTTTTGTTGCATTTTAGGAAAGTTCATGAAGTGATAGCAATGTTGGAAGATGAAAACTTTGTTGAAGCCTCAGTTTATCTTCAACCACCGGCTAATGGCGTGGATTCCGATGAGGACTGACGGTGAAGATGGCGGTTCAGCAGATCATTTGAGTTCCCAACAGCTAACTGCACCTATTGAATACATAATTAACTATGAAAATAATGTCATCAACAGTCTTGAAGCTTCTGAAGATAATATCGTTGATGGAGGTGATAACACAGAAGCATCAGAGTCAGAGATGGAGGGCGAAGTTAACGCGACTGTTATTCAACATTCAGGATTATGTGCACATCTTCCACCCGATGTGGGCAATAAGTGGCTAAAGGCAGATTTACAGCCCAAACAGTTTCCAGGAAGTCCTGAACAGCGATGCATGACACAGCTTCTGACCCCTTTGGGACTATTCAATGCCTTTTTTGATGATGAGATCGTGAACAACATGGTTCAAATGACTAATCTGTATGCACAGCGTGACAAAGCTAAACATGTCGACAATTTCTTCACTTCTCTCAGGTTACTTCATTTCCTGCATGATAACAATATCAAGGCTAAAGGTGTGATTAGAAGCAACAAACTTTCCAAGTGCCCAATCAAAGCACCCAAATCACTTGAAAAGAAGGAACGTGGCTTGTTTGACCAGCGAAGTGACAGCAGTGGGAAACTCACAGTTGTCGGGTGGAATGACAATCGCAGTGTTTATGTGACATCAAATGCTGTTGGAACCAATCCCACAGCTTCAGTCAGTCGTTCGTATCGCAAAAGCAATTCTCGAATCAGTGTCAGCCATCCTTACATGATCAAGATGTATAATCGTCGTATGGGCGGAGTCGACAGGTGCGACCAAAACATAAGCACATACCGGATTTCCATTCGATCAAAAAAATGGTGGTGGGCACTGTTCGCCTGGATACCGGACACGGTCATGCAAAACTGATGGATTCTATACAGGTAACACTATAATAGCTGAAGATATGTGGAAAACATTATTTTATACAGAATAGGCCTATTCGTACCAAATTTTCATTTCGACAATGCAGTAATATGTTAACACAACACTGTAATTTCATGGTGTTGCTTTCACTGTATACTCTATTCTATTCTATTCTAAAACGTCAAGATTAGGGCGACGTAAGTGCCAGAGCACAACAAGGGCGCCTAACAATATAGTGTCAGTTAAAAGCACAATGGAATAAAAAT
>Ga0209568_1000898_pt1 | contig 10901 bp, 9 predicted proteins | sample WorMetOlspDAHAB2_FD_187406 | JGI IMG/M metagenome (GOLD analysis project Ga0209568, IMG submission 187406) | Marine gutless worms symbiont microbial communities from Max Planck institute for Marine Microbiology, Germany - Olavius sp. DAHAB.2... ...
ACGTAAGATTGCTATTATTATTATTATTATTATTATTATTATTAGCACACTGATTAGAGTAAGTATAACAGCTATAACTGTTACAGGGCAACAGTAGGCGACAATAAGTTTGTTTTCACACATGCATGCACACACACTTTCACGCACACACTTTTAACAGCTGTTTTACAAATGAAAGTGTGTTAAATCATTACTCCTTAGAAATTTAAGTTTTTACGTCAGCAGTGTGTTCATTATTGCACAGGTATTCAAAGGAGTCCTGAGCAGATCAGATATAATAATAGTAATAGAGTTTTTGATAATTGGAATGCACTGTCTGATTGTGGTGTGAATTGCATTACAGTTGATAGTTTCAAAGTTCATTTATAAAAAACTGGAACTGCAAATGTAACAACAGTGTGTAAGTAGGCTATATATGGCAAAAGTTTGTACTCACTCGGGCCATTAGTGCCATATGCATTGATTGTTTCAGTTAAGTTGGTGAACTTCTGTAGGTTTTAATTTATAGAGAACATGCACAGTTCTCTGTTGTTATGGTTAGTTATGATATATTGTTAATCTATAAGTAAATGCCATCATGTTTGACATTACAGATTACTGTTTTTCAACCAAAGCCAAAGGTACAGTATGAAAGTTATGCTGTTAACATTGTGTTGATAGTGTGACTAAATAATTGTTTCAAATCATTGTTGTCTAATCCTGTTGGGTTAGTCAGTTGCAGATGTTTTTTGTGTTGCTAATAAAGATAGTTAATGCAGATGTAGATTTCTCAGGTTCTATCAGCAGCTGGTGAGTGGTGAGTGTTGGCACGAGTTGGTATACAGCTGTGTGCTGCAGTAGCACAGAGTCACAACTAATAATGGGCTGTTTAGCAGCAGTGCATACAAAGATGAATGTAAAAAAAACTTAACAGTTTAAAACAGTGTTTAACGGCGACACGGCCTACATCACACAACTAAAACAGCAAACATCAAAAAGGTGCTATTACTTTTGCAGCACGTCGCCATAATGTCAACGTGCTCCTACGTAATAGCACCTTTTTGATTTTTGCTGTTTTAGTTGTGTGATGTAGGCCGTGTCGCCGTTAAATATTGTTTTAAACTGTTAAGTTTTTTTTACATTCATATTTGCTGTTTTATTACAATCTGCTGACAGTATTAAATTTTTATCTGGATTAAATACCGTCGTGTTCAGCGACTGCGATTGCCCATAAACGGGCTAAGATTTTGGCGATTTGACAACACAGTAAGCGAGTTTTAGGCCTATTTTTCACTGCACGTGCACAAAAACGCCTACTTACGAGCTTCCGGTAAAAAATCTGACCTCGCCATTCGCTTGGCGACCCCTATTTCCTGTAACAGGTGAATAACTCTTCTGTCGGAATACATTTTCACCATGTCTTGGCGATTTCTTTAGTGCGCATGCGCAGAAATAGCGTCAATTCTGCTTCCAGTCTAAAAACTGCCATCACCATCAAGTTCAGCGACTACGATTTCTTATAAAAGGACTAAAATTGTGGCAATTTGACAACACAATAAGCGAGTTTTTGGGCCTATTTTCACTGTACATGTGCAGAAATGCCTACTTATGAGCTTCCGGTCAAAAATCTGACCTCGCCGTTCGCTTCGGTGACCCCCATTTCCTGTAACAGTCGAATAACTCTTCTGTCGGAATACATTTTCGCTATATTTTGATGATTTCTTTAGTGTGCGTGTGCAGAAATAGCGTTAATTCTGCTTCGGTCTAAAAACAGCGCTCACCATCGTGTTCAGCGACCACGATTTTTTATAAACGGACTAAAATTGTGGCGATTTGACAACACCTAAGCGAGTTTTGGGCCTATTTTCACTGCGCATGCGCAGAAACATCTACTAAAGAACTTCCGGTAAAAAATCTGACCCCGACATCCGCTCCGACGACCTCGATTTTTTATAAGACTGATGCATTTCCACTACCGAGTGACGTTTACTGGATATATTCGATGTTTTTGTGCTACTACGTCACATGGCCTTGTGACCTTGTCAGTGTCTCATGTACAATGCTGCTCATGTCCGACCCACATACCAATTTTTATTATCCAATGACTATCGGTTACTGAGTTACGAGTACTGAATATTTGATCACATTTCCATCATCTGAAACAGTCACTGCGCATGCGCCGTGTCATGTAGTCCACATTTTTGAAATCCCTGACCCCAATTTGCCAATTCACTTTGTCACTTTCACGGTGCTATGACGAAGATTAAGCCGTTATAGGCAAAAAATAGCGTTTTCCCATTATGAAGGCTACAAAGTTTACTTCGCATGCGCAGTATCATATGACCTGTGCATAGGAGGTCCCCCTAAACCACACGTAACAATTTTTTGACCCCGAATTGCCTATTCACTATACAACTTTTATGGGGCTACGATGACGATTAAGGGTAGTTCATATTGGAGCATCCCCATGTTAAAGCGGTTTTCGGTCGCAAAAAAACTAAGTTCTGTCAAAATTGGTTCCCGAAATGGCGGTTTTTTGGAAATTTAAGGGTCCGAATATAAAATATAGTCATCGGGACCCCCAAAAGGCACTTCCTTACCCGGAACGACGCATTTGACGTATTTTGCGTAAATATCCGTCCAGGGGTGTTAGCTGTAGCCTCTTGAAGGACCCAAAAAAACGAACATACTAGTCACCCCAAAAGCACGGCAAATCACGTATTTGGGGAACGGAAACCCCTTAACTGATCGCTACAAAATTTTGCATGTCGAGTGCCGTCCATGACGTAATCGCGCATGCCAATTTTTGGGAAGATCGGTTAAGGGGTTTTGGTGTGGCGAAGGGTCGAATTTTGGTCTTTTCCATTGACTTGCTTCGTCGCCTTTAAAACACTCTCGCACTACCGTGCGAGTGTGTGATGTTTGTTGTCATATTGCTAGTAAATTCTTTGGTTGTTTCTTGTATGCCAACGACATTATTATTTTGCCTCCATCTGTGCATGGTTTACGGGCTATGCTATACATCTCCAGAACAAGTCCGACTGTGTTGTAATGTAACTGTCATAAGAAAGATATTGAGCCTGTGTCTTGATGGCAAGAATATCGGCTGGACTAAATCTGTTCGGTATTTAGGAGTAAACACGACTGGTGGCAGGAAGTTGTCTTAAGCTGTGCAACTATTTAGGCAGTCATTTTGTGCTGCTTTTAATAACATTTGTAGTCATGCTGGGTCATTGGATTAACTAGTGTAGTTGGCGCTGCACGCGAATATTGTTTGCTGTTGCTCACTTATGCGGCTGGTTCACTTTCATTTATTTAATCAACAACTGTTTGCAAACATACTGACCTTAATGTGTACTGGAACAATGTTTATCGGATCTTGTTTAATTTGAACAGGTGGGAAAGCATTAAAGTGTTTGTTGATAGCTTTAGTAAATTAAATCTGCAATATATACTTAAACAAAGAACTGTTAAACTATTATTATCGTCTGCTACATTTTGAAAATACAGCATTGGTTGATTTATTATGGATCTACTTTGGTGATTGTTGTAAAACGGACATTGTTTGCAGTACACATTTACTGTGCTTTCCGAGTCTCTACACAAGTTGCGTTATTGTTTTCACAGCGACTGTTGTAAGATGTAGTTTCATTTAGTTTTATTGTACTGATTTTCACTCATGCCCTTGTTTTCAATTTTTTAAACAGTTATGTCTCCTTTAGTAAATAAACGTGTTCATTATTGTTTCATTAATTGTTTTATATGTTGATGTCAGGATCAAGAAATGTGAAGCCAATGATGTCAACGTCGAATGTGATTGCCGACACACAGCTAGCTTCTAGTACAGTGGCTGCTGAAGACGTTGAAGACTCTGTGCCATATCTTGCTGATATTCATTTAGAGTATGATGATCCATTGCTTGCTAGTAAAGCGCTTATTCAGCTGAGACACAGTGACTTGCCGGATGAGACATTGGTATCAGTTTCTAAGGGATTTTTGCAGCATATACTGCAGTCAGGTATGTGATATGTGTAGCAAAATTATCACTTCGTTACCAGTTGGTTACCAGTTAGCCTATTTGGTTTGCCCACGTACAGATACAGACATGTGCTGCTGTTCAGTGCAGAGCTTTAGCGTTGATGTTGTGATGTTTGATAAGAGATGGATAAGCATAGTTATTGCGGAGATAAGTTGCAGATAGAAGGACAGTTTGATGCAGCATTGTTAACATGAATATTGGGCATTTGGAAGATACATTGTATTCCGAATAGAACTATGTTCAGTTGTTGCCTAGTCTTACTGTTAAGGAAGTGAACTTACAGTTGAAAATTAAACTTGTGTGCACATTTCAATAAGCTGTGTGGTAATGAAACATGGTTGCTGAAGTGACCACATACATAAATGACAAGCTATGGAAATGAGGAGGCTCTGGCAGATTTGTGATATGTCGGTGAGAGATAAAAACCAATGTGAAGAAGTATGTGCACAGGTCAATCAAGATTGTTGAGATGTGGAAGGTTAATATCTGTTGTGTCAGGGTTACAATCAAAGTGATAAGCACTGCTGCCATAAGTCAATTGTATGACTCTTGTTTTACTGTTATTTTAGTTTTATTTTACTTGTAACCATTGCGTTAGATAAATAAATGCAATAAACTCGTATGAAAATTAAGGGTATTAGACCATTTGAAGAAAATTTGGAAGCAGTTGGGCATACTGCCTTCAGAAATCCAAGTGGATGTGGAAACGTCTACACTTGCATTTCTGAAGTCATTGTGCTCAGTATTTTGCCTTCTGACTCCTTGCATGGTTTAAATCAATGTACAAAAATAGAACGCATCCATGGGTCATGGAGTACATACGTGGAGGTAATGCTGATGCAAATTGAGCAACTAAACTGATCTGTGTGTGCATGTATGTGTTAAAGCTGTTGGGAGTACATTCTGGCTGTATTCAGTTGCGTCCTATGCACCAACTGAGGAATTTTGCAAACATGTTAGATATTGAAATCCATGTGATGAATATATCAAAGGTAGGATTACTGGAGATACTGTATTTTATACAGTTTGCATTACATGTATCTGAATTAGCATTAATATATATATGTACTGCAGTAAACTTTTTGAACTTACTTTGTTGTATGTTGTGCATAATTTCTATTAATAAAATAATTGAAGAACTTACGTGCAAATCCAGACTAAGACTATCCACAAAATCACAGTTTATACAACACCACGAGTCTGATATTGCACGATAATACACGTTTCCATGCCTTTAGAAATATTGTCACCCATTTATGTTGAAACTCGCGTATGATTTATGTTCATCATCATCATATCCGTTTATTAATGGTTGACAAACGCAGCCATACAATACAATAAGATAAATATGAAACAGGTTACAAGATGATTAGGAGCTTTTAGATGTGTAATAGTACCTTAAATCTGATAGAAGTATGAATATACATTGCACGTGACTGCATGGTACATATGGGGCGACCCGCCCAGGCCAAGCAGGACAGGCTGGCGCCGAGACCAGCTCAAGGCTTATTCAATGTGTGAATCCCCGAGGGGGACAAGGTAGGGCTGTTACCACTTGGCCACTTGGTCAGAGCTGCATGGTAATTGCAAACGGAAAATAATGGTATTTTGTGCTAGTAACATGATTTCAGCATGCAAGACATGCAGTTATAACACAACCATAGTTATCGCAATTAAGTGACGTTTAGTTGAAAACTTAAGACCCATTTTTATTCTGGTACTGGCTAATCATTGCTGTAGTGACCACACATCCGTTTCAGGTTTTGGTGATATTGTGTGCTCTGCAGTGTCTGTATATGCAAATAGAATTATATTGTTTAACTGACTTGTAGACTGAACAGCAAGACATACCATTGCTATGTCACCTGCTCGTGTATTTACTGGATATGGCTGGACAAATGAAGCAGCTAAGGATGATGCTGCCAACACTGCATTTGAAACTTTATTGCCACCCATTAGAGCTCAGGTTTGTTTCTGTGTTGTGATGTTCTTGTTATAGCCAAAACATTTGCTGCTGTTATTGAGAAGACTGGTCCGGTGTCTAATGGATGATTGCTTTTGAATAATAACAATAATATTAATAATAATACGACAATTTGTAATGTGCCGTAAAATGTCTGTAAAGTCACTACAACACGTGCACTAGTGGTATCATCGTCATAAAAAAATTCTGGCTTGTACTGCTAAGAGTGCATAGTGCCATTAGCAGTGCCACAGAGGTCAATTGCTTGCCTGTGTCAGTGTGAGGTCGTCCAGTGTCGCATTCATTTCAGCTATTCTGTAAGCATCCAGGAAACTGTTTATTTCGATTTTGTGCAGTGCAGATTGATAAAGTTATTTCTATGCTGTTGACTTTATATCCCAAGGTAATGTAGCATCAGTATGTAAGTGAGATTGGTGCAATTATTGATTATTTTTGTGTATTAAAGTAACTTAATATACTGTGGAGCAGTTATTGTAAATTGATTAACAATTGTAGAAACTGCAGCAAAGTCAAAAGGTGATATACTAAACCACAGTTTAGGTGCCCACAACTGTATGAGAGAAGACATTCTGTCAAAGGATATATTGTTTGGACTCCTTTGCAGTGTTGAATGTAAGATCACCAGGGTAGATGAAGTCCCCCTTCACCTTAATCTTATTCTGAAACGTTAGGTTACGTGAGTTTACATGACCGCCTGCCTAGGTTATAACATGACTAGGATTACATTGTCGTGCTATATTGCTTTTGTGTTGCTTTATTTGATAACAAAAGTTTGACAGCAATGCCTATCTGCACCTTCACATATGTCTCTCTGGGACATGATGCTGTATTAATTCGATTTGATCGAATTTGATTTAGATGAACTCAGTGACTGTCACGTCTGTCTCCAAATGTCATGAGATGCTCAGCACTGACAACAGCTGTGAACGTGCTGATGACCTTACTAGCATATCACAACCTGATGGAGGTACCTGCTGGCTACAATATATAATACACTATACACTTTGATCTAATTTTATATTTAGCTTAGCCTACTATTAGCCTGCTAGAACTGCGCGATGATGTCATAGGTCAGTCTCTACGACTATGATTGACAATGTTGACAATATTGTCGGCATATTTTACTTTGAACAAACACGTGGCATTGTGGGTGTCGTTTACATTGGGACACTGTTGGAGCATTAGCATAAGTTTGACTAGTGATTGTTGTTAAGATTAGCACTCTTTGTATATCTTCTGAGTAAAACGAAAGGCATTGTAATTTCACATACATTGACAACAGTATGTACAGCAGAGAACAAGACAGTAACAAGCTCTTTCTCTACAACTTTGAACTTGAATCAAACTGCAGCTATGTATGATGCAGCTGAATTGATAGATATTTTCTAAGGCAATTGCAGTGTGAAACTCTGCATTTGCAACCCCACACCGCAATTTATACCAAGCCTGTGTGTATCTGTTTATGTATGAAATAGGGAACAGAAGTAAGCTGTTTTCATGGCTAACACTTAGATTGTTGTGTTTGTATGTTGGTAGATGCTGTTGTTAATCAGTTCAGTGCGGTGGTGGTGCCTGAATCTCAAGAATCTCACCAGGTTAGTCACTACAATTGTGCTTTCATACGTTTTGAGAGAGTGAGTGAGTGAGTAGAGTTTAACGCCCCACCCAACACAATAAAGGTCATTTCGGAGGCGGACATGAAAGTAATTTTCGACAGCAGTTTTTAAGGACCTGCACTATGTGGTTGTGACAGTTTGGCTCAGTGGTAACATTGGTCACTCACTACACAGATACTGCTTTAGTAATTTAATGGCTGACTGTCTGTGGGCAGCTATGCAGTCTTGAAATTTAATGGACCGCCAATAGCACCTCAGCTTAGCAATCCCTCTGTGGGTAAGCAGTAGCAACAAAAGCTGGGGAGTAAACAGGCACACAGTCCAATGTGCTAACCCATATTTGTGGTCTCAAAGCATATGATGTCTGACTGAGGCCTAAAGAAACAGAGGTAACTGCCTCCTTATGGATCCATATGACTTTGAAGGAATTCGCTTTTTGCTCACATTTTGCACTTTGTACATACTGTGAGATTGATCTGCACCACAGATGAATATGATTTTCAGTTGTAGTTAACGTCTTTAGCATCCAGGCTGTAAGAGTCTTGTGTTGCAAACAGTGTTTATGTGTTGGCTGTCTGGACGTTTGTTTGCACAAAAGCCATCACAAATAATGTGGAGTGCCTGTTTCTATGCCTTGAAGTTGATCAGTTAGGTCTACAGTAAGACAAGTGTGCCAGGCAGTAACAGTACACTTATGTGTCAGTAATGAGCAGAACTAATCATTTTTTATTGAATGCACGTGAAATAGTTAAGTTTGGCCAGTTTGCCCTATAAATACAGGTGATTTTTCATATTACTGTTTTATCCAAATTTCACTGCGTTATGTATCGCATAAGCGAATTAGGGAGATCTATCCTGTAACTCACAATAGTGTAGGTAATGTAACTACAGTTTTGAGACAGTTCAGTTAACTAAAGTTTGTTTTTGACAGTTAATAGTTTAAAATGGTTTGATTGTTCATAGGTCAGATCACGATGTGATGTCGGATACCGCCTTCCATGTAACAGCAACAACAGCTGTTATAGAAAAGCAGAAGGTTTATTCAATTTGTGTATGTAGCTAATCTTTATAAAACACTGTTATGTTTTAAACTAAATTTTAAAAGTGAATGATGTGCATTCTGCTTACTGTTGTGTAAGGTAATGGGTGCGATTATAGAAATAGTTATCACTGGATGCGCGTCCCAGAAAGTATCTACTTCAAACTGGCAGTTATCACGCATCAATCCATCCATGGCATCTCTCCATCCTACCTACAGTCGTGTTTCACGCGTGTTGCTGACATGACATCCAGACGACGTCAGGCTGCGGTCTTCTACCTCGTCGTCTGGACGTTCTGCCCGTTCGTCTCTCTACAGTCGGCAAGCGGGCGTTTCCGGTTTCTGGTGCCACCGTCTCTCCACGTCGCATCTCCGCCGTCACTAAGATTTCAGACGACTCGAGACCTTTCTGTTTTCCCGTTCCTACCAAGACACTATCATATTACTCGTGTGTTATTATCACCATTCGTCACTACTGTCTGGACCCTTACCAGGATGTTCCCAAATTGGGAACTTTCACACGTTTCAGTATACGTTATTCAACATAAATTCAGTGTGTCCTCTGTCGGAATCGGATTTCTTGCACCTGGCCGAGTAATAGGTGGGGGGCGCTGAAAATGACGGACATGAAAATGACGGACCAAATTGCAGGGCATGAAAATGCAGGACATAAAATTGCAAGACGTGACAAATATCTCTTTATTGTTGTTTCTGCCAATTCCAGTAATTTTAGGAGTATTTTGGAAAATTTGATGTAATATTTACAGTTAACTGTTTATTACCAGCAGAATTGTCGAAAGGAATTGATAGCATTTCGTTAAATTTAGTTTTGCTCCTTGTATTGTGATACTGATATTGCAGCAGTGGAACTGTGTAATGTGATAATGAAATGAATTGAAAAAAAGATCTAATGATACACGTGACAAGTCTGAGAGTGGAGTTATCTGAGCAAGTAACAACACCAACGATAATAATATGCAACATTAATAACGAAACGATGAAAGTTTGTAGCAGCTGCAAACAATTTTCTGCAGTATAATATATACAGATCAGAGAACACTGCTATATTTATGATGAGCAAGTGCAGTTAAGATTTTTTGTACGTTAACACACTCGTCTTACATACCAAAGATTTAAAAGAAATGTACACTCAAATGTAATGTAATCTATTTTCATACGAAATTTGTCATGCCTTGTATGTCATGTCCTGTATTTTCATGTCCTGCAATATTTCATGTCCTGCATTTTCAGTCAACCCGTAATAGGCACTATGGGCCGGGTTTTGCTGTTTTATGTTGTGCAGGGGAGGATGCAGAGAGGGTCCAAGGGGTCATGGCCGACAAATATTTTTCTTCCTACCAGAGTGTTAAAATTAGTGCTTCAGAAACTAAGAAAGCTCCACATTTTGAAGTTGAAAACTCAGTTTTTCTGGGGAAGGGATGCATAGGGAGGGAGCTCTCCCAATGTGCCTCGCCTATGGGGAGGGAACACGCCCTCCCCAAATCACACTCCCCTTTGCCTCCTGTTCCAAAATTCTGACCTTAGTGTACACCGGATTGATTGGTATTTTTAGGTCATTAGTCGCGGAAGCAGTCTAAGAGGTGGGAAAACCAAAGGATATGGGGGATGGAAGTCTCCCAGTAGGTTCCAGGTGCAGAGCAATGGGTCTGCTTGACTTTGTCCTCAAAATCTGAAACCTTTTGAGAAATATTTTGCCATCATCTGATGAAGAATTTCGCAATTTGGAGCATTTTTAAAGATTTAAGTGAGAAATTGTTCAATCTGAAACAGTTTGAACCATTTCAGCCTTAAAATTGGATTATTTCGGTATTTTAACTCCAAGCAATCCGTATCAGACTTGTTTGTGTCTGAAAAGTTGGGGAGCATTTTACACTGTGCCCCACTCCAAAAGGGTGGGCCCCCTCGCTTCCGCCGCCACATTTAGGTACGTCATCTGAGCAGTATAGGGAATTCTAGCAAATTAAGATTCTGTAGCAATTTTTTTCCAATTTTGGTCAAAAATATTCATTGTGGAGTGTGGACTGGTTTACATGCCAACATTCCCGTTTTGGGAACATCACATTCAGGACCACTTTCCACTGTACGAATGGTAAAATATTATCATTATCCCAACTGGTTTTATTCAACACAATCCAATAATCTGTCACAATATTATAATGAGTGGACTTTCAATTCCTTTTGAATGAAAAAATCAAAAATATGTTTTTTATTGTTAAACAAAAC
>Ga0209568_1000899_pt1 | contig 10899 bp, 14 predicted proteins | sample WorMetOlspDAHAB2_FD_187406 | JGI IMG/M metagenome (GOLD analysis project Ga0209568, IMG submission 187406) | Marine gutless worms symbiont microbial communities from Max Planck institute for Marine Microbiology, Germany - Olavius sp. DAHAB.2... ...
AGTCGCAAGAAGCCGCCGTCGGAATCAGTTCGTCGCGACCACAGCAGACCATGGCTCGCCGTACATCATGCTCAAACGCGAAAAATGCAACAAATACAGCCCAATATCAAACCCGCGCACAGGTCTCATTAAAGGCCATGGGGACGGAATTGTAGCTGCTGAACTTGATGTGCCTGCCGACAACATATCCGAAGAGCTCGCAAATCCATTTGGATTTAAGCGTGAGCTCATCGAATCCGTTTACATTGGAGATAACGGGCAACAAGGGCAAATGCCTGCATTTCAAGGCATTCTCTCAAGAAGGGATATTAATGACGCACTTGAATACATCAGAAGCGTGAATGAATAAGTTCGCTTGTGGCTATTTGCCGACAACAAAACAACCGGGAACCTGTGTCCGCAATCCCGTGCTATGCGGAAACCGCCCGCGGACTCTCCTCCATTTTGAATTCACCGCCGCGTAGCGGCCACGGTCTCATAGCGCCCTCGCACCCCGGGTGACACAGGGGGAGAGTCAACCGGACACATCGGCATGGCCAACCCAGCCATCCCCATGCCTCACGCTGTGCCCTGGGGAACCTAAGAAGCAGCGCGGGACGCCCGCTTCCGCTCATGCGGATCCAGATGCCGCTTCCTGAGGCGGATATGGTTCGGCGTCACCTCGACGAGCTCATCGTCGGCGATGTAGGCGATGGCCTGCTCCAAACTGAGCCGCTTCGGCGGCGTCAGGGTCACGGCGTCGTCCTTGCCCGCCGCGCGGATGTTGGTGAGCTGCTTGGCCTTCAAGGGGTTCACTTCCAGGTCGTTGCCGCGCGTGTGCTCGCCGATGACCATGCCGCCGTAGACCTCGACGCCCGAGCCGATCATCAGCGGGCCCCGGTCCTCCAGGTTGGCGAGGGCATAGGCGACGCTCTTGCCCGCACTGTTGGAGATCAAGACGCCGTTCCGGCGCCCCGGGATCGCCCCGGCGTGAGCGCCGTAGTCGTGGTAGAGGCGGCTCATGATGCCGGTGCCCCGGGTCTCGGTGAGGAAATCGCCGTGGTAGCCGATCAGGCCGCGGGCCGGCGCGATGAAGGTGATCCGCACCTTGCCGCCGCCGGACGGGCGCATGTCGGTCATCCGGGCCTTCCGCGTGTTCATGGATTCCACCACCACGCCGGAATATTCCTCGTCCACGTCGACCACCACTTCCTCGTAGGGCTCCCGGCGCTCGCCGGTGTCCGGGTCGTCCCGGTAGAGGACCCGGGGCCGGGAGATGGAGAGCTCGAAGCCCTCCCGGCGCATCTGCTCGATGAGAACGCCCAGTTGCAGCTCGCCCCGGCCGGCCACCTCGAAGGCGTCCTTGTTCTCCGTTTCGGTGATGCGGATGGCGACGTTGCCCTCGGCCTCGCGCAGCAACCGGTCGCGGATCATTCTTGAGGTCACCTTGCCGCCGTCGCGCCCGGCCAGCGGCGAATCGTTGATGGCGAAGGTCATGGCGAGCGTCGGCGGATCGATGGGCTGGGCCGGCAGGGGCTCGGTGACCTCTTGGGCGGCCAAAGTGTCGGCCACGGTGGCCTCCGAGAACCCGGCGATGGCGATGATGTCGCCGGCCTCGGCCTCATTGATGGGTTCGCGCTTCAGGCCCCGGAAGGCCAGCAGCTTGGTCACCCGGCTCTGTTCGATGACGCCGCCGTCGCGGCCCAGCGCCTGGATGGAGGCGTTGGGCTTGATGGCCCCGGACTGGATGCGCCCGGTCAGCACACGACCCAGGAATGGGTCCGCCTCCATGGTGGTGACCAGCATGGTGAAGGGGCCGGCCGGGTCCGCGTCGGGGGCCGGCACGTGGTCGATGATACGCTCGAACAGGCAGGTGAAGTCGGTGCTTTCCCCGTCCGGCTCGTCGGCCGCCCAGCCCTGCTTGGCGGAGGCGAAGATGGTCGGGAAGTCGAGCTGTTCGTCGCTGGCGTCCAGGGCCGTGAACAGCTCGAAGACCTCGTCCTGGACCTCGTAGGGCCGGGCGTCGGGCTTGTCCACCTTGTTGACCACGACGATGGGCCGGAGCCCCAGGCCGAGCGCCTTGGCGGTGACGAACTTGGTCTGCGGCATGGGGCCCTCGGAAGCGTCCACCAAGAGCAACACACCGTCGACCATGGAGAGGATGCGCTCCACCTCGCCGCCGAAGTCGGCGTGACCCGGGGTGTCGACGATGTTGATGCGTTTCTCGCCCCATTCCACGGACGTGCACTTGGCCAGGATGGTGATCCCGCGCTCGCGCTCCAGGTCGTTGGAATCCATGGCCCGCTCGGCCACCTGCTGGTTGGCCCGGAAGGTCCCGGATTGCTTCAAGAGGCCGTCCACCAGGGTGGTCTTGCCGTGGTCCACGTGGGCGATGATGGCGATGTTATGGAGCTCGGTCACGTATGCGGTCCTTGGTCTCAGGCGCCGTTCAGGCGCTCGGCGATGATGTCCTTCAAGGGCACGTCGGGCCGGGCGCCCATGTGGGAGATCACCTCGGCGGCGGCGATGTTGCCCATGCGCGCCGCGGTCGCCAGGTCCTCACCCTGGGTGTAGCCGTAGAGGAACCCGGCCGCGTAGGCGTCGCCGGCGCCGGTGGTGTCGACGACCCGGGCCACGGGCTCGGCGTCGATGATATGGATCTCGTCGCCGGCCATGATGACGCTGCCCTTGGCGCTGCGGGTCAGCGCCGCGAGCTTGCAGCGGCCGCGCACCGCCTGCAGGGCGGCGTCGAAATCGTCCACCTCATAGAGGGAGATGATCTCGTCCTCGTTGGCGAAGACGATGTCCACGTGGCCGTCCACCAGATCGACGAAATCGGCCCGGTGGCGATCGACGCAGAAGGGGTCGGACAAACTCAGCGCCACCTCGCGGCCCATTTCGTGCGCCGCCTCGGCGGCCTTGACGAAGGCCTGCTTGGCGGCCGGCGGATCCCAGAGGTAGCCCTCCAGATAGGTCACCTGCGCGGCACCGATCTCACCCGTGTCGATGTCGTCGGGGCCCAGATCGACGCAGGCGCCGAGATAGGTCTGCATGGTGCGTTCCGCGTCCGGGGTGACCAATACGAGACTGGTGGCCGTGGCCGCGCCGTCCGTGGCCGGCGCGGTGTCGAAATGCACCCCTGAGGCCCGCATGTCGTGGGTGAAGACGGTGCCGAGCTGGTCGTCGCGGACCTTGCCGACGAAGGCGCCGCGACCGCCCATGGAGGCCAGCGCCGCGACCGTGTTGGCGGCCGAACCGCCCGAGCATTCGATGGCCGGCCCGGCCTTTTCGTACAAGGCTTGTGACGTAGCCGAATCGACCAGCTCCATGGCCCCCTTGGTGAGGCCGTGGGTGTCCAGGAAATCGTCGTCCGCATGGACCAGGATATCGACGATGGCGTTGCCGATGGCGAGCACGTCAAAACGGGTGTCGGTCACGCAATTCCCCTTGATTTTCAATGATTCCGTTGATTTGGGCCGGCGCAGTATAGCGATGCGGGCCGGCTCCGCAACCGGTGCGCCGGAATCCCGCCAAAAATTCCCCGATTTTATCTTAAATTATTGATTTTATTGGATTTTTTTGTGCCCCGCCGGGTGCGCCGGGGCCCGGCTCGGGTCGGCCTCGCCGGGAAAAGACCGCCAATCGCGGAATCGGCGGGTAAATTCACGGTTTTTTGAAAAAATTTCTCCTTTGATTCATATTCTTATGGTGTTTTATTGAAATTTGAAGTAAGCAAAATGATCGGCTTCCGCCGGGCCTGGGAATTCTTCAGACTAAACATTAATTAAGAATGATAAAATATTGGTTTAAATATGTTTTCTGCTCTTACAAAGGGAATTAGACAGCTCAGCGACCCGGCGACCCGCCAGGTGCTCTGGTTGAGCATCGGCGCCGCCGTGCTGGCGTTCCTGTTCGTCTTCGCCTGCATCGAGATGGCGCTGACCCAGACGTCGGTGTTCAAAACGGGCTGGATGGAGGCCCTTTCCGACGCGCTCGGGCGCCTCGCCGCCCTGGTGCTGGCCTGGCTGTTGTTCCCGGCCACCATCAGCGCCGTGGTCGGGCTGTTCCTGGAGCGCGTCGCCGGGGCCGTCGAGGCCCGGCACTATCCCCACCTGGGACCGGCCCCGGACCAGCCCTTCACCGAGGCGCTTCTGGCGGCGGCCAAGTTCCTGGTCATCCTGGTGGCCCTCAACCTGGCGCTGCTGACCCTGATCTTCACCGGGCCCCTCTACGTGGTGCTGTTCTACCTGGTCAACGGCTACCTGATCAGCCGCGAGTTCTTCGAGCTGGTGTCGCTCCGGCGCATGGCCCCGGACGCGTCGCGAGCCCTTCGCAAGCGCCACCAGACGGGCCTGGTGGTGATCGGCGCCGTGTTCGCCTTCCTGATGACCGTGCCGGTGGTGAATCTGTTGATCCCCATCGTCGCCACCTCGACCATGGTGCACCTGTTCGAGGATTGGCGCGGCGCCGACGAGACGGCCCTGGTCCCCACCTGAACCGCCAAAGAGGAGACGGCAAGATGTTTGGCAAGAAGAAAGACGGTAGCGCGGACGCGCCCTCCAACCCGGGCGCGGATTCGCCGGCCCGACCGACAAGTCCGAGAAGGCCGACGACATGGCCTCGGCGCCGCCCCTGAAGCCGTTCTCGCGCAAGGGCACCCACGTGCCGGCGAAGCCGCCGACGGCGACCTCCTTCCAGCCGGAGATCCCGCGCCGGGTGCCGGACATCCCGAGCTCGCCGGCATCGAGGCGCGTCGACCGGCCCATGGGGTCGCTCGCGGGCGGCGTGGCCAGCGACGCCGACGCCAGCCGCCTGGTGGTCGGCCGCGATATCCGCTTGAGCGGCGAGATCACCGCCTGCGACACCCTGGTGGTGGAGGGCGGCGTCGAGGTGGCGCTTTCCAACGCCCGGGTCATCGAGGTGGCGCCGACGGGCCACTTCACCGGCACCGCCGAGGTCGAGGAGGCGGACATCTCCGGGCGCTACGAGGGCGATCTGGTGGCCCGCGAGAAACTCATCGTCAGGGCCGGCGGCCACATCAAGGGCAAGATCCGCTACGGGCGCATCGTCATCGAATCCGGCGGCGAGGTGTCCGGCGACATGCAGACCCTGCAGAGCGCCGAGGAAGACGCGTGAGGCTACCGCCGACGCCGCGCCCGGCCGCCACCGCCGCCGCCCTGTCGCTGGCCCTGCTGGGCGGCTGCCTGGGCGCCGGCGAGGAACCGGCGCGCACCGTGGCCGCACCGCTTGACATCCCCGAGGCGCCCACCGCGGCCTTGCCGAGCGCCGCACCCACGGAGACGGAGACCGCTTCCCTGACCCCCGACTACCCGGAGATCGAGAGCCTGAAGGGGCTCAGCGCGGCGGGCGTCCAGGACCTGCTGGGCAGCCCCCAGTTCCGGCGCCGCGACAAGCCGGCCGAGCTCTGGCAGTACCGGGGCAAGCGCTGCGTGCTGGACCTGTTCCTCTATCCCGGCGGCGGCGCGGCCCTGGCCGTCGATTACCTGGACGTGCGCGGCGAGGCGGCCAGCCACCAGGACTGTTTCGTGTCCCTGTTGGAGGCCCGGCGGCGGGCCGAACGCGGCTGACGGCGCGGGGCCGGAAATCAAGGAGGCCAAGGCATGCCCGAGTTCGACGCATCCGATCTGAGCAAGTTGTCCTTCCTGGTCATCGAGGACGACCGCTTCGCCCAGAGCCTGGCCACCGGGCTTTTGGAACAGATGGGCGCCGGCCGGGTCCACGTGGCCGACGACGGACTCGAGGGACTGGCCCTGGTGGAGGACCCGGGCCGGCCCGTGGACGTGCTTCTGGTGGACCTGGGCATGCCCGACATGGGCGGCGTCGAGATGATGCGCTACCTGGCGGAGCGGGACTTCCCGGGCGCCATCGTGCTGGTCAGCGGCGCCGCTTCGGAGACCCTGGCGGTGGCCCAGGAACTGGCCAAGACCCGCGGCCTGCGTGTGCTCGGCTCCATCTCCAAGCCGCTCACCCGCCAGGCCCTCAACGACGTGCTGGGACGGACGGAATAATCTAACTCAGGCGACGGTCTTGCCCTTGAAGCGGCAGAGATCGCGCACCGTACAGTCCTCGCACATGGGCTTCCTGGCCTTGCACACATAGCGGCCGTGCAGGATCAGCCAGTGGTGGGCGTGCAGCTTGAATTCCTCCGGGGTCACCTTCTCCAGCTTCTTTTCCACCGCCAGCACGGTCTTCCCCGGCGCCAGGCCGGTGCGGTTGGAGACCCGGTAGATGTGGGTGTCGACGGCGATGGTGGGCTCTTGGAAGGCGATGTTGCGGACCACGTTGGCGGTCTTGCGCCCCACCCCCGGCAGCGCCTCCAGGGCGGCCTGGTCGTTGGGAACCTGGCCGCCGTGTTCGCCGAGCAAAAGCTCGCTCAGCTTGATGACGTTCTTCGCCTTGGTGTTGAAGAGGCCGATGGTCTTGATGTAGTCCTTCAGCCTGGCCTCGCCGAGCTTCACCATTTGCTCGGGCGTCGTCACCTTGGCGAACAGCGGCCCCGTGGCCTTGTTGACGCCGACGTCCGTGGCCTGGGCGGAGAGCACCACGGCGACCAGAAGCGTGTAGGGATTGACGTAGTCGAGCTCGCCCCGGGGCTCCGGCATGGCGCGCTCGAGGCGGCTGTAGAATTCCTGGATGTCGGCTTTCTTCATGGTCTCACTTCATGGTCTCAGGGGGCCTCCCGTGTCCGGGCCACGATACCGGGCGCCGCCCCGGCGGCAAGGTTTTTGTGACGAGGCGCCCATCGGGTGTATGATGACGGCGGAAGGTTCATGACCATGACCGAGACCGAGACCCGGCCCCGCGCCGGCATCCTGTTCCAGGCCGAGCTCCGGCCGAACCGCTCCAGCAGTCCGGACGCCATCCGGCGCCTGGCCATGATCCTCTGTGCGGTGCTGGTGCCGGCCGGCCTGATCTTCGTCTACGTGGGCGCCTGGCCGGTGTTCGGGTTCCTAGGCCTGGAACTGGTGGCGCTGATCGCGCTCCTGAACTACAACCACCGCCGCAGCTACATGGTCGAACGCATCGCCATCACCGCCCGCGACCTCACCGTCGAGCGCATCGACCCCTGGGGCCGGCGCCGGTCCTGGTCCTTCCAGCGCCACTGGCTGCAGATCAACGTGGAGCAGACGGCGGACCGCAAGGATTTCTTGGAGCTGCGCTCCCATGGCAAGGCCCTGACCATCGGTTCCTTCCTGACCCCGGACGAACGCTTGGAGGTGGCCCACAAGCTGCGCCGGGCCCTGCGGGCCATCTGCGCGCCCTGCGCCCCGGCCCCCGTCTAAGGGATATTCCCCCTCAGGCCAGCCCGAGCACGTGGCGCATGGTGTAGAGCCCGGGCGCGCGGCCTTCCGTCCACAGCGCGGCGCGCACCGCGCCCTGGGCGAACAGGGCCCGGTCCGTGGCCTTGTGGGTCAGCTCGATGCGCTCGCCGGGGCCGGCGAAGATCACCGAATGGTCGCCGATGACGTCGCCGCCCCGGAGCGCCGCGTAGCCGATGGCGCCGGCGGGGCGCGCCCCGGTCTCGCCCTCGCGGCTCAGCACCGCCGCCTCTTCGTGGTCGACCCCGCGTCCTTCCGCGGCGGCCCGGCCGAGCATCAGGGCGGTGCCCGACGGCGCGTCGATCTTGTGTTTGTGGTGCATCTCCACCACCTCGATGTCGTAGTCCGCACCCAGCGCCCCGGCCACCTGTTCGGCCAGGCCCACCAGGAGGTTGACGCCCAGGCTCATGTTGCCGGCATGGACGATGGCCGCCGCATTGCCGGCGGCCTGCAGCTTGGCCATGTCGTCGTCGCCGAGCCCGGTGGTGCCGACCACCAGGTTGGTGGCCGCCTCGGCGGCCAGCGCCGCATGGGCCACGGTGGCCGCCGGGATGGTGAAGTCCATGACCACGTCCGATTGGGCGAACAGGGCCGCCGCATCGTCGCCGACCGGAAGCCCGGCCGCCTCGGCGCCGGCCAGGGCGGCCACATCCTGGCCCAGGTGGGGGCTCCCCGGCGCCTCCGTGCCGCCGGCCAGTTCGGCGCCCTCGGTGTTGATGACCGCCGCCGTCAACATGCGGCCCATGCGTCCGGCGCAGCCGACGATCCCGATTTTCATCTCCGGTTCTCCGTCTCCATGGATCCCTGATGGGAATCACTCATACGTCAGCCTGCGCACCTTGGCCAGGGTTTCGTCGGCGGCGGAATCAATGATTGCTGATCATTTGTCACAAGTGTTGGCACATCCTGAGTCTTTTCCCTGTAACAATTCATAACTATCTATGGTGCCGGACAGAAAATCAGAGCTCGAGAGGAGAACGCCATGCGCACCGTCACCGCCACCGACCCCCAGGACCTGGCCCGCTGGATCGAACAGGACGCGGCGCTGGTCATCGACGTGCGCGAGGCCGACGAGGCCGCCGGCAATTGCCTGCCCGGCGCCCACAAGATGCCGCTTTCCCAGTTCGCCCTCGAGGACGTGCCGGCGGAATTGGACAAGCGCGTGGTCTTCCTGTGCGGCGAAGGGGTGCGCTCGGCCTCGGCCGGACAGCAGGTCCTGGACGACGGCTGGCTGCCCCAGGCCTACTACCTGTCGGGCGGCGTCGGCGGCTGGACCGGGGCCGGCCTTCCCCTCGGCGGCTGCGCCTGATTTAACACTTCCGCGGGGTCTAGGTCTCCCCCGCCTCCTCCGTTATACTCCCGGGGAACGGGCATCGCCGCCCTCGGGAGTATCATAGCGGATCATGTTCCTTCACGTTCTCAGCAAAGACCAGAAGACCCATTTCTTCGACCTGGCCCAGCAGATGATCGCCGCCGACGGCAAGATCGCCGAGGCCGAGATGGCCTACCTGGACCGCCTCTATTGGGAAGCCGGGCTGGTCGGCAAGGCCGGGCTCGGCGACGTGGACGCCAACATCGACGTGGCGATTTTCGATTCGCGCAAGTCGCGCATGGTGGTCGTCGCGGAACTGCTGATCATCTCCATCGTCGACGGCGAATATCACGCCGAAGAAGCGGCCTTCGCCAACACCGTCGTCCATCAGTTCGGCCTCACCTCCGAGGAGCATGCCGGCCTCTGCCGGGTCGCCGAGAACGCCGCCCAGGCGCTCTTTGACATGCGCGACCTCATGGGCTGAGCCGCCAGCACCGGGAGACCCGCCGCCATGTTCCTGCACCTCATGGATGACGACCAGAAGCGCGCCCTGATCGCCCTCGCCGGCGCCATGGTCACCCGCGACGGCCGCGCCGACACGGACGAGGTGGGGTATTTGAAGCGCCTCATGGTGGAATCGGGCCTCGGCCGGGACTTGGGCGAGATTACGTCCGCCGACGCCGTGGACCCGGGCGTCTTCGCCACCCGGGCGGCGAAATGCGCGGCCGTCGCCGAGCTGTTGATCCTATCCATCCTGGACGGCGTCTACGATGATGCGGAAGCCGCCCTGGCCGATGGCCTGGTCAAGGAGATGGGCCTCAGCACGGAAGACCACGAGATGCTCTGCCGCATCGCCGAGGACGCCGTCGGCGCCCTTTCCAAGATGCGGCATCTTGTGGAATAAAGGGAAGACACCGACGAAAGACGGGGAAGGTTCCATGTTCTTGCATCTCCTCAACGACGACCAGAAGCACGCCTTCTTCGAGTTGGCCTCCGAGATGCTGGGCGCCGACGGCGAGGCCGACGACGCGGAAATCCACTACATGGACCAGCTCATCAACGAAGCAGGCCTGGTCAAGAAACGCGCCTTGCACGACCCGCGCGAGAGCCTGGAGCTTAGCGTCTTCGACACGCCCGAGGCGAAACACGCGGCCATGCTGGAGCTGCTGATCCTGTCGGTCATCGACGGCCACTACCACGTCAAGGAATCGGCCTTCGCCAACGACCTCATCGACAAGATGGGCATCGACGAGGAGACCCACGAGGCGCTTTGCCGGTTGACCAACGACGCCGTGAAGCTGTTGAACGGCATGCGGGAGCTTTCCGAATAGGGCGCCCTATTCGGTCCCGGATTCCCCGGCGTAAACCTCGAACTGATCGGAATCGAAGGCCAGCGGCTGGACGATGCCGCCGGCGTCCTCCAATACGGCCCGGGCCTCGGGCACGGCGAGCATGCTCTCCCAGACCCGGTTGAGGATGGGGAACTCCCGGGCCAGGTCGATCTCCGCCAAAAGCGCGTTGCAGATCTGCGGCACCAGGAAGCAGTCGGCCTGGGTGACCTGGTCGCCGACGGCGAACTTACCGGCCGCGGTCGCCAGGATCCCCTCGATGGCGCCGAACTCCCGGCGGATGAAATGCAGCCGAAGCGGATGCCGGGTCGGGTCGGCCTTGACCATGCCCCACTCGCCCATGGCCTGGATGATGAAGGGGATGTTCTGGTAGGGCTGGGTGTCAGACGCGATGATCCACATGATGCGCCGGGCTTCCGCCCGGAGCCAGGGGTCGTCGGGAAGAAGCGGCTGGCCCAGCCCGGCCGGCAGCCCGGCCTCGATGAAATCGATGATCGGGCCCGTCTGGGTCATCTTGCGCCCGTCGGGAAGCAAAAGCACCGGAACCCGGCCCTCCGGGTTGAAGGCCTTGAGGTCCGTGGTGCCCAACTTTTCCGTTTCCGGATCGCCGGGCGGCATGGTGAACACCAGGATGCCCCGGTGGTCCGTCTCCAGGCCCGTGGAGACCAACTCCACGGTGCCTTCCGGCACGCCCCGGCAGCGGAGATAGAGGGTTACCCGCATGGAGGCGCTGCTGGCCGGATGGTAGTAGAGCTTGAAGGGGCCGGATGGGTATGGCGCGTTCATGGGGTCTCCTATGATGGTTGTCCAGAAGTTATTGAAGGGGCGGCGATTTTGAAGTTGGCGAAGTCCTCGAAGACCCAGCCGTTCTTGAGCGTGTCGTAGATGATCTTGAGCAGCTTGCGGGCGGTGGCGATGA
>Ga0209568_1000900_pt1 | contig 10898 bp, 7 predicted proteins | sample WorMetOlspDAHAB2_FD_187406 | JGI IMG/M metagenome (GOLD analysis project Ga0209568, IMG submission 187406) | Marine gutless worms symbiont microbial communities from Max Planck institute for Marine Microbiology, Germany - Olavius sp. DAHAB.2... ...
CTGCTGGCAAAATCATGGCGTCGGTATTCTGGGATAGTGAGGGTGTGCTGATGATTGGCTACCTGGAGAGAGGCAAGACTGTTACTGGTGTTTACTACGCTGAACTGATCTGGAAACTTTGGTCGGCTATCAAGGAGAAACACTGCGGAAAGTCGAGTCACGGTGTGCTGCTTCATCAAGACGATGCACCTGCCCACACCTCTGCCGTGGCAATGGCTGCAATTCGAGAATGCGGCTTCGAATTGCTCAGTCAACCTCCGTATTCACCAGACCTGGCTCCGTCTGACTACCACGTGTTCCGATCTTTGAAAGATTCGCTTCATGGACAGAGGTTTGGCTGTGATGAAGAGGTCATCGACACGATAAATGACTGGTTCGAACTGCAAGACAAACAGTTCTTTGTGGACAGTGTAAACTCGCTAACACATCGATGGGAAAAGCGCGTTGTGCTTGAAGGGGATTATATTGAAAAACTGTAAAGTGAATTTGACCATAGTCATTTGCGTCTCTGTTTTCTCATTACTTATTGATCAACCCTCGTACTTTGCTGTCAGAATCAAACATTGCACAGATCTCACCTACAAATTACCAACTGCAGGTACATTGCGACAAAGGCACCTGCGATTGTCATGCAACCTAAAAAAGGACAAACTCGAGGCCAAACTGGACTCTATGTTAAATTAACTGTGCCCACTGAAGAGGTAACAAGCTGGCAATATTTAACAGTTTGATAATATTCCCTCAGAGCCTCCCTACAATCACCATAGCTTTTGATGTTGGGGAGGAAGGAGTGAAAACGGCACAGACTGGTGTACGTTACCTCGAGCACTTTGGTGGTGTTCATGATAGACGTTTCATTTTGTAAGTCACCAAGTGTCGATGTGCTGCTGACGAGTGGCGAATCGCGACCGCTGACACAGTTCTGCACCGTCACTGCGTGTGTCATAAGTGTCGGTTGCGGAGGACCCATCATGCCAGGCAGTGCTGGGCTGAATGCTGCAGTCGACGGTGGTGGAGCCAACCGTACTGCATCAACGCCGGGTCGGGAAACTGGGTGAAAATGGTGCATCACTCCTCCGAGGTCAACAGCTTGCTGCTGCTGCTGCTGTTGCTGCTGGCGCTGGTGCTGAAGCTGAGCGGCCATCATCAAGTCCACCGGGACAAATGTGCTTGACAACATCGCTGCAGCACTTCGAGGTGGTTCATGACGACTGGCAGCAAACGAGCCACCGAGCTCGGAGGACGTGCCAGATGGAGGTGGTGGCTGTGGCGGCTGGGCTTGTGGCTGCGGTGGTAGGCGCTGCAAAGATGACTCTGGCAGTGATAAAGGTGTAAGTGGCGGAGCTTTCGGTTCAGCTCGTGATGCGGCTGACATGGATCGAGGCTCAGGGACCGTGAATGGCATTCGATGTTGACCGAGGCCAACTGGCGACCGGCATGCCTCGGAACTGCCACCAGCCACTCTCACTCCAGCGAGGAGTGGAGCCATCTGTTTGACAAGCAGCTGTTCTTGTGCAGCAAGGCGCGACGGCTGTGCAAGCGCCTCTCGCAAGTCACTGGGACCTGGTGATGACGAGGCACGGCGACTCGCCTCAAGTGGCGATGTTAAGATAGACGCAGTATACGACGAGAACGGATGCGCCGGAGCTGGTGACCTTCCAACAGCCGACAGATATGCACTCACTGGATACTGGCCTGCACACATAGATACAATGCACTGCGTACAGCCGTTCAGTTACACTTCTATGCTGGAAGCAATTTGCCGCATCAAAATACAGTGCAAACATGGACTCAGTCGGTTAGTTGCCCTTACATGCAAACAAGCGTTTGCATCCAGTTTTCAACACTAAGGAAAATGGTATAGAAACTGCACTGGATGCAATAACTGGAATGAACACGAAAGACAGTGCACCGACCTGTCTGTTGCTGAAGAAGGGTCTTGGCAATCTCTGGCGACATTTGTCGAACCTTGCCAAGATTTGCAGCTGTGGCAACACTGTCAGACGAGACGACCACTCCCAGTGGCACCATGCTTGTCACCACGCTAGCACTGCCCGCCAGCTGCGAACGGCAATTCACCAACGCCGACGACTGAGTTACGACGCCACAACTGACGACACTGTGACACGTCGTTCCAATCAGACCTGGTCGTAGCAGCAACTGACTGGCTGCATCAATTGGTGTCACTGGGCTCGGCATTGCAGCAGCTGGGTGCGCCGTCCGAGACACAGCGACCAACAATGGCTGCTCTTGCAGAACCTGACATCACCACCATCATCATCATCAGCAGCAGCAGCAGCAGCAGCAGCAGCGAGTGTTACTAACATGATCACTCCTCACATAAGCGCAGTACTGTAACTCACTCCATCCTACTTGCGCACACAGCCTCAACCTACTATTACTATTTTCCAAGTTTTATGCCCTTCTTCCTGGTACTACCAGGTTAGCTGTTGCCAGAAATAAATTGCGATGCGCGTGGCACACAACACTATCATCGTCGTTGGGTTACCAATACACTGGCCGCACAAAACACACAAAGCCCAAAAGTGACAGGAAGGTCCCCCACTACCCATTCCCCAACAAAATCAAAAGAGAGCTATAATGCAAGTGCACTAAAATGGCTGTGAGTCCCTTGCCAAGCCACTTGCACCACAGGATGGTACTAATCTCCGATTCTAAGACCCTCAGCCAGGCACCAGCTGGGGCAGTGTTACCATGGACACAAGGCCAGTGTGTCGTACGGTGTGCCTGTTTACCATCCCCCAGCTGATGCTGGTCACAAATTATACTGCTTGGTGACAAGAGACAATGTGTGCGAATAACTTGTGTAAGGTGGCACTCAACAGCACAGATTGTGATCTCCGATCGCAAGTCCAACGCCCTAACCACAACACCACCGAGCCGCACCACAACTCCGGCTTTAGACATTCTTCATCCACACGTCAATCAGTGTATAAATGCGAAAGCTGCCGTGTTAATCACACTGTTGTACATACTCGTGTGGCGAGAGATGTGTGCGTCGCGTGTTGCTGATGTGGCTGCATCGTCACATTGACGCGACTCTGCTGCTCAGCGGCCAGTATTTCCGGTGGAATGGAACCAGGTCGCTGCAGCATGATTGGAAAGCCAGCAGGAGACACAGCAGCCACGGCCGCTGCCGACACCAGACCACCAGCTGCACCATCATCATCACCACACACACATTACACACAGGCTGGCTTGCAGCAGCAAAATACAGCACACTGTCTACTGCTAGTTCTATGGCTGCTGCACACACAGAAAGTGGACATCCGTGCACATTGTGCACTCATCAACAATGGTCTCCAACCACAAGGCACTTCAATGCGACCTCTAGCCATGTTCTGTGTTCAATTGCTAGACCTGTGCTGTCATATTAACCTGACAAATACACACGTCTTTGCAAAACTCGCGCCTTCACTTACTTGTTACAACTGCCCACACACCAAACTGGTCGCCCCAAATGACATCCATCGATGTCATCAGAATACGAACACTACTCTCATCAACTGGTTCACCATCACAGTCAACAATATATATTCAAAGTATTGACAGATATTTCCAGTGACTGATGACTGCAACATGGTAATAATAATAATAATATACTACATCTGCTGACTGAGGATGACAACAAAATCTGAACTATCTGATATCAGCTATGCTTTTAACTCTGTTCTGTGTAGGATTTACAGAGTGAAATATATGACTTAATAAGCAGTATTTATGAGTACACAACGCAATCGGATATTTTATCAGAAATAATCAACAGACAGCACAGTCATTACATGCAGTCCTAATTTACTAGTTCAATATTTTGCCAGTGTTTTAGCTTAGTTTTCTCTCAATATATCTGTAACTGCTGTCTTTGCTACTGGAAATAACCGTTGCGATAAATTACTTAACACAAACAAAAATCAGGGATGGGATACTCACATGATGCAGACAGGCTGACAGGTGGACATATTCGATGCATACCGGCTTGCAGTAGTAGTTTCGGTGAGCACTGTCCAGCAGCAGCTGCAGCAGCCATCAATGCTGCAGGTGCTCCAGCGCTAACGGCAGACACTGGGCGCTGAAACGTCGCAACAGCATTAAACCCATCCATTGGCATCGCTGATGACTGACAGCCTGCAGCTGATGCAGGCCCGGCCTTCTGGGATGTGTCATCCCGCGACGGACCACGCCCCCTCCGACCCTTCGTTGTTGACGACGTCTGTGAGGTGTAGTAGTTGAAGTCATCACCGCGCTCAAACTCACCACGAGCAACCGCATCGATCACCAGGTCCATGTTCGTGCGCCACGACGTCGACACAGTCTCTGAGTTTGTTATTGTCACACACTCAGAAACAGGTTCTGACTGGTGAAAGCCGCTATGCCTCAACTTCTTCGCATCAACAACCACCTCAGTAGCAGAGGCAATCGCATCACACTCGGAGTCAGCATGTCGCTTCCGTGACCTCTTATGAAGCACAAAGTCTTTCTGGCGAGTGGTCGCAGTGTCGTCATCGTCGTCATCTTTGAACTCATACAGATCGGTCATCGCAGAAGAGTCTTCACAACTCGCTGGCTCTGCACCCAATACATTCGACGTCCTTTCCACCGAACTTGCTCCATGCATTTCCACCTGTTTTGTTGCCACAGTTCTTGTTGACATCGGGAATTCCGGTGGCTCCGATTTACCAGTTTCCATCAGGCTGGATTGTTCCTCCATCACAGTTGACGGCTTCTCGTCTTCAGTCTTGACTGTTGTGGAAATCACTGCCGTGGCAAAGAGCCGACTGGATACCTCTGCCTTGCTAGTTGCAATAGTTTCGCTGCTCACCTTCTCTGGGAGTTTTTGTGACGCAGCCGCAGCTGAGATGGCAGCAAAGTCGACAACATCGGCAGTTGCTTTTTCCAGCCTCGACATGAAACTTGTCACGTTCTGTTCGTCGTGCACTGACGTGCGGATGTGCCGCGATACACTGTCCACTTCTACCTTCACAGCACTGTGATCATCTTTTAAGCTAACAGTGGAGCTGCTGGTTCCCACAAATTGTGATGCTTCTGACTTCAGTTCGGATAATCCGCCAAGTGCTGAAGACTGGAAGTGTGTTGGTGATGTGAGACCCGTCTCTGAACCTGAACCATTGCCCTCGCCATTGTCCTGACTGTCGCCACCAACTGGTTCCAGTTCCTTTTCAATAAGGTTCCCAATGGCAGCATTCAGTTCTCCGACATCATCTGACAGACCAAGATCATCATCAACAGCTTCTCCGCTCGTATCTTCTAGTGCTTCTGAGTCGGTGGCTTTCGACGACGACCGCAGAGGACTTGAAGGCTCCTTGGTGAACTCAATGATTGCCTTAACAGCTTCCTCAATCGTTTCCTCTTTGGCCGAATCCTCTTTCAGTCGCTCAATACTCAGCTTGCCAGGCTCTACAACTGGCTCACGGTCATCGTCGTCCGATTCAGGCATAAACACAGCAATCTCAGACGCCCTGCAATGTGTCACTGCTGCACTGTCACGCCCAAACAACCTTGTTCCCACTTCTTCAGTCTTGTCTGCAGATCCAGCGTCCTGCTTTCCCATCTTCTCAAAAATATTTCCCGGACGTATCAAAGGCAACTCATCACACTCTGCATCCAACATGCCATAGCTGTCAGCCGAACCTCCTTCGCAACTGCCTTTCTTTGCTTTCGACGTTTCTGCATCTGACATTTTCCGACCAACATTTTCGCGCAAAGTTTCATACGTTGACTTTGGAGTCCGCTCCAAGCCTCCTTTCTTGTCTGACAGCATTCCACTAGATGTCTTTAATGCATGCCGATCACTGGATTCCGAATGTTTGGATTTGACTGGGTCTGTGAATGACCTCACTTTGCTGCGATCAGGCACAGCACTAACTGCTGACACTGATGAGCTGCTCTTATGTGTGTCACTAATTCTGGAATCCTTCCGACCAACTTTATCGTCCTTTGCAGTGGCTGCTGACTTTGAAGAGACCTTTGCATGTGCAGATGATTTGGCCAATGCATCTCCGAATGCAGACGATATGTGAAGGTGAGTCACAGGCTTGTCGGAGCTACTTTTCGGCAATTTCTTTGCATCTTTGGCAACAGCACTGTCAGCCTGACTCTCCCTCTCCTTGCCTCCTTTCTTCATATCCTTCACTGCAGACTTGCTGCTTTTAACAGCTGCTGCCACTTCTGAATCAGTTGATGATTCTCCCTGCGGATACGGTTTTGAGATGGTCTTATTGGTGCCAGATGAGGACACGGACACTTTCTTGGCACTGGACTGGGATGGTTTCTTCGGTGGAAGTTTAGAACTGGGCGGTGTTGACACTGACGAAGGCTTGGCTTTCTTCAGTGGGGTGGATGATAGTGAGTCACAGTCTGAGTCATCATCATTATCGGACGATGTGTAGATGGCTTGTCTTGGCGGCAAAGCAGTCGATGTTGATGGCGTTTTCTGCGATTTGTCGGGCAAGACACGGTTCTTGAGTAATGTGACGCTGTCGACATCGTCACTGCTGTCGTCAGAGTCAGACGAAGAAGTGATCAGTCGTGACTTGGGTGCAGCAGTTGCAGGCGGTGGTTTTCCCGGAGTTCGATGTCGTTTACTGCTCGACTCGTCATTGGTCGACGAGGAACTTGAGTCGGAATCGGACGACGTCATCAGATGGCGGGATGATGACTTGTTGCTGGACGTTCGGACCACAGAGTCGGAAGAATTTTTACGACTGTGTTCCGTCACCACCCGAGACAACTCTTCATCACTCGAACAAGTCGCACGAGACTTGCTTGCCTTGCTTCGACGCCGACTGCTGGCCTGCATCAAAAATATCCCAATAACATAATTATGGTAATCAAATGACACACGAATTAATTCTGGGTCTCGATTTATGGCAGCATTGACGGTGTCACTGCAGTTAGGTGACAAATCAAACTGCAGTATAAGCACCAGTACAGCTTATAGTTCCTGCCTTCATTCTTGCCACCAATGACAACACAATCAAAGATCAATCACAAAAATATACACACTACACAACCTGGGTTAACAGAACAGTGCACATCTCAGTTACAGAACAAACACTACAGGAATAGTGAACAGGTGAACTGATATCAATCAATGTTGTCTACCTGTGCAAGCTGACTCAGAGACTTGGCACGACTTTCCATCGCCTTTATCATGTCTTCCTTCTCTCGCTCCTTGTTCGATCTTCGCTTCACCATGTCATACATCGACTGGTACTGGTTGATCGGCTCAGCGTCCTCAAAGTTGGCCATCTCCTGCAGCAATGCCTTCACCTGAACAGTTGCACACACAGCCACAACTCACGTCATACAGTCACTCCCGCACAAGAACACACAATGCACAACATTACACACAGAATATTACCACGAAGAGCTAGTTATTTCCAACAAATTCTCAACAATCAATGGTGAAAAACTTTTTTGCATCTGTTGTGCTCCACGTTTTCTGTCAAAGTAACAAACTGGCACCAACTAAAACCACATCTCACAACAACAAACATTGTGCTTCCGCGTGACATCTATTCGACACATGATGCGTCTTACCTCTCGTTTTTCCTCCGGCCGTTTTTCCAACTTCTTCTTTATTGATTTGTTCTTCTCGACTGCTGAAGACTGAAGCTTCTTGGTCCTGTCTCCTGCACTTACTTCCTGCTTTTTCCGGTCACCGGAACTTTTCTCTGCGTGCTTATTAGGTTTAGTGGTGGCATTGCACGACGACAAAGGCTTCGCGACAGATGACGACCCCATCTTGTTGGTTGCAACGGTATCAGCACTCCGCTTCTTCGGTGGTTTTGCAGCATTTGACATCTTCTCGCGGTTCGATGACTCCTTCTCTGATGCCTTGTGTTCTCTGTCTGATTTGTTCATCGTCAATGCCTGCTTCTGAATACCTGATCCATCTTTCTTCACTGCTTCCGAGCTGTCTTTCTTCATGCTACCACTAACTTCAGGTTTTGGCTTACTGAGAAAGGCTTTGTCTGACCTGTCTGACTTTGTGGGGTCCCTTGTAGTGGTCTTGGGGCCTGTTTTCACTGTCAAAGATGGAATAGCAACTTTTGATGTTCTACTCGCGACATCATCCAGCTTACAATCGCGAGGCAGCTTGTCCGAGTGTCGATGTTCCACCTGGTGGTGTTTACTGTGAGAGGATATCGATGATGTGCTCTTTTCTTTGCCGGGTGCTGAATCTTTCTCATCAGGAGTCAAAAGCTTGTCCCGATCATCACCAGTGCGGTCCTTTGAAGCGGATTCTTTTGACATTGTGTGAACGGTTTTTGGTTTGCCACTGCTACTGCTGGTGTGTGAAGAGCTGGGTTTCTCGGCAAAATCATTCTCAGCAGTGGAGGATTCTTTTGGTACACTGGTGTGTCTTGAACTCTCAGTATTTGTCGGTTTCAGATCTTTGTGTGCGTGTGACTTTGAAATGCTTGAAACAGATGAAGATACTGGTGTCGACGGGATGGAATGTGGTTTGCTTTGAATTTTAGTTGAACAACCAGACTTTGACAAATCATCAGCTGTCATCTTACGGCCAGACAACGTTGTTCCTGATGTTCCATGCTCCACTTTTGCCGTCAACAACTTTGATGGCAGCTGCTTCTTCGCGGACTCCGGCCATTTCAATACATTTGAGGCTTGGGTTTTCAGATGGTCGGACTCGGAGCTTCTGCTGGAATGGCTTTCAGCCTCGGACGACAATGCAGGTTGTGAAACTGCTTTTGGGGTTCGAGCAATAACCTTGTTTGGCGTCGATGTTGATGACGTCGCCTCTTTTCCAAATGCAGTGTCAGCAGAACGCTTGACGCCAGGAGATGACACTTCCAACTGTGAGCTATCACCGCTCCTACTGTTATTTACAGCAACGTCGTCTTTGGTAACGGAGCATGATACTGTCTTTTTCAGAATTGACACTGGTGGTGAAACCATTTCCTTTGGTTTGCTGGGTGCTATCGAGACATCAGGCTCGCGTCTCGCACTGCCAGTGGGAGCCCATGTGTCAGGAAGCGTACTGTCGGAGTGACCACTCTCTTGACGACGCACAGCAGCCAGTGTAGATGGAAACATTTCGACCGATCGACGTCGTGGATCGGCTGGAACTGACGAAGTCACCTGACCTGGAGTTTGTGGTACCATTCCATGTGACTGAAAGGAGGTGGCAAGCCGCACTGCATCAGGAGCACCAGCGGTTGACACTGCAACAGATGCTGGACTGGCCCATGCTGAGCTCCATCCACCAACTGGTGTTGAGCTGCTTGACGACCACAAGCTGCCTGGAGTGGTGACTGTCACACTGGAAATACACCAACTTGGTGCTGGTGACGTCAGCAAGGCTGATCCGCCAAGACCGCTGTACGACGATGACCCAACTGGTGACGACAATGACATCGCAAGGTCACTGGATCTGTGTACTGTGGCTGACGACGACGAGCATGGAAATGAGGTTGAAGGAAGCGGAAGCTGCAAGGTAAGGTCGTGTGATGGAAGTCGGCCGGCGAAGCGCAACCTGGACACGAGCGATGAGCCTGGCGCAGAATCGTCCACACTGGCCGTCGACGACAATCCGAATGGATCACATTTGCTCTGCAACTGCTCAAGCCGTTGAATGTCCTGATCAAAAATGCTTGACCGCGACAACAGCGATTTGACGTAGTCCGACGGCTCCGTGGTTGCGGTGCTTTCAGTCACAGCAGCTGATGTCGCTACCATCGGCTGTTTGCGACGTCGGATGAACCTGGTGTAGTCAAACGACGCCAGTCCAGCAGCATCGGATGAAGACAGATGGCGCTGTGTTGTCTTCTGCATCTGGTTGAGCTTCTCATCCAGAGCTTTAATGCGGTCCTCCAGAGACAATGTGTCTGGTGGCGAACCGGGCGACAGCAGATCAGACACATCCGAGTCGCACACTGCAAGCGATGCTTCTTCCTTGACGGTAACTGGTGCCACGTCCTTTCCTGTGGCTCCATTCAACACCTCTGCCTCGGACTCCAGTCTGGATTCTGCATTTTTCACTTCGGATTCAGGTGTCACATCCGACAGTGCAGCTTCATTTTTCTCCGTTGCCTTTCCCGCTGTAGACACATCCAACAGCGAAGTGTTTGCAAGTGCCGTGTCAGCATGTGCTGCAGCAGACAACCGAACTTCCTGTTCGCTGCTCATCACTTCAGACGTGACCATACAGAACGTGTGAGCAGGTGTTGCCACAGCAGGTGTGGCTACAGCAGGTGTGGCTGCATTTGTGGTGGTCACCATTTCAGGTTTCACCACTGACGGTGACAGGGCGGGAGACAGAAGACCTGGAGAAAATGGAGCAACGTCGGTCTTCAGAGTTACAGCACTGCCAACTGTGCTGTGTGCAACTGCACTTTCTACCTTCGTCGGGGCTGAAGCCATACTTGCGGCATGTTCGCCAGACGTGGTTGACGGGTGCCGCAGGCGCTTATCGAAACCGAATTTAGGAAGCGGAAGATCCATGATGATCCGACCACCAGGAGTTGTTGTTGACGACACAGTGCGTGGCTCAGTGGGAGGTCGAATGTCAGGTCCGCGTGTCGTCACAGGCGAGTCGGGAATAATACAAGGTTGATGGTCGCTGCCAGAGCCTTTCCGTGTCTGACCAGACGTCGACGATCGCCTTACGTCTTCCAATGAGTGGCTTCGATGTACGTGAGTCGATGCAGCCGAACAACTCACTGAAGCAGCTTCGGATCGATTGGCAGTCGTCGTCGTCGCATGACCTACCGACTGGCGCGGAGTGGTCACTTTTCCTGCCGTATTAGACAGTGCGTCTTCAGTGCTGGAGTCAGCAGAATCAGCAGATTCTCTAGGCCGATACGACCGACGCGATTTGACCCCACAATCGC
>Ga0209568_1000902_pt1 | contig 10893 bp, 11 predicted proteins | sample WorMetOlspDAHAB2_FD_187406 | JGI IMG/M metagenome (GOLD analysis project Ga0209568, IMG submission 187406) | Marine gutless worms symbiont microbial communities from Max Planck institute for Marine Microbiology, Germany - Olavius sp. DAHAB.2... ...
AATCCTACAACGACATCCTCGATCACTGCTGCTTCGCATGGAACCAACTCGTCGATCAGCCGTGGAGGATCATGTCCATCGGGCTACGCGATTGGGCCCATCAATGATTGTTTTTGCAGATTGGTATAACTTCGAATTCGGCAATTGATATTGTAATTCAATGGCATCCGCGCCATGTTCACGAGGAGCACGGTGTCGAGAAATAGACACCGCAGACAACGCGGGGGAAAAGCGGAAAAATCCGCCGGCCGTTCCCGGGAGTGGTCATGGAAGAACGAGAGAAAGCCAGCGTATTCATCGTCGATGACGACGGCCTGTCCGCGAAGGTGATGACCGCCCTCCTGGAGGACGCCGGGCACGAGGTGACCTCGACCACCGACGCGGCCACCGCCTTCGACAAGATCCTCGAACTCAAGCCCGACTGCATCATCTGCGACCTGATGATGCCCGAGGTGGACGGCCTGAACCTCTGCAAGCGGGTTCGCGAGACCTCGGACCTGGACAACGCCAAGTTCATCATGGTTTCGGCCAAGGCCTACGAGTTCGACCAGAAGCGGGCCTTCGAATTCGGTGCCAACGGCTACATCCGCAAGCCCCTCAATACGGAGACCTTCTCCGACCGGGTCAACCGGATCCTCGACGATCACATCGACATGACCTTCTGAGGGGTGCGCGGCACCCTTCCGGTGAGCGGCGAGAAGACCCTTAAATATGGCGGCAACACGTCCTGCGTGACGCTTGAATTTCCGCGCGAGCAGTTCTTCATCTTCGACGGCGGCAGCGGCATCAAGAACCTGGGCGACGAACTCATGGCCCAGCAGCGGACCCGCATCCGGGCCCGCATCTTCATCTCCCATCCCCACTGGGACCATATCAACGCGATCCCCTTCTTCGCGCCCCTCTATGTCCAGGGCAACGAGTTCGAGGTGCTGGGCGCCAACCAGGGCGACAACACCATGCGCGAGCTCATCTCGGCCCAGATGGACGGCGTCTACTTCCCCATCACGCTGAGCGAATTCGCGGCCCGGGTCTATTTCCGCGACCTGGAAGAGGAAAACATCGAGATCGACGGGATCGGCGTGGAGACCAAGCTGCTGAGCCATCCGGGCAAATGCCTGGGCTACCGGATCAACTACAACGGCCGGTCCATCTGCTACATCACCGACAACGAGATGTTCCTGGAAACCAGCGAATTCTATTCACCCCATTACGAGCGCAAGCTGGCGGAGTTCTGCAAGGACGCCGACGGCCTGATCACCGACACCACCTACACGGACGAGGAATACCAGACCAAGGTGGGCTGGGGCCATTCCTGCGTCGGCAAGGTGGTGCAACTGGCCGACGCGGCGAACGTCAAGACCCTGTACCTGTTCCACCACGACCCGGACCAGTCGGACAATGACATCGACGCCAAACATGCCCTCGCCGCCGACATGCTGGCGAAAAAGAATTCCAGCGTCGAAGTGCTGACGCCGAAGGAAGGCGAGCGCTTCAAGATTTGAACCCATCGTTGCGAAGAAGGAACCGTTCACATGGCCGGAAAGGTTGACGCACGCCTCACCGAATTGGGTATCGAGCTGCCCGCCGCCGCCGCACCGGCGGCCAACTACGTCCCCTACACGGTGACCGGCAACCTGGTCTTCGTCGCCGGTCAGATCACCTTGCTTGACGGTGAGCTCAAGTACCTGGGCCGGGTCGGCGACGACTTGAGCGTCGATGAGGGCTATCAGGCGGCCAGGCTTTGCGGCCTCAACCTGGTGGCGCAACTGAAGGCGGCTTGCGACGGCGATCTGGACCGGGTCCGCCAGGTGGTCAAACTGGGTGGTTTCGTCAATTCGGGACCGGATTTCACCGATCAGCCGAAGGTCGTCAACGGCGCGTCGGACCTGATGGTCGAGATCTTCGGCGAGCCGGCCGGCCAGCACGCCCGGTTCGCGGTCAGCGCGCCGTCGCTGCCGCTCGGCGTGGCCGTCGAGGTGGACGGCATTTTCGAAATCGAATAAAGCGGACGCAGGTTATTTGCAGCGGGGCTTGAGTTTCACCAGGCCGTAACCGAAGACGCTGTCCTTGCCCGGCTTGCCCAGATCCTCCACATGGCGCTTCAGGGTACCGCGCAGCGCCGAGGCGCGGCGCTTGGTGCCCGTCGCCACCTTGGTGGCCAGCATGGCGGTGATGTAGGGCGTGGCGAAGGACGTGCCGCTCATCTTCTTGGCACCGCCGGGCACGGCGGCGTAGATGCGCACCCCGGGCGCGGCGAAATCGATGTATTTACCGCGGTTGGCGTGGCTGTAGACCAGTTTCTTGGCGTTCACGGCGGTCACCGCGAGCACGTGCTTGTAGGCGGCGGGAAAGGCCGGCCGGTCGGCCCGGCCCCAGTTGCCGGCGGCGGCGATCAGCACCAGGCCGATCTTCTTGGCCTTGTTGAAGGCCAGCCGGATGGTCTTGTTGTCGGTGCCGGCGATGCTCAGGTTGATGGCGTGGACCCTGTTCTTGGCCAGCCAGCTCAGGAACTTCAGGAGCCCGATGGCGGAACCCACCTTGGTGCCGTCCTTCTTGGTCTCGAACATGGAGGCCGCATAGAGGGTCGCGCCGGGCAGAAGGCCGCCCCACTTGGGCCGGCCCACCAGCATGGCGGCGATGGCGGTGCCGTGAACCTTGGGCCCCGGCCGCCGGCCCTTGCGGTGGAAGGAGCGGAACTTCACCCCCTGACCCTTCAGCGCCAAGTGCTTGGTATCGACGCCGGAATCGATCTGTCCCAGCCGCACCCCGCGCCCGCAGGCGGCCGGCGCGTTGGCCCAACCCATGGCGGCGCGGGCGTGCATGACCTTGCGGGCCTGCGGCTCGAAGCGGTGGTTGGCGTCGATGGTGGCGCCCGGGAACCTGGACGCCAGCTCGGCGCGCGCGTCGGGGACCGTGTAACCGCGGGGAATCTGGATCCGAAAGGCGGTCATATCCAGGCCGTCCAGGCGGACCGTTTCCGTCACCCGGTATCCCATGCCGCCGGCGACGGTGGCGAAATCCCGGGGCGGATCCAGGATCACCAGCTCACCCGGTTCGAAATGGTTGATCGGGTCCGTGCGGTCCTTGGAGAAGGTGCGCTTACCGCTCGCCGCGGCGCCCTTCTTGCCCTTCACCTTGCCCCGCTTGATCGACGCCTTGCCGGACTTGTCGTACTGCAGGATCTTCACGTCGGCGCGCACCGCGCCGCCGCCGCTCAAGCCGGCCGCCACAAGCGCCAGCGCCAACCCGTAGTTCAATCCTCTCAGCATGCTCGTGTTACCCATGGTTTCCCGCCTTACAAGGATGACTCGCGGCCCGCGAAACGGCAAGTCTCTCTCCTTGGTAACAAACGGCGTCGGAATCGTTTGCCAAACGGATCGGAAATCCTCATTTCTATGGGATGCCGGACGGACGCGAAGCCATCACCGTGAAAGTCGCCGCCTCGCTCCAAGAGGTGGACGAGGCCGCCTGGAACGCCTGTGCCGGCGCCGACAACCCGTTCGTCCGCTACGGTTTCCTCTCGGCCCTGGAGGACAGCGGCTCGGCCACGGCGGAAACGGGCTGGGCCTGCCAGCACCTGATCATCGAAGCCGCCGACGGTAGCTACCTGGCCACGGCACCCCTTTACGTGAAAAGCCATTCCTACGGCGAGTACGTGTTCGACTGGGGCTGGGCCGACGCCTACGAGCGGGCCGGCGGCAACTATTATCCGAAGCTCCTGAGCGGGGTGCCGTTCACGCCGGTCACCGGCCCCCGGCTTATGGTTGCCCCGGACGTGCCGGCCGACCAGGTCGCCGACCTCAGGGCCGCCCTGGCGGCGGCCATGGTCCAGGTGGCGGAGCGCCATGAGCTCTCTTCCCTGCACGTCAATTTCACCACCGAGGCGGAATGGCGGGCCATGGGCGAGTTGGGATTCCTGCAGCGCGAGGGCCAGCAGTTCCATTGGCAGAACCAGGGCTATGGGTCCTTCGATGACTTCCTGGCCGCCCTGGCGTCGCGCAAGCGCAAGAACATCCGCAAGGAACGGGCCCGCGTGGCGGAGGCGAACCTGGACATCCGCGCGCTCAGGGGCGCCGAGATTACCGAGGCCCATTGGGACGCCTTCTACCGGTTCTATCGCAACACGTCGGACCGCAAATGGGGCTCCAGCTACCTGCGCCGCTCGTTCTTCTCCCTGCTCGGCGAGCGCTCCGGCGACGACGTGGTGCTGATCGTCGCCGAGGCACAGGGGATGCCCGTCGCCGGCGCCCTCAACCTGGTCGGCGGCGACACCCTCTACGGCCGCAACTGGGGGTGCGCGGCGCGCTTCAAGTTCCTGCATTTCGAGGCCTGCTACTACCGGGCCATCGACTACGCCATCGAACACGGGCTCCAGCGCGTCGAGGCCGGCGCCCAGGGGCCGCATAAGATCCAGCGCGGCTACCTGCCGGTGCCCACCTACAGCGCGCACTGGATCCCGGACCCGCACTTCCGCGACGCGGTGGCCCGTTTCCTGGACGAGGAACGCCTCGGCATGGCCCACGAACGGGCCCTCAACGCCGAGCACTCCCCCTACCGGAAGGGCGAGCCCCGGTGACGTGTCGGACAATCACGAATGGAACCGACCCCGTTCTCCCGTCATCGTCATTGCCGCGCGCCTCTTTCCCGTCATTCCCGCGAAAGCGGGAATCCATGCCGCATGTCCGTGCACCATGGCTCTGGATTCCCGCCTGCGCGGGAATGACCATGTTGAAACGGCCATCGCTCAATCCACATACGAATGAACTGCGGTGACTCTCCGTTAACCTTTCCCCGCTAAGCTACGGCGGTTGGGACGGAGTGTTTTAATGCCTGATTTCCGCCGCGCCATCGCGGGCATCGCCATGGCCTTCACCGTCGTTGCCGGTTTCGCGGCGGCGCCTGCCGCCGACGCCGCCGGGCGCTGCACCCGGGTCCTCCAGCAGGGCGGATCGGAGTTCATCGTCAATACCTGCAACGCCTGCCGGGTGGTCAACATCCGCCGCAAGCGGCGCGGCATCGCCATGCCGGTGATGCGCACCTACAACGTCCAGGGGCGTTCCAAGTTCCCGGTCTCCTTCAAGGGCCCGGGCCGGTCCAGGATCACCAGCGAGGTGCCCTGCGAGGGCGAGACCGGCGCCGGGGTCAACGTCATGGATAAGAAGGCCCCGCAAGCGGCCCAGCGCCAATGCGTGACCTTGAAGGCAACGGCCACGGGCGGCGTGATCCTGGTCAACAACTGCGCTAAGTGCCGGGGCGTCGCCGTGGAACGCTACGCCGCCAACGGCAAGTCCATGGGCCGCCAGGCCTACAAGATGAAGCCCTTGTCGGTGCGGACGGTGCAATCCAAGGGCGCCGCCCAGGTGGGCTACCTGGCGGAAGTCCCCTGCACGTCTTAAACCTTTTCAGATCCAGACGATCTTCGAGAGGAACAGCAGGCGCTCCTCCGAGGAGGCGTGTTCGCTCAGGTAGTTGAGGATGTCCGTGGAACTGACGATCCCGGCCAGCTTGCCTGCGTGCACCACCGGCATGTGGCGGAACCGCCCTTTCGCCATGGCGTCCATGACGTCTTCCATGTCGTCGCTGATCCTACAAACGCTGACATCCCGGGTCATGATATCGGCCACCGGCTTGGCCAGCACTTGGGCGCCGTGAACGGCGAGGGCGCGGGCCAGGTCGCGCTCCGAGAACACCCCGGCGACCCGCCTGTCCGCATCACAAACCACCAAGAGGCCGATGTTGCGCCCCGACAGGACCCGCACGGCGTCGAGCACGGGCGTGGCGGGAAGCACCGTTTCCACGTCGGCGCCCTTGGTCCGAAGCAGCTTCTTGATGTTCATGGGTGACGACCGGCCGTCGTCATGCGGCGGCCATCCCGGCTCACTCCACCGGCACCAGCACCTTGCCGCCGCCGCCGCGCTTCGCCGGCGGCTTGCCCTTCTTGCGCTTGGCCGGCAGGTTGGAGCCTTCCGGATAATCGAACACGGGCTTGCCGTCCTCGATCTTGACGACCACCACGCCGCCCTTGGCCAGCTTGCCGAACAGCAGTTCCTCGGCCAGCGGCTTCTTGATGTGCTCCTGGATCACCCGGGCCAGCGGCCGGGCGCCGAATTTCTGGTCGTAGCCCTTCTTGGCCAGCCATTCGCGGGCACTTTCCGTGAGTTCGATCATCACGTTGCGGTCGTCCAACTGGAACTCCAGTTCCATGACGAACTTGTCGACCACCTTGGAAACGATCTCCGGCGACAAGGACGAGAACTGGATGATCGAGTCGAGCCGATTGCGGAATTCCGGCGCGAACATCTTCTCGATGGCTTCCGTGTCGTCGCCGATGCGTTCCACCCGCTCGAAACCCATGGGCGGCTTGGCCAGGTCGGCGGCGCCGGCGTTGGTGGTCATGATCAGGATGACGTTGCGGAAGTCGACGCTCTTGCCGTTGTGGTCGGTCAGCTTACCGTGGTCCATGACCTGCAACAGCACGTTGAACAGGTCCGGGTGGGCCTTCTCGATCTCGTCCAGCAAAAGCACCGAGTGCGGCTGGTGATCGACGGCGTCCGTCAACAGCCCGCCCTGGTCGAAGCCCACGTAACCCGGGGGCGCGCCGATGAGCCGCGAGATGGAGTGGCGCTCCATGTATTCGGACATGTCGAAGCGTACCAGTTCGACGCCCATGATATGGGCCAACTGGCGGGCTACCTCGGTCTTGCCGACGCCGGTGGGGCCGGAGAACAGGTAGCTGCCGACGGGCTTTTCCGGCTCGCGCAGGCCGGCCCGGGCCAGCTTGATGGCGCTGGCGAGCGAGTCGATGGCCTTTTCCTGGCCGAAGACGACGGTCTTCAGGTCCCGCTCCAGGGTGGCCAGCGCCTTGCGGTCGTCGGTGGAGACGCTCTTCGGCGGGATGCGGGCGATCTTGGCGACGATCTCCTCCACATCCTTGACGGTGACCGTCTTCTTGCGCCGGTGCTCGGGCAGCAGCATGCGTGATGCGCCCACTTCGTCGATGACGTCCAGCGCCTTGTCGGGAAGCTTGCGGTCGTTGATGTAGCGGGCCGCGAGTTCCACCGCCGTCTTCATGGCCTCGGCCGTGTAGCGGACCTGGTGGTGCTCCTCGAAATAGGGCTTCAGGCCCTTGACGATCTTGATGGTGTCCTCGATGGAGGGCTCGTAGATGTCGATCTTCTGGAAGCGCCGCACCAGGGCCCGGTCCTTCTCGAAGTAGTTCCGGTATTCCTTGTAGGTGGTCGAGCCCATGCACTTGAGCGTGCCCGACTGCAGGGCCGGCTTGAGGATGTTCGACGCATCCATGGAGCCCCCCGAGGTGGCGCCGGCGCCGATCACCGTGTGGATCTCATCGATGAACAGGATGGCGCCTTCCATGTTCTCCAGTTCGACCATGACGCTCTTGAGGCGTTCCTCGAAGTCGCCCCGATAGCGGGTGCCGGCCAAGAGCGCCCCCATGTCGAGGGCATAGATGGTGGATTTCTCCAAGACCTCGGGCACCTCGCCCTCGACGATGCGTTTCGCCAGGCCCTCGGCGATGGCCGTCTTGCCGACGCCGGGATCGCCCACGTAAAGGGGGTTGTTCTTGTTGCGCCGGCAAAGGATCTGGATGGTCCGCTCGATCTCTTCCTGGCGGCCGATGAGCGGATCGATGCGGCCCTCGTCGGCCTTCCGGTTGAGGTTGACGCAATAGGCGTCCAGCGCCTCCTGGCTCTTCTGGACGACCTTCTCCTCGGTCATCTCCTCCTCGGCGCCGTGCACCGTGCGGGCCTCCGACTGGCCCGGCACCTTGGCGATGCCGTGGGAGATGTAGTTGACGGCGTCCAGGCGCGACATGTCCTGCATCTGCAGGAAATAGACCGCATGGGATTCGCGTTCGGAGAAGAGCGCCACCAAAACGTTGGCGCCAGTGACCTCCTCGCGGCCCGACGATTGGACGTGGATGACGGCCCGCTGGATCACCCGCTGGAAGCCGGCCGTGGGTTTCGGCTCGGCGCTGCGGCCCGAGCGCATGTCGTTCAGTTCCTGATCCAGGAATTCGACCAGCTCCGCCGACAGACGCTCCAGGTCGACGCCGCAGGCCTTCAGCACGGCCACCGAATCCTGGTCTTCCGTCAGCGACAACAGGAGATGCTCCAGCGTCGCATACTCGTGATGGCGCTCAGTGGCATAGGCCAGGGCGCGATGCAGGGTCTGTTCCAGGTTACGCGACAACATATTTAGTTTTCTCCGTCTCCATCTCCGTCACCATCGTCGTCCTTCTCGATGGTGCATTGAAGAGGGTGTTGGTTTTCCCGCGCCAAATCCATGACAAGGTTAACCTTGGTTTCCGCCACTTCATAGGTGTAAACGCCGCACACCCCGACGCCGCGCTGGTGGACATGCAGCATGATCTGCGTCGCCCGTTCGTGGGGCATGCCGAAGAAACGCTGCAACACGTAGACCACGAACTCCATGGGCGTGTAGTCGTCGTTGAGCATCAGGACCTTGTACATGGACGGTTTTTTCGTCCGTGAGCGCAACTTGACGGCAATCCCGGTTTGGCCGTCGTCGTCGTCGATGCGTCTCGGTGTATCAGGCGTGTTGTTCGGTGGGCTCATGGTGGTCCGGTTCTGTTCACCGCCACGGGGGGCGCGCGCGTGGCTTTCATCTATAATATGGGATAGTTACGCCGCTGCGAAAGTCCCCGGGCCCGGGTTTCGCCTCAAATCCCCCCTATGGGGCCGCCCGATCAGGCCTAAACGCCTGGAGTTTCAATGGTTTCGGGCGCGAACAGGTCTTCCGGTGAAATTTCCACCGGCGCCAGGAATTGTTCGTGGGCATAGCGGCACATGGCCTTTAAATCGGCCTGATTCTCCGCCACACCGTAGGGCCAGAATTCGTCGCCCATGAGGGCCCGGGTGGCCTCCCACTCGGCCGCCAGCCAGGGCAGATGCAGCCGGTTGGCCGACGCCGTGGTGGTCACCTGCAATTCCTCCATGGCCAGCCGCCGGGCCTCGATGAAGGCCCGGTAGACGGCGACGGCCAGTTCTGGCCGCGCTTCCACAAGGCTCCGGCGGATGCCCACCAGGTGCATGATGGGAAACATCCCGGTGCGGGCGTAGTACCGCCGTTCCTCGGCGGTGGGATCGTCGAACAGCCGCCGCACCACCGGGTCGCCTTCGTTGAAGGCCGTGGGCGGCATGGGCGAGATGATCGCATCCAGTTCGCCGGCGACAATCAGTTCGTTCAAGGTCTGGTGCTCGGCGATGGGCTCGACATCCATGAAGTCGGGCAGCGACAGGGCCAGGCGCTCCTTGCGGCCGGCCTTGTTGGTGCCGCCGGTGCGGTACTTGAGCTTGCGGAAATCGACGCCGTACTCGTCGGCGAGGATGCCGCGGGTCCAGAGCGCCATGGTCATCTGGTATTCGGGCACGCCCACCAGCCGGCCCTCCAGGTCCTTCGGCGTCTCGATGCCGCTTTCCGCATGCACGTAGATGCCGCCGTGCCGGAAGGCCCGGGACAGGAACACGGGCACGGCCACGTAAGCGCAGTCCCCCTGGGCCCGCTGCATGATGTAGCTGGACGCGGAAAGCTCCGAGATATCGAAGGGCGCCTCGGTGAAGGCGCGGGCGAAGATGTCCGTGGGATAGAGGACCGTGGGCGCGAGCTCGACGCCCTCGATGGCGACGCGCCCCTCAAGGATCGGTCGGCAGCGGTCGTAGTCCCAACAGGCCAGGGTCAATGGGGTTGGCGCCACGGTTTCCTCCCATCCGGAAGGCAAACTGTGACCCAGCGTTCACGCGATGGCAAATACAGATGGAAAAAGCCCCCAGCGGTGGGAGGATACCGCTGGGGGCTCGATCCGGCTGCCTAATCTGTTGGGGGGAATGGACGATCAGGCAGCAAGCGGCTTGGTAAACTTTTCAACGGCGACGGTCACCTGCTTGGTGATCGGCGCGGCCGAGTCTTCGGCGAGCTTCACCGTCAGATCGGAGATCTTGCGGCTTTGGACGACGGCGTCGTCGTAGCTGGCGCGGACCAGGTCGCTCTGGATGGCGAACACGTCCTCGACGCTCTTGCAGGCGAAGATCTTCTTCGTCGCGGCGGCGTTCTTTTCCAGCGAATCCTTGGCAATGCCGAAGATTTCCTGGTTGATCGCCTGCAGGCCCTTCACCAACACGGCGTTGGCGGCCATCACGGCGTCGATGTTCTCTTTGCCGAAACCGACGACGTCTTCGTAGTTCTGGAAGGCTTCCGAACCGGCCTTGACGGCGGCGGCAACCTGCTCCTGGCCCATGGCGACGGCTTGCTCGACGCCCTTGGTGGCGGCATCGGTGCCGGCCTTGACGACGGTCTCAACGGTTTCCTTGCTCGCGGCAACGGCGGCTTCCACGGGTTCGGCCGCCTTTTTGGCGGCGGCTTTGGTGGATTCGGCCGGCTTTTGAGCAGCGGCTTTGGTGGTTTTCTTGGCAGTGGTCATTTCGTTCTCCATACCTCTGGAATTCTTACGATCAATTCTGGTTCCGGCATTCAGCGGCTCCGATTGGCCCTCGGCCGTGAATGCTGCAATGCAATATTTGCCGAAAAATATAGCTCGCCAGGCGCCCCTGTCAAGCGGATTTATTGCATTGCACAAAAATTTTCTTTGTTAATTTTTTATTAATTTTCAACATCTTATTTATCTTTTGTCACCCAGAGCGGATTTTTATTGTGCACTGCCGTTATTTTTCTCCAAACGCGCCGAATCCAGGGAAATTTTCCGGCTGGCGGCATGCCGGAACGTGCCCTTTATACCAAGCTGTAAAAAGTTTGACTCATTAAGGGACTGTTAGGCGGGGTGTGATTCAACATGGAAAACAGAGGAGTTTTTCCATGGCACGCGGCATTCCCCTACGCACAGACTTCACTTGCGAC
>Ga0209568_1000904_pt1 | contig 10881 bp, 12 predicted proteins | sample WorMetOlspDAHAB2_FD_187406 | JGI IMG/M metagenome (GOLD analysis project Ga0209568, IMG submission 187406) | Marine gutless worms symbiont microbial communities from Max Planck institute for Marine Microbiology, Germany - Olavius sp. DAHAB.2... ...
ATAATGTTCTATGTAATTACAATTCTAATATAATGTAGTTAATTTTATGTTTTATAATAGATGTTTGCTCTTTATTATGTAATGTGCAAAATATAGAATTCAAATCCCCAAAATCTTCACTTCAAACTTAAGACTTTACCAAATGCAAACTTTCCACCTCAATGTATACTTACAGAGCACTACCTACACAAATTGATTGACTGCTTGGAGTTTAATGACACCGTAAACACAATAAGGCTTTAAAAGTTGAAGGCTCCTGACCTGCAGCAATGGGAGGGAGCAGAAAACTTGGAAGGGCGCTGCTTTAAGTTTGTTATGCCAGCGCCAAAACATAAAGGGAAATGACTCAATTGTCAAGGTAAAACAAAACATACACAAACATTAAAGATAAATCATGCAACCTAAAAAACATAAAAGACAAACTCAAGGCCCAACCGGGTTGTATGAACTGTTGTAGCACGTTGGCAATATATAAAACAGTTCTGATAATATTCCCTCTCAACCTCCAGACAATCACCATAACTTTAGATGTTGTCAAATGGAGGGAGGGAGCACTACCTTCGCAAATTGCTGACATAAACTAGATAAGTTTACAGAAAAATTAACATAACTGCAACACACCACACAGACTCACTGTCAAATGCCACTCAGCATAAAATTCGAAAATACAGCAAGCCACGTGCATTAATTACGCAAGTTGCTAACAATGCTTTAAAATTTATATGTCTGCTTCACTTGCAATATAATCTTAAGACTGCACCTGGACTCAACAGGAAACGGTTCATAGATGAACTTCTTGTAGAAATGCTTCTTGGCATCATGAACCAAGATGACAGCAACACCCTGATCATCAAACTGTGGCCTGCCAGCCCGACCCATCATCTGCAGCACATCTGAAATCACAACAATAATCAGCTACAGTTTAATATTTAACATTTTAACATTACCGTTCTGTCAGGCATAAAGGAAATATTTGATTAAACTCTCGCCACTGGTTAGGCCATAGTGATCTACATTATCAATTTGAAGTAAGTTTGGTTCAAAACAGAAAAAAAAAAATATCTGCTTTGCTGCAAGTCAACTATGAAATTTATCTCAAGTAATGACTATGTCAGGTTTATGACAAACAAACAGAGTCATAGGTTTACATACACAAACGCATGACATGCCACAACATAGCACACTCGCATATCGAGGGTCAGAATAAAAGTACAATTAAATGCCAGCATGACAAACACTCAACTGCTGCCAGACGAGTATCAACAACTGACCTGTGATTGGAAAATCGACATAGTGCTTCGTTTTCCCATCGTAATACTCTGTGCCCTTGATGACAACCAGGTGAGCAGGAAAGTTAACACCCCAAGCAAGTGTGCTAGTTGCAATCAACACCTGAAACACGTGACAAACACAATGCTGGAGATTGCACTGATGGTTACTCGACGTACATGCACTGCCAGCATATACAATGCATCTCCAGCAACAGGGAACACCACAAATTTCTGTTAATGCTGCAAACATATCTGATTTTTATACAGTAAACCCATTTAATGCCCTTTTTGTACGACATCACAGGTGAGCTGTTATAGTACAGGTGAGTAAAAATAGCAATTGTTGAAGTAACATGACGCGTATAATCTTATACGAATAATCGTGAATATGTAGGACACACAGGATATTTGTGGACCTTTCTGGTACAACATTTCCGATGTAAATAAGACTGGCTCAAAATGTAGCACACAGCACTAATGGGCTTGGATACTTTATTTCAGTGATGTAAAGCATCAACAAAAGTTCAGAAAATAACTCATCCAAGTTCACTGTCCGATGACTGCCAAAGTTCAGTTGATTAACGAAAGCAACAGCTTTCCAGCAATGACAACATATTGGAAACAGAAACGCATTCCAGTTCAGACCTGTATCTTCTGGTTGACAAAGAGCTCTTCCACAATTTTGCGGTCTCGTTCATGCAGACCGGCATGGTGCAATCCAATTCCGAATGCCAAAGTCAGTTTCAGGTTGTTTTCTCTTACACCGGAAATTACTGACTCCATCTACATACATAAAAACTAAGTGTAACAAGAGTTTGCATTCAAATCGATAATTTTTACACAAATGCCCAAAAATAACTATCAATAAATACTTTACAGTGCAAATATCAAAAGAAAAAGAGAAACATAAGATTTGAAAAAATCAGCACACAAGATATGGCAACTACTGTAAATATCATGTTAATAAATACATTATTTGTGTGTATTATACTATTTGAGCATAAAGTAATACAACACTCATTTCATGAATTGAGTACTAATAGAGGAAATGTGTGTAACTTAACCAATATGAGAAGTTGTGGATGACTAAAACATTGTCAATCTCTCGAGTATCACGAACAGTAACTGTTCTCTGGGATGGTGACAGACTGCAATATTCAATGGCCAGCTCTGGTCAGTTTCCACCTAACATAACCAGATATGTCTGTTCGTCTGTGGTCACAAGGTGGGAGGCCTATGAACGGCAGCCGGTACTGCTCAGTGATAGTCATCATATGATCAATACGAACTGTATGGCCGAAGAATCAGAGTTGTCCATTGAGAGTGGTTAGCAGCCTGTGACGCTCTGGACTTCTGCTTATGACACGTGTCAAGTGTACAGAATTTTAGAAGTTTTCAGCTCACTATCAAAATGAGTGATGACTGCTGGTACCTCCGACTCGGGCATGTGCAGCCACTGCTTGGGATTGTCATCAGCAGCAAGGAATGCTATCAGGTCAAGTGCTGTCAACCGCGTCTGTCGACGGCTCGACACAAAGATCAGTGATGGCTTTTCCGGCGAATGCAGCTTGATTGCTAGCACATACAGACACACACAGCTGTACTACTACGCTTTTGTGCGTGTGCACTGGTGACAAAATTTGACAATACAACCAAACATGGACATCACATAGAAACGATGACAAAATGTTCAGCACAAAACCAGAGAAAGATAATCACTAAATAAAATGTTACATTTTTAAAGGACAGATAAATATTATGCAGATACATTGCACAGAAGTCAGTCTGTCTAAATCCTACAAACAAACAGTAGAAACAATAACTGCATTTTTGCAGAAACATGGACCTCACTTCTGAGCACATAGCAAAAGCCGAAGCAGGAAACATGAAAGTAAAAATCGAGGCAATGCAGAATTGATATCTACATTAATTCTTCCAGCAAACTGAGTATACAAAAAGCACGGCTGTTACAAAAGTATAAACTTGTGCCCAGAGCATGGAAATCTACTGAAAAATACCACAAGACATATCAGTCACATTAACAGACCCTGATATGCAGGCTTGTTCATCGTTGCCATTCGTGGACAATAATGTTTCCCTGGAAAACCATGAATGTGAACTTCAAGTGGTACTGGTCGCACAGACGGACGGAAGTTGAAGAGTCCCATCTGACATTTGCAAAAACAACAATGCATTCAGCAATTGTAATAAAAACGATAACACATTAATGTCTATATTCACAATGTAAATTCACACTTAAATTTCAAGTTTTCAGCTGCAATTTTTATGAAATAAACGTTAAGACAGATTAGTCATTGTATTATTTAGATGATAAGCTACAAACATGTTTTTAACTTCAACAAATGTTCAAATTATAGTTCTGCATAATTTGCAGAATTCTCAATTGAGTTTATATACATCATCAAGACATCATTATAAACTTTTATTGAAAATTACAACAAAACAAAAAAAGCACAAAAAAAGCAAATGAACAAGACTGAAACCTGTTTAATTCCAAGCCAATCGGCAAGGTCTCGAGCATTAGCAAGTGCTGTTGACAGTCCAACAACTCTGACTGGTCGTTCAGTGTGGGACGAGATGAAGTTCGTTCTTGAGACGATCACTTCAAGCACAGGACCGCGGTCATTGCCTGTTGAATGGCACATTGCCGGTTTCAATACTCATAACCACACTTCGTTAAACTACTCCATATCAGTACTGTTGATGCACAATAAATATACACCTAGTTGTCGACTGTACACTGACTTAACAATAACTAAGTCACAGCTAATGCAACCTTCACATGATGCTATTTAGAAATGTCGAATTTTAACTATTCCGCCAGGACTGCGACGTAGACTTCATCACATGGTTTGAAGTTTGAACTACCGTTCAAACTGTGATAAGAACAAAGCACAAAGACAACAATGCAAAAACAAGAAAACAAGCACACCAAGCAAGTGAATTTCGTCGATGACCAGCAACGAGACTGCCTTCACATAGCTGCGTGTCTGCCAACTGCGACTGATGCCATCCCACTTCTCAGGCGTTGTTACGATCACATCGGCTTGTGCAACTGCCTGCATGTCTGGTGCCACGTCACCCGTCAATTCCACCACACTACAACAAACAGAAACTGTCTACAGCACACGCTGCAGACACAGTAAACCATTTTTAAAATACAAATGATGTCGTAAACAGAAAAACAAAGTCCATCCTGAACAAACTTCATAGGCTGGCACTAATCTTCGAATCTTCAGCACTTAGCCCGGCATTCTTTGGCACTTGAGACAGCCAGGCATCAGCCAAAGCTGCAGGATCATTGACACGGTGTGCCTGTTTACCTCCAAGCTTATGCTGACACCAAATTATACTGCTTGGTCACATATGTGCATATGTGAACGACTTGACCAGGATTGTACTCAGCAACAGAGGTTGAGAAATAAACCTGAGACTGGCTGATTGCAAGTCCAGCACTACACTATCCAGCTACATTACAGTACATGCTGTATGTTTTTAGCACAACACAAAACTTATGAGTGCCTGTTTCCATAGGACTGTACAGTGCTGGACACAATTTAGTGATAAACTGACAGTGACTCGTACTTCTTTCCGAGCATCTGTTCAATTCGAACTTTCCAATCTTCAATGCGTTCCCTCACAAGAGCTTTCAGTGGTGCAATGTATACTGCCTGCAGCACCAATGCACAACATACAAAAACTAAATGACATCAAAATAACACACACTTCAAAGCTGCTAGGAGAAAATATTTCTACTGGACTGAATTTGAAGTTATCGCAGGCTAGAAACACAAAAGACTACAAAAAGATCACTACCTCATCTGCACAGATGGTTAATATATGATATTTTCAACACTGCAAGCGCTTCCCATCACCAAATTTCCAAACGACAAGTTACTGCGGTAATAGCACAAAACAGTTAGACCAACCTTCGAGTTTGGATATTCTCGGAAGTTGCGGAAAATTGCAAGTTCGGCAGCAACTGTCTTTCCAGAACCAGTTGGAGCACCTAGTAGAACATTGCAGTCAGTGTGATAGAGCGGATGAAAGATCTGAGTCTGCACTGGATTGAAGTGAGTGAAGTTATACAACGACTGTAGTCGAATGTCATTCAGTGCTGCAACTGGCAGCGGCTGCAGGTCCAACAGCTCTGAAGCAGCATCATACAAATGTCCTCATAATAAACTTATCAACACAGCCAAATCACAGAAGTAAAGATGTATGCAGTCCAGTATGACACATTTTAATAATTTTCAATAATTTTAAAGTTTAATTTTAATAACCTATCCCCAAATGCCAAAATGACAAAAAGTAGCCCATCCAGACAAATCAATCAATCAATCAACATGGATTTTTATAGAACCTCCCACAGCATCGACAGAGATACATGACGATGTGAAATTGTACAAAAAGGGGAAAAAGAACAGAATGAAAAATGAAACAATATAAAACAGTGAAAACAACTGTGAACATGTGAAGCAGCCTGGCAGAGTTTTTGTGACAGTCTCAAAAACAATAACAATAATATTAACATAATAACAATTCAGCCCTATCTTTGCGACAAAAGTAGAGAGTTCCAACTGTTCAACATACCTGTACACACAAAATGAACTGTTCAAACATATGCCACACAACGTTATAAATGCTCGCCTCACTCATGTCAATGATATCCACTCAGCACGAAATCAGTTAACACGATCACTTAATAACAGTTGTGAGAACAGCATTTCAGAACACACAAGACCTGTGTGTGGCGGATGTTTCTCGGGCAGAATCAGATGCTGAAATGAGACAGGAAACGTCATTTCAGAACCAAGCCACCGGTCTGATATAACACGAACGTAATACTGACTCGGCAGTGGCTCAAATATCGGAATGGTAAACACGACTGTCTGAGTCTGCTGCTGCTGAACCTGCATCAGTCATAACAAAGTGGGTGCACAATGCGGGGATAGTATCACAGTATCTACAACAGTGGCTGTCACCTGTTACTGGGACTCCAAACACAACAATATGGACAGTTCAGCAAAATGATCCATCAAATAAAATACTTAAATGACGATAAAAATAAAATTAATAAATAGTAAATAAATTTATAACCATTAACCTGCACGTTTACAACATCATTAGGTCATGCGCAATGTGGTAGTCATAAAAGTGATAAGGAAACACAGAGCAAGGATGTCAGATTTCCAAAAGGTCGATCATCAACAGTTGTGATGATAAAGACAGGTCCACACTATTAACGACCAAAATGCAGAAAATAAAAACAGGATGGAGCACCAACTGACCCAATCCCATCTAACACAAACACAGTGCCAAATCCTATTACTAATTACCTATCTATTTGTCTACAGACAACTAATGAAGAAACTGACAATGCAGTTACATAAACAGCAATATGTCGAATGTCAATAGCACTCTTTAAGTGCAGTGTGCCCAACAGCTGCAGATAGCCTACAAAACACAGCTGGGGTTAAAGAAGAACCCAAAAAATTTCAATGGAATGTCACACAGTGCAGGTGAAATAGCCTCAAGAACCAGACACTGATTGTCACTCAAAGACTACACAGTGTGCTCATGATATGTGGTCTCTGCCCAGGTGGAATTCTTTAAGGATGGTATGCAGAAAAGAATCCTTCAAGCAAGCAATCAATCAACTGATCGAGATACAGTTGCAGAGTGCCTACAACAAAAAATGGATGTAAGTGCTTTACAATAAAATGATGTTATAAAAAACTTAGGACAGAAATAAAATAAGTGAAATGTTAATTAAAAGTGGCGACTATGGGAATAAGTTGCAACCAAAGCTGGTAACAATGTGTGGAATATCGTAGTCACCTTTTTGAGCAGAACATACGATGATTTACAGAAAGAAATAATTTACAGACAAGAGAAACAAACATGTTTCTTGTGCATCATGAAATACTCGGAATGGTAGATGTGGTTCGTGTCTGGGTCTTCAATCCAGATCCAAAATGGTTCGCCAGTCTTGCCATGAGCGCGATCGTTCCACTTGAAATTGCCGAGCATCTTGAGCACAACGCGCAGAACGGTGCGCGTGATCGGCTGAATTGATGCCTCGACATCCAGCGATGGAATCTGATTCACGCAGTCTTTGACTCTTGCACCCATACTGACATGTCGGATCATGTGACCTACACATGGTGATGATTACAAATCAATGTAGGCATACAACCAAAGGCAACCAAGAAAGAAAATTTGAAAAGAACAATACCACAGACCCCAACAGCCTGTTTATGCCTTGAGACGAAGAAATCACCAAAATAACACTTAAATAGGTTACCCACCACAATTAGGCACATTATTATCTGCAGAAACAACTACAATCTCGAGCCTTTAACAAGAAAAGAGCGAACGACAAGCTCATGGAAGCTCAGGCAGAAAAAATAGTAGAAGGACTGGATGGGATGGCAATAACGTAAGTCAAAATTAGTCAATGGAACTCGGGCCTATGACATGCCAAAGTTGGGTTGATTTAGTATTCTCACATTACCACAGCACACTGACACTTAAAACGAGAATTTACCAATCTCTCTCGAGTCCATATCTCTGAGGCGATCAACTGACAGACCACGTTCTTCAATCTTATTTAGCATTTCAGCAGGAAGGTATGCAAACTGCCTCAGAGGATGCTCCCAGTCCCACAGACGCTTCTCGACAACTTTACTCAGCTTCAGCAGTCGACCAGACATCAGTGACCAGTTCCTTCGCAGTGCCATCTCAAACAGTGCTCGGATTATACGAGCAGCATTCTGCAACATGTTACGTAAGTACCTTACCTTAAATAACTAAAGTACTTATACTGGTACTCAGTACAGTTAAACAAAGTTCACAATGTACAGTGGTACAAGTGCGCAAATGAAAACGTTTTCAGTAACTATTTGAATTGGCTCAATGACAAGGCTGGCTGACTGCAGCAGACTGTCCAGAATGGCAGTTTTGCTAGCTCAAGTCTCTGTCGCCAATGCTGGTTAAGCCAAAATTCCATTTAGCCTGCCATGACACCACACGACACGCTATCTAGCCCATGCATTTCGGCACAGGAAAAAGTCATGACGTGCTGTGTCGCGTTTGTTGGTGGCACGGCGCGACACACACATCACGACAAGCACGACACAGCATAAGTGCAAGTGTGGCACTCGCCCATTAGCAGCAAACAGCAGTGTAAATGTTTTGTTATAAACGATTCATTTACTGTTTTGGCTCGTGCATTATGTTAAAAATCATTATCTATTCTGTTGCTGTCAAAAAAACGTTATCGACGCGGGTTCGGGAGAAGGTAATCTGAATGACATCAAAAGTTTACAGACGAAAATGACAATAATTGATAGTGATGAACGATTCCCGTATTCGAAATCGAAAATCAAGATTTTTTCCCAAAATCGAAAAAAAATCAAAATCTAGATTTTATAACAAGCTTGTGCATCGATTTTTATTGACGTGGAATACATTTATATTATCACTATAACGTGGCGACATTTTGGTAAACAGGAAATTGTTGCCATTATAAACAACCCGATATTACGTGCATCACTGCAGATTCGGCAAATGTTAACAGGTCGCACTGCACAGGGCCATTGAAGAACAAGAAGAACAATCGCGATGCGTCACCCGCCACGCGCGAGCCCCATGTGATCCACGATCACAGTTGTCCACAATACAATACAGGAGAGGTTGGAGGGGCGGTGGAGGAAGACTGTAACCTGATGCCAGCCTCCCCGTGATACCAAGAGGGCCGGCGCAGTACTGGGTGTTGGCCACCAGCGACAGATGACGCCGCACCCCCCTCCACCAGCAGGAAGTGATAACAACAGTCAACTGTCAATCACTCTAACGTTCCTGCGAATCAGCCTGTGTTTAAAACTGACTGAGCGCGCAAGTTGGTTTGTCACTATAGGTCGAAATAGTATCAATCAATCAGACAGGTCCAAAATTAGTTAGTCATCATCATCATTTTCTTTATTGAAAACTGACAAAACGCAGTTAGTTACATAGAACGAGATTACAAAAGTAAGAGCAGTCAGTACATATCTTTATACAGTAATCGCGTTATAAAGTTTTTATCGATCAAGTGTCCTAGATGTACAGGGAGTTGTCTATCATGAATGCACTGCCAGAGCTGATAGTTCTGCGACGTTGTTGATTGCGGTGGGAGCAGCGCGTGCAGAGTATGGTGAGGGTTATTCAAGGCATTGCGGAATAAATTGACATCCATATATTACCCAGATTGGCTGGTTGTCCTTCCTTTTTCTTCAATACGACTGAGACGACGACTTGCAATCTTCAGTAACTACGTGTAGGCCTATTATTAACGAACAGATCGGGATGAATTTGCTTACGGCGGACAACAACAATAGTGTTACTTACTTACTTCTGTTAAATTTTGGCTAGGCGGCCATATTGGATTGTAGGCTCACACGCGTATGAATCACTGAAGTACTGACATAATACAGGTCACGCAAGTCGTACTAACCATTGCGCGCATGCGTCACTTAAGTCCTTTATAGGCAGTAAAAATCGCTCGTAATTCGAAATCGAGATTTTTTTTCTTCAAAAAATCGAATCGAGTACAGAAATTTCAGAATCGTCCATCACTAATAATTGATGACGGGCATGTTGGGATGCGAGTCTTGCACACACGTCACGCACGTCGCGACGTGATGGGACAAGTGGAATTTTGGCTTTAGTTAACGAGTTCTTTGACTTTTTATCATCAAACAAACAATAAAATTCTCAGAAAGGTGCTGTGGCTAGCAGTCACTGCCTCTTTTGCAACAGAAATTTAATACAAAATGCTGTACTTTTCGGCAGACGTTTTCACAAAAATGTAAGTTTAGTGTCCTGTTTATGGAACGAAAATGGCCACGTTACCTCTGCGCAGCAAGAAATAATTGTGAAAAATCTTGGAGAAGAACTGAGAACGAGATTACCTGTGCAACGTAAGCCTGATCCGACACAAGCGAGAAGTTGTCGACTCTGCCTTGAGAGATGTACGTCTGCAGGAGGATGTTCACTTTGCCGTACGCATTCTCCGAGCCACCAGCGACATTCACGTGACACGAGTCCACCCGGTGACGGTCCAACTCCTCCAATTCCTCATCTCGTACCTCACAACGTCACAAACGTACATCACTGTGCATATCATACACAGCTCCACATTATTATTATCATCAGTATACTACCAAACATCTATATGAACTCTGCAACTTTCATACGCTACAGCAGCACTTATACGCAGCATACAGATCACATGAAAAGCAACTTTCTTCACTACTAACTCTCTTTATAAATGATGTGCAAAAATTATAGGCCTACTCAATTTTCTGCAATATATCATAGCATGGTGGAACAATACAGCAATGAATGCTGCTTTTCTGAACAATGCATCAGAATGCACTTCACTCGTCTACTGACACCACACCTATCTCTGAGGCAGGTCACTGACAGGAATGGCAATTTCATGGGCAGGAGGTACAGTGTGGCTAGTGAACTACAACAAACTGGACAAAAATTGCTCGGCTACACAGTGCATGTACAAATACACGATAAAAACAGCATATTAGAG
>Ga0209568_1000905_pt1 | contig 10877 bp, 5 predicted proteins | sample WorMetOlspDAHAB2_FD_187406 | JGI IMG/M metagenome (GOLD analysis project Ga0209568, IMG submission 187406) | Marine gutless worms symbiont microbial communities from Max Planck institute for Marine Microbiology, Germany - Olavius sp. DAHAB.2... ...
ACTGTAACCTGGCCGTCAACCGGACGTTAACGACAAATCACGTGCTTCCGGCGTGAGTCGGCAAAATCTGACTTCGTCGGCGTACGACGTCAAGTAACGCGATGAACTGTTCTGATGGCGTGTCCGCGTTCAGCAACCGTGTTCACACGAGACGATACGACCCGGCCGCTTCCGTTGAAGCTTCACGAAACTCCCGGAAATCGTTGAGCTGATGGTCCGCGTTGAGTAACAGCGTCCACGACGATGCAACACGCCCAGAGAAGTCGTTCGAAGTTGAGTAACAACGTCCACGTTCCGCGGCAGACTTGCGAAAAAAGTTCGTCAAGATGTCGAACGAATAACGACACAACCGAACAGTACGAGTTCAGACAACGTTCTGACAATAGTTTTCAAATCACGCGCGAGCCGTTTTCGCGGCTAGCCTGCATGGAGAAAATAGACCAAATTCGACATACAGGGTGGCTGCATAAAACGAACACGAGCAGCAATAATTAATATCACGCATTACGAAACATACATACAACTAAACTAAGCACGCTCTCATAACAAAAGGCAGATGTGGTGTATTTGCAGGTAACTCTGTGTGATCCACATCTGAGCGCTTAGTGGTCGAGATACGTACAATAGGCGCCATACAAGTCCGCTTCCTTTCCTTTTCTTTTCTTTTCTATTGACTTGTTCCGTTGCCATTACAACTCTCTCGCACTACCGTGCTAGGGTGATGAAAATTACACGTTGCTAATGAATAATGAAGCGTTTATTAGAAAAGTTGACAATCGCAACTTTGTACAATAAGCTAAAAAGAATGAATAAAACTGTACACACATGCATATACATAATGGAATAGTTAAAAGTTAACTAAAAACATAAGTTCAAATACAAAGCGTGAATACAGAATCCCAACTAATACACAATAGAATTACATGCTTAAAGCAGAAACAGCATACCGGGTTTTGTGGTTAGACTCATATGTACTTAAAGAGCCATCTATTAACAAAGGATTGCTTATGTAGGTTATACTTACAGCGAGGCATCTCGTAAGTATGACCGCGGTCACGAGTTCCAAAGGTAGAGCTTCTAACTGGTGGGAGAATTGTATTGAGGGAGTGTTGAGGGTTACTTAATATTTGCCTGAAAAGTCGATAATCTTGGTTTTCGAGGATATTTATTTAAACTGATTTATATAGCGCCATAAGGTCATAACTTCAGAGGCGCGCTGGACAATGTGTGTGAACAACTTGTCCAAAGTCGCACTCGACAGTGCAGCGGCTGGGATTGAACCCGCGATCTTTCAGTCGCAAGTCCAACGCCCTAACCACTACGCCACCGAGCCAACATCTTACAGATGTTGAGAAATTTCACTGCGCTGGTGGGGTAATTTCCTAGCCAACTAGGCTACAGAATGTCATGTCGCCATTTCAGAATACGGAGACAAGTCCCCATTGTTTGGCTTTGTTTAATATTGCCTGCAGTCTGTCAATGTGTTGTTCGAGTAGGTAACCCGAAAAGGACTGAGATGCATACGTAATTTTATTGAGGACAAGAGAGTGAAATACAACGTCAACTGCAGCCTGATTTAAATCTCTGATCTTGAGTTGTTTAAGGAGATAGAAACGCTGAGATACAGAGCACAGAGTATTGTCAGTGTGGGGAGCAAATGCTGTTGATTATTCCACGCACAATTGAAAAGACGGCGTAATATATTTAAATAGACATACAGCTGGAGAAAAATGAGATTATTTCTTCATAATATTTCATGATTGTAGCAGGATCTCTCCCGTATAAATTAAGAAACTTAAGTAAAAAATCTCTTACAGATGTTGAGAAATTTCACTGCGCTGGTGGGGTAATTTCCTAGCCAACTAGGCTACAGAATGTCATGTCGCCATTTCACAATAAGCAGCAAGCTTGACGGTGGTATGTTGTTGACCGACTGCACAGAAATAACGGAATTCTAAACGTCAAAATCTCACACACATCACGGAGTTGCAAACCCAGGAAAGGATATGGTATGTTGTGGTGTATATTCCATGTTTCAGGACGGAATATAGTTCTATAGTTTGGGGGTTTTCTGGTTACCGTTTCATAGATGCATAATGCCAAACACCCATCTCTTCAGTGTCGTTTTTATATTGTGATGTCTGTGTGTATGTATTGTGTAAAAAGACTCCGTATGATTTTATTGATCGACTTAGGCTTTGCCACAAGTGTGATTTAATAAACTTACTAATTTCCGTCACCCATTTGCACAGTCATCATTACAATATTCCAAGAGTTCTCGAAGATGTTAGTCCTTGGCCTTGGCCTTTGCCTTGGGGGTTAGTACTTGGTTTGGTCCTTGGAGTCATAAACGGAAAGGCCAAAATGACGAAATGTACAGTACATTGTTAATAGTTTTGATTACTTTGATTGCAGCGAAGTTGGTAATTAGTAAGATCCATTTAGAATGCGAGTGGTAGTAATATTTCGATTCTGGAACAGTTTGCGACAGCCACTGACATCACGCAGGGCTAGACAGTGGTCACTGTATAAGCTGTATCTCCGCTACTGACCTACTGCCATTGTCAACACTCTGTGACCAGTATCCACTTTTCGAGTCGCTCTTCGTCATTATTCTGCATACCTGCCTCGTCCACACCAGTGGAGAGGGTGTTCTCGAAGAGTGGCCTGCTAATGCGGCCACATCGGGCTCGCATGTCAGATGACACAATGGAAATGCTGGTGCTTCTGGCTTGTATCACTGGGATATAAACTGCAGATGATGCCTAGGATATTTACATTATAATGATGACTGGTATTTAAATACTACTGCAATGTATGTTTAACTTTCGTAGTTAAAATGCTATGTTATGTGGGGGTGGTTTGTCTTGCTCTTGCAAACACTCGGCCTTGGCCTTGGCCTGGCCTTGGAAAGGCCTGGCCTTGGCCTTGGCCTTAGGTATCAAGGCCTTGGCCTTAGCCTTGGCCTTGATACTAATGGCCTTATTAACATCACTGCAATATTCTTGTTCAGTATCGTGTGAGTGTGTGAGTTGTATCGTAGATTAAACTCACCTCTGCCACACAGGATTGACACGTCTTCGTGGTGAAAACAGTCGTGATCTCCCCATCCTCTATGTAAACATTCAGCAAGAGATAACTCGTCGCCTACGCAGTGCAAGTCGTCAAGCCAGATTTGTCTGGAACCGCTGCCAAAATGGTGTCTTATGTACAGACCGGATCTTCTGTAAACAAAGCACAATATTAAATGTCAGAAATTTTTCATGCACAGTGGTCTGTTTGCATGAGCCTTTTTTCACTAATGTTTATGTTACGTGCGGCAGACTAAGTTGGCCAGCTCTCATGTCAACGTTTTGACGCACGCTAATTATTTTAGTTTCGATTTGATTTGATCTTGCACACATTCCTGCATCACAGGCCTACGATTATTATGCAGATGATAGCCAACCCACCGAAGGACAATGTTAACAGGGCTGCCATAAATATGGGAATTATTATGGGGATTCCCATATGTATTACCAAGGGCGGATACAGCGGAGGGAAGCGACAGACGTGACTAGTCAGCCTAGACTCCCTAAGAGAGAGAAAAAAAATTATATTACTTTGACATGCTATAGCCACTCAGAGGATTTGACCACGGTCTGACTGTAGCATCTTACCATCATTGTAAAGCGTCTCAAAAAAGCCATTGATTTACTGGGTAAGTGTTACATTCACATTTGCATGAAAAATTTTGGCGCACTTCCACTATCCGGCTGCGGTCTGCCACTTGACGACCGCGACATCCACATCGCTGTTGGACTACGACAAGGTGCCACCAGGTCTCACCAGTACCCCTGCGTATCGTCCATTGAGGCATGGTCGTGCAGAGGGGACATCTCTCTATCTGTATGGCATCACAGCCTGAAAGACCTGGTGTAGCGAGCGATGGCGAATGCGGACAGCCCGGCGTTAAAGGAGCAGTCGGGCCTGCTCAGAACTGATTGGAAGCGACCTGACGGTGTCACACTGCTGCATGCCGTGGAAACAAGGAAAGTGCGTCACGTGGGACGTCACAGTGAGCGACACACTGGCTCAGTCATACGTGCACGAGACGTCCCAGACACCAGGCGCGGCAGCAGAGGCGGCAGCCGAAAGGAAAACGAACAAGTATTCGTCACTCGCTCAGTCATACTCGTTTGTTCCAGTCGCGGCAGAGACAACAGGAGCGATTAGCAAGGACGGCTTGGACTTCCTGAGCGACCTTTGAAGGCGCATTACACAAAACACGGATGACAAGCGCGAAGGCGGTTTCCTCTTTCAGTGAATCAGCATTTTAATTCAACGCTACAAGGCGGTAGTTGTTTTGGGTACTTTCATCCAAACAACACCCGAGGATAAAATATAGCCGTTCCAGCTTTTCTTCTAGTTTTAGCTCATTTTTAGCCGTCGGGATCTGTACTACCGAGGGCAAAACCTAATAATAATAGTTTTTAACTTCACCATGCGTCTAACGATATTAATAAGCGTGTCTGTAAATAACAAAACAGCGGGAGACTGCCACACACAATAAGCAGTACAACACAGAACTGCATGTTTACCCAAAACCGAGCATATAGCAGGCAACTTGTGCGTCGTTGTTGTCAAAATAATCGTTGCATACAGTTCCCCATGTGTCGTTGTAGGAGATCTCAAGACGTCCAGCATTAGGTCGGCTGTTGTCGCCAGCGAGTCTTACTGTTACTGAACACGCATAACATTATGCTGCACAACGAATTTAACAACTTCAACGTATTCTACGAGTGAGTTTTCAAGTTCCGAATTGCAAATTGCATCCTATGAATATAGCAGGAATACGCTGAAGACATTCGAAAGATTCGATTAATAACCTATTATGTAGGCCTAGAGTAAATGTCACCAAGTCATAGCCTATTGTAACTAGATAAAGTTTGCCAGCTTAAATGTATTAGCTAGCGCATGTGTTTCATGCTTATAATTAATAATATTTAATTCTTGTTTTTGAGCGTCAGCTTATAAAACACTGGATAGACTGTATGCAGTTTTTTTCCATATGATACTTGCGGTTTTAGTAAAGTATCACGACATTAACAATACGCGAGGCTTAGTGGTGAACATGTACACCAATTTGAGATACTAAAATATGCGGTAATAAAGCCCAGAATTTATAGCCCCGTTGCTGGGCAACCCGCGTTGACATGGCAAGCAGTTTGTACCCAAATAGTTGTGCGTGGGTTCAAAAGTTACCACCCAAGTATGTATAGTCAATACGATCGCCCAGTACTGTCATGGCACTTTTAGCTGTATACGTACATTATGTGCCCGTATGACCTTTAGCCTAACTAAGATCTGTTTTCACCAACATTTGGTCACATGACCGGGAGGTCATGCTGAACATACATGCCTATTTTGAAGTGTATAGACCTTAGCGTTTTTTTAAATGCGGCCATGTAGTGCATATTTCGTGGTCCCGTTGCCAGGCAACCCTCGCTGTGTGCCCCACTAGTTTGGATTCATCCCCATGTCAGCCCCGACTATGAAGTTGATAGGCCCAACCAGTACTGAGTTATTGCAATTTTTAACTGAATACGTTACGTGACCTTTTGAACTTGACCTTGGAGTCATGTCTCGTGATGCCACGTGGGTGTTCAACACTTGTGCCAAGATTGAGATGTACATGACTTACCGTTTCATAGTTATGACGATTACAATTATCCATTGACTGCCAGCTAAAAGTCCCATTTTTCACGTTTTTGGGGGTGAAGGAAGTCAAATTTCAAATTTCATCTTACTAACCTTCAAAAGGCACTTCCTTGGCCGGAACGATGCATAATGACGTATTGTGCATGGGCATGTGACCAAAAAATGCGACCTGTGGGCGTGACTAAGAAAGGAAAAATAGGACAGAAACTTTCATGCGTCAAACTGGATATTTGCCCAGACCACCCACGTCGACATAGGCCCCTGAAATTTTGCATGCGGGGTCTTGTCCTGGAAATAGTTATATATTTCAAGTTTAATGAAAATCGGTCCAAGGGTCTCGGAGCTGTGGGGTCGAAAATCGCCCTCTCCCAGCGCCTTGGCCGTGGCTTATACACAGCTTGTACTAGTTACCGTACAAGCCGTGATATGTACTCCATGTCTATTGCGGGGATGAAGACCGTTTAAACGGCAGACTATCGTTGTGCATGGCTGTATGATTGAAGGCCAAAGTCCGTGTTTGCGGGCTTGAACTGCGGCCTAGACTGAACGCCGGCATATGTGTGTGACGCACAACGCTGATACGGCGGCATACGGCTTGCGGCGCTATATACAATACGTGCTGAACCTTTACGTTTAATATGGGAATTCCGGCACCGAGAAATATCGAATCGACCGCCACTTGGAGGCTTAAAGGGGAAACCCGTTTGCGCCCCATAGGTCTACCGTTGGCGAGGGTTCACGCTATCATGGCTTACCTATGCCTATTGTCTTCTTACTCGGTGACAGCACCGAGTTACTGCTACCTCCCCCCCCCCGGCACTGTCTCCTCGTCATAAACGAAATAGCGGCAGGTATACAGGGTGGGGAAAAGTAATCCGTAAGATTTTTTCTGGTTTCCAGCAATCGCTGGGAATTGTAAAACGAAATTTGTTAACGACAGTTTTATAATTCAGTGTGGTGTCAAACAAGGCGGTGTTTTGTCGCCCTATTTATTCTCACTGTACATTGATGATGTCATCAAGGACTTAAGAAAATCTGGTTATGGTATTTATGTTGTAAACATCTTAACAGGATGTATTCTCTATGCAGATGACATTCCTTTGTTGTCATGCAGTTACTATGGCATGCAAAAAATGGTGAACATCTGTACTGCTTATGGGATACAGTGCATGGGATATCAAGTTCAACTCTATGAAGAGTCAGTGCATCACTTTGGTGGCTCTCGTTCCTCTGATTTTACAGTTTTGCTAACTGGCTCAACTGTGTGGGTAGACAAAATAAAATACCTAGGCTGCTACTTTAATCAAGACTGCACTATAGACTACAGCATGGGTATTCAAAAGTTCTATGGTAACCTCAATAACATTTTGTCAGTACTTGGTCGTAACCGAAATGAAATATCTACTGTTCATCTTGTTAACTCGTACTGTATACCGTCATTACTATATGGTTGTGAGATTTGGTCGCTTAATTCATCGGATTATCTTAAACTAAATGTTACTTGGAACAATACATTTAGAAAAATTTTTCAGTGCTGTTGGCGTGAAAGTGTTTCGTGCCTTTTCTACTATTTTTCTACTTTTCTACCACTGTCCTATATACTATTGACCAAAGAAAAATTCTTTTTATCAAGAAAATGCGGAATTGTAACAACACTGTAGTAAGGTCAATTTCTACTATGTACACTTGTATCGGCCAGATCATGTCAAAGTACTCTGTTCATAGTCTACACTTGCATACTGCAACAATAAAACAGTGGATATTGGGACATTTTGTTGATGCATCCGTTATAAATGGTAATTTGTGTATTTGTTAAGTGTATATGCCTGTAGTCTTTATGTCTATAGGCCTAGCATGTTTTGTAGCATTTCGGTGTTAGTTTCATTAATCACATGATTTTATTACCTGGTGTGTGTTTTATAGTTTCTTTTTTATTGCTGTTTTGTAAACATGTAGTTGATATTTCTCATTTTGTATTGTATTTTATACTGTATGATACGTATGTGCTGCCTATTGGCGTAATAAAGAATAATAGGTCACCCTATATATACACCTAAAAGTCTCATCATCATTGAAAATGCTTACAGTATTTTAAAGTTAGCACTAGAGTCAAAGTGTCGCCACCTAGTGATTTTAGCGTGCTCAAACTTACGCATAAAAACCATTGCCCGAAAATCGCACGCCGAATTGTCTGCAAAACAGCTGTCTGTAGTTCATTTCCAAAGAACTGTGTTCTGTAAATGCACTTTGATTTCATTCTTGAATTACCCAGTGATTATTCCAGGCATGGTTCCGGGGGGAATTCACCCCGTGAATTTTGACAATAGGTTTTTGCATGGTCTTGTGAGATTCCGTTAATGTAAGTACCGGTAGTCGAGTATGCCCAGGTCCTAAGAAAACTGTGATTTGTGTTCTCAAGGACGTTATTCGCGCCAGAAAACGAGTTGTACCTACACAGTGCTGGTGGACAAAGTTAAACACCTTCATATCTGCTGTATTATCTATGAATATATTCTTCTATTAGGGAGTCTTGGAGGCCTATTTACAAGTTGCAACAGTTGCAGTTCGGTGCGGCAAATTGTAGGCTGCCTACAGCTCCACATTTTTACTTATTTAGAGGGCTTACTGTGATATCTTTTGAATTTTAACAAGAGGCCTAAAGCGCATAAACTTGAGCGCATTTTTATCTCAGTTGCTCCCCGGATCTCTTAATGGGGTTCCATACGGCACGAAACCCGAAATGGCACAGTGTCGACAACTCAGTCTTCCGGTTCCGGTTTGACTTTCGCCGGTTTGTTTACACGTACTTCTGACAATCTATGAGTCAGCTGTTGTTGAATATTTTACTGTTTGTACAATGTCAAATTATTCGGAATAGAAGCTGGACGACCTGAAACGCGAATTACGCAGAAGAAGCGTGAAAGTTAGTGGCAAGAAGGCGGAATTAGTTGAAAGACTGACGTATTTGGATTCGGTTGGTAGGCGTGGCACTGAACCAGAGCCAGGTTTGTGTGCACTTTTAACGTTATCCTATGTAGTAATCGTTACGGCGCTTGCCAGCATAGGTCACGTTACACATTCCGCCCTCCCGTCCGTCTGTTTACTACCCATTCTGGGCTCGTACTCGGACAGTTAAAATGTGATAGAAATTGTCTTTGTTTTGTTTTCTGTGTTTCTTCCTGCCTGTGTAAATTAGTTGTCCAATGGCGGTTCTAGCCCAAAAATAGTGGGGGTACAGCCTCGCCCGCGAAAATCTGTGGATGTGCGTCTTGTACAGTGCATGTGGACGGGACCCATAATTTTCGAAAAGGGGTAAGTCAGTGTTGTGTGAACGTTAAAAGTGCCCTAGTGAAATTATCTTTTACGTTAGTTGTGGCAGTGATTGACATTTTCTTGGATTACTTTTAACTTTCAGGATGGAGCAGTGCATATGGACATCTCTACAAAAGTGGGGGAGGGGCAGCTGACCAAAAAATGTGTCCCCTCGGCCCCACCCCAAAATCGCCACTGTGGTTTCCTTATACGTAACACATGTAACGCACAGATCTTTCATTCACTCAGAAAACGATGGCCTTTAAGTGGCTAACAATATGTGTAATTGTTTTGCAGAATATCACATGAAGCTTCCAGATCTGACAACATATCAGGATGTGATAAATTCCTCACAACTTCCAAGTGTGACGTTTGCAACCATAGACAGTTATCTCCAGGCTAATCAGAAGAACTATGATAAAAAAATGTCAACAGTTATATGAACAGCGATACGTCAGAGTTGTGCGTGTGAGTCCACAGAACAGCATGTATTACATTTCGAGTGTGGTGTGGGCGGAGATGCGGAAACAGAATAGCTACAAGGTTGACATTTCTGTTGATGCCCATGCAATAGTAGCTGAGGCTCAGTGTGAGTGTGGTGCAGGGCAGGGTCCGTCTGCTCACTGCAAACATGTAACCACAGTGCTTTATGCTCTGAGTAGACTGACAGCTGATGGCACAATACTCACAGAGCAGACGTGCACACAAGTTTTTCAAACATTCCATCAGGCTAAGCCATACACTGGCAATCCACTGACGACAATGGACCTACAACAGCTGCCTGGACAGAAGTTTACTTTTGACCCCAGACCAGCCGACAAAATTAACCTTCCAGGCTATCAGTCTCACTTCCGCAATACTGTATTGGGTTTCCAGCATGAAGGCAGAATGCCAGTCACACAGTTATTCCAACCTGCAAATCCATATGCACATATGACAGAGTACAGACCATTACTACACGGGCATTTCTGGAGAGCAGTCATTCATAAGGGAAGAAAAAATTATGGAAATGACAGAAATACAGCGTGACGAGTTGGAAAGGCAAACCAAGGGCCAGCATATTAACTCATTGTGGAAAAAGCAGCACACACTGAGAATCACTTCATCCAATTTCAAGGTAATATGCAACGCCACGTCAAAGAAGGATCTTAGCAGGCTGGCAGATCAGCTCGTATCACCAAGACAGTTTACTTGTAGGTCTGTCCAGCATGGCTTGAAGTATGAAGCTGTCGCTGTGCAGCAATTTGAAACACTGCACCATTCGACTGAGCCATGTGGCATGTTCACATGTGTTGATGCCCCATGGCTGGCGGCATCACCAGACAGAATTGTTTCCGATGTTGCAGTGTTGGAGGTGAAGTGTCCGTTCTCGGCAAAGGACAAGCTAATAAGTCCGGAAACTGTTCCATATTTGAAAGCAGTGAACAACAGCTTGCAGCTAGATTGCAATCACGCGTACTATTTCCAAATTCAAGGGCAGCTGATGTGTTCCAACCGACAATTTTGCTATTTCTGCATCTACACCTTTAAAGACATGAAGGTGCTTGAAGTCAGGAAGGACCAAAATTTCATAGACAGAATGTTTCCGAAACTTCAGCAGTTTTTCCAAGATCACTTTTTGCCAGCTGTGTTGCAAAGATATGTTTATCGATTTTATGACAAGTATACTTGGGATAACTGCGACAATGCGACTAGTCACTCATGATCTGTTGCCTACTTTTGCTTACTTTTTCGAATTTTTGGTGGTGCTTATACGGTGCTGTTATTTACGGCATTCGCTTTTTCTGGTTATTATATTTTTTTAAATTTCAATTTTTTACATTAGACTATATATGTATTGTGTACTATAGGTACTGTGTTTACAA
>Ga0209568_1000906_pt1 | contig 10876 bp, 13 predicted proteins | sample WorMetOlspDAHAB2_FD_187406 | JGI IMG/M metagenome (GOLD analysis project Ga0209568, IMG submission 187406) | Marine gutless worms symbiont microbial communities from Max Planck institute for Marine Microbiology, Germany - Olavius sp. DAHAB.2... ...
GGTTGTCACGGCCAGTACGTCCACGGTCCGACGCCTTCCCTGGCAGCAGGTGCGCGATCCGTTCCCATTGGTCGTCACGCAAATTCAGTCGCGCCATTTCTACGCCCTCCAATCATTAGCTGAGCGGGTAATGGTTAAGGTTTAAATGGAACCATTGCCACTGGCAGTGGGTTTGGCGCTCTATATAGGCTATACTCCCTCTTCCTCCGGGAGAGGGCCGGGGAGAAGGGATCAAAACAAGTCCACGCAAACCATTTAAAAACTTACCACTACCCGGCTCTTCTATTTACGAAGATCCCGCTCGCTCGATGTTATTCGGCATTGTGACCGTTCGGCCCCGCCCTGTCATTCCGCCAGGGACCGCCGGAATCCGCCGGTGCCATGGATGTCGAAAACAGCGGAGATCTGAACGATTACCCGGCAGGGCGTGAAGTACGCGCCGCTGTCTTCCAACCCCCAATTCCCGATCGGAGCACCATCAGATGGCACGCATTACAGTAGAGGATTGTCTCGAGCACGTGGACAACCGATTCGATCTCGTCCTGCTGGCGACGAAACGCGCCCGCCAATTGAACCGCGGCGTCGAGCCTCTGCTGCCCTGGGAGAACGACAGGCCCACGGTCATGGCCCTGCGTGAGATCGCCGCGGGTATGTTGAGCGCCGAATCCATCGCCGCCAAGGAACCGCAGGAAGAAGACGCCATCAGATCCCTGGAGCAGATGCTCGCCGAGGAGCTGACCGCGGATGCACGCAGGGGGATGCCTGAATAAGCGCCGTAGGTAGTGGTTGAGTTTTAAATGTAAACATCGCCAATAGCAGTGTGTGTTGGGCACGCCAGCAACTACCCCCCTCTCCCAACGGGAGAGGGCTGGGGAGAGGGGATCAAATAACCGAACCACTCGAAATTCAACCACTACCGGTGGATAAACCCCGCTTTCTGATCAGCGATCTGTGCGCCTTTCTCGGCTCCTATCTGTCCGCGGAGCAGGTCCGGGAGGTCTATCGCGCCTATCTGTTCGGTGCCGAGGCCCACGAGGGGCAGCGGCGTAAATCCGGCGAGCCCTATATCCATCACCCTCTCGCGGTCGCCCGCCTGTTGGCGGAGATGCGCATGGACCACAAGTGCATCATGGCCGCCCTGCTCCACGATGTGATCGAGGACACGACCACGGCGCGGGACCAGCTCGCCGCGGCCTTCGACGAGGAGATCGCGGATCTGGTCGACGGGGTCAGCAAGCTCACCCAGATCGATTTCAGGTCGCGGGAGGAGGCGCAGGCGGCCAGCTTTCGCAAGATGATGCTGGCCATGACCAAGGACATCCGGGTCATCCTGATCAAGCTCACGGACCGCCTGCACAACATGCGCACCCTGGGGATCATGGCGCCCGCGACCTGCCGCCGCGTGTCCCGGGAGACCCTGGAGATCTACGCCCCCATCGCCAACCGGCTCGGACTCTACGGCATCCGCGTGAAGCTCGAGAATCTGAGCTTTGCCCACTATTGGCCCTGGCGCCACCGTATCCTGGAGCGTGCCGTGAGCCGCATGCGCAGTGCCCGTACCGAGCTGATGAAGAAGGTGGAGGCAGCACTGCGGGAACGACTGGCGCAGGAAGGCATCGCGGGCACCGTGACCGGCCGCTGCAAACACATCTACAGTATCTACCGTAAGATGCGGGACAAAAAGTGCTCTTTCTCGCAGGTAGTGGATATCTTCGCCTTTCGGGTAATCGTCGATAAGATAGACATCTGCTATCGGGTGCTGGGTTTGGTACACAACCTGTACAAACCGGTGCCGGGACGGTTCAAAGACTACATCGCCGTCCCCAAGTCGAACGGCTACCAATCCCTGCATACGGTGCTGGTGGGACCCCAGGGGCTGCCGATCGAGCTCCAGATCCGTACCGAGGACATGCAGCATATCGCCGACAGCGGCATCGCCGCCCATTGGATGTACAAGTCGGACCAGGACGCCGGCGACAATCCCCAGACTCTGGCGGCGGACTGGCTACAGAACCTGCTTGAAATGCAACGCGGGTACGGGGATTCGGTGGAGTTTCTCGAGCACGTCAAGATCGACCTGTTTCCGGATGAAGTCTATGTCTTCACGCCCCGCGGACGCATCCTGGTGTTGCCGAAGGGAGCGACGGTGGTGGACTTCGCCTACGCCATCCATTCCGATGTGGGCAACACCTGCGTCGCGGCACGCATCGAGCGGCACCTGGTGCCCTTACGCGCCGTGCTCCACAACGGCCAGACGGTGGAGATCATCAATGCCTCCGAAGCGACGCCGAACCCGGCCTGGCTCAAGTTCGTGGTTACCGGCAAGGCGCGCGCGAACGTGCGCGCCTACCTTAAGAACCTGCAGCGCCAAGATGCCGAAGCGCTGGGACAACGCCTGCTCGACGGCGAGCTGAAGGGCTTCGGCCTGGACTGGCAACACCTACCTCAGGAGCGCCTGCAGGCCTATCTGAGTGCCGCCAACCTGACCTCCGCCGCCCAGCTGCTCGTCGATATCGGGCTCGGCAGCCGGATGCCAGTCCTGGTGGCACGCCGTCTTACCGCGAACGACGGCGATGAGATTGCCGAGACGGCACAACCCGGACAGGAGCCCGGGCCGCCGCACCGGTTCCCCATCAAGGGCACGGAAGGCATCGTGGTCAATTTCGCCCGTTGCTGCCGGCCCATTCCGGGCGATGGCATCATAGGATTACTCAGTCCCGGCAAGGGAATCGTGGTCCATCGCCAGGAGTGCGGCAACCTGGGAGATTTCCAGAGCCAGGGGGACAAATGGCTGGATGTGGAGTGGGCAGCCGAGCCCGGTATCGACTTCTCCACCGGGATCCGGGTCGAAGTGGACAACCGTCGCGGCATCCTGGCCACCGTTGCCACCGCCATCGCCGAGACGGGCTCCAACATCGAGAACGTCTGGTCCTCCGAAAAAGACGGCATGAGCGCCGCCCTGGGTTTCCTGCTCACGGTGCGTGACCGACAGCACCTGGCCCAGATTATCCGCCGTCTGCGGGCGATTCCGCTGGTCATGCGGATCTTTCGGGTCCCGCGCTAGTACGCTATTTCTTCATATTTTGCATATATCCCGTAGGGTGGGCTGTGCCCACCAATATATGCCTGGATGGTGGGCACAGCCCACCCTACGGGCTTGATTATGAAAAATAAGGTGAAATTTAGTACTAGGAGGTAGTAGGACAGTCGCGGCTCCTAAGGTTGCAATCCTCGCGTTGCGTCGCAACCTTGGATGATCGGAGTGGCGCTTGCCCGGAACCGCGGTGAGCACCCGAAGGCCCAACCCGGCAAAGAGTACCGCCAATGAGTGACATGACCCCCGAAGAACGCCTGCTGCTGACCCGCCGAACCATGGATCTGCTCGAGGGCTGGGGCCTGGGAGCCAGGGACATCGTCAGAATTCTCTGCCTGCCGGAGACGGTCAAGGCGTGCGCGGTATCCCGCTTCAGGGAGGACCTGCCCTTTCCGGACGACCCGGAAGTCAACCGGCGGGTGGCCTACCTGATGCGTATCGAGGAGGCACTGCACACCTACTTTCCCCGCAATCCCGAGATGCGTTCCATGTGGGTCAGGCGCGGTCACAGGCAGTTCGGAAAACGTACCCCGATCGCCGTCATGGTCGAAGGCGGTGAACGCGGGCTGGTTTCCGTCCTCTCCCACCTCGACTGCACCTTCGCGTGGGACCAGACCGGCTCCAAGAGCGAGTACAGCCAAAGCAATGCCTGAGTTCTAAAGGCGGGATGCGCTACGCTTTCCCGCCCTACGGTCTTGCGAGACATTGGTCGTTATACATTCAGGAACTGATCGGTCGTAACATTCGCTTGCCTGAGGATTGCCCTCAGCGTCCCTTCCGGCATGTCGCCGGGATGGTTGGGAATAGTGGTGTATTTCTCGGTGACCGGGTTAAACCAGATTTCGTGAGAACCCGCGGCCTGGCGATCGAACTCGAAACCTAACTTTTTGAGCTTCTTGACGATCTGCCGGTACTTGAATCCCGCTAACCTTACCATTAGGTGCCCAGAATCAGCGGGTAATCGAAGGCATCCTCGGCCGAGGTCAGCCGGGCCTGTTGATGTCGTTCGGCTTGTGCCTCCAGCAATTTCCTGGCGACATCGCGGGCAATCTCCAGCGTCTCGGTGATGGTGCGCCCCTGGGCCACCAGGCCCGGAATATCTTCACTGGTCGCTAGATAGACGCCTTCAGGTAGTTTCTCGATGTGTAGAGTTGCAATCTGTTCCATAGGGGATGCTCTCGTGTCGGGCCGGGTTGCTCATTAACACAATTCGTAGTCGGATGCGCCCGCGTCCCTGCCCCACACCAATCGCTTGGGCGCACCTTGGTGTCGCGGGGTCTCATCGGCGATAGGTGCGGGGTTCGCGGGCTTATCCGACCTACACCTTCTGGTAGGTTGGGTAAGGGCCAGGGACGGCTCGCACCCAACATCCGGAATGTCGGGTGCGCCGCGTCCCTGCGGCTTAATTGTTAGTCAGCCGGGCCTGTTGATGTCGTTCGACTTGTGCCTCCAGCAATTTCCTGGCGACATTGCGGGCAATCTCCAGCGTCTCGGTGATGGTGCGCCCCTGGGCCACCAGGCCCGGAATATCTTCACTGGTCGCCAGATAATCAGGGCAAATGGCTGCGGCCCAGGTAGTCGTGACTGCGCATCTCTTCCAGACGGCTCGCGGTGCGCGTGAAATCGAACGCGAGCGGAGAACGGGATGTATAAAGCTCGGTGGGGGCCGCGGCAGCGGAGGCGACCAGATTCACATTGTGGTCGTACAGAACATCCACCAGGCGGATGAAACGCGCGGCCTGGTCTTTTTCCTCATCGCCCATCCGGGGGATATCGGCGACAAAAACCGTATGAAAGCAACGGGCGATCTCGATGTAGTCGATGGTCCCCTTGGGCTGGTCGCACAGGGCCTTGAAGTCGAACCATGCGATCCCGTCCGCATACCGGGCGGTCGGGATGGACCGGCCCGCGATCTCGATCGCTCCCCCTTCCACGGTGCCTTCCGGTCGCAGCCCATGAAAGCTCTTCAACAGGCCGCCGTCGGCCTCCGCGTCCAATGGAAAATGATAGATCTCGGCATGTTCGAGGTAGCGGAGTCGATAGTCTTCATCCCCGTCGAGGCAGATGACGCGGGTGTGGTCCTTGATGAGCTCGATGGCGGGGATAAAACGCTCGCGCTGTAACCCGTCGCGGTAGAGGTCATCCGGATGGATGTTGGAGGTGGTAACCAGGGTGACGCCGCGCTCGAACAAGGCCGTCAACAAGCGGCCCAGCAACATGGCGTCGGTAATGTCGATAACGTGGAACTCGTCGAGGCACAGGACCTTGAACTGCATGGACAGACTCTCCGCCACCAGGGGAACGGGATCGGGAGTGGGCGGCAGTTTTTTCAATTCTCCGTGCAGATCCTGCATGAACAGGTGGAAATGGACCCGTAGCTTGCGGGGAAAGGGCAATGCCTTGTAAAACTCGTTTACTAAATGGGTCTTGCCCCGCCCTACCCCTCCCCACAGATAGAGGCCAGAGACCGGATCGAGGCGGGAACGCGCGGTAAATCGCAGGTGTTTAAAAAGCCCGCCGCGGTCGTCCTGCTCCCTGGCGATCAGCTCGTCATAGACCTGCTGCAACGCCCGCACCACCGCCGCCTGCTTCGGGTCGTGCTCGAAACCTTCCCGTGCCAGATCGATTTGGTATCTTTCAAGAGGTGTCATGGTGTTGACGAGCTGCGTATGGTCAGGGAATTCTTTTTTGCCGCCAATGAATGCGAATCAACGCAAATCGGTTGTAATCGGCTCACCATCACCGACCATTCCTGTTTCAAGTGTTTGAATGGCCCCAACATATTACGTTACAGGTCCGTGGTGAGAACCAATTCACCAACGGCCCCTAATAGATTGCGACAGGATTACCGGGTGATCCGGTGGCACCTTTCATCTTGAGCGGTGCGTAAACGAACAGGAATTCATAGACCTTCTCGGCGACAAGCTTGCTCAGATCGAGATTCTCCATGCCCCAGATGCCACGTTGGTAGTGGTAAATATTTAAATGGTCAGCGTAGAGGGGTTCATTAACCACGCCCGATCGCTTCTTTTGATTCCCTCTCCCCAACCCCTCTCCCGGCGGGAGAGGGGCTTTTGCGACACCCTCGGAGGGAGAGGAGGTGCAGCCGGTGGCGTGCCCAACATATTGCTATCGGCGATGTTCTCATTTAAACATTAACCACTACCCGTAGCAGAAAAGGGCTTCGTGTGTCGAGGTATCGTGCTGGATGCCGTGGCGTTGCGCGGCCGCCGATTGCCGATTCCTGAAAGCAATGATGCCGAGGATCCGGGTATCGTCACCGATGCCGATGTCCGCACCATGCTCGAACAGCAGGGCCTGGATCAAATCAACCCCGGTGATTGTGTTTTTCTGTATACCGACCACGGTGATCTGTGGCATCCGACCGATTGGGACAGTTTCGATGCCACCGAGAAAGCGCGACGGGTAGCAGCATTCAATGCAGGTACACCAGGATTTGGGATTTCCGCCTGCGAATACCTTGCCGAACGCCGAGTCAGTCTGCACGGGTCTGACAGTTTTTCTATCGAAGCCGTGTTGAGAGACTTCACCGGCGAAAACCCGCAACCCTTTGAATGTCACATCCGTATGCAAACAAAACGTGGCGGTAGTGGTAAATATCAAACTGGTCGTGTGTAGAGCACCTAGAGCGCGGGCAAGCCCGCGCCTACGTTGGATCCGGGTCGTGTCGGAAGTAGGCGCCGGCTTGCCGGAGCTCACGCGACCAGTTAAAAATTTACCGCTACTAATTCTATGAGTATCCGCCTTTCCCGGCAAAGGTACGTGTTGCCTTACGCCACGTTCGATGCCATGCTTTTCTAGGCATTTTCTCGCGCGGCTGCCGGCCATTACCCACCGGAGGCGGGAGAGACCAGTGCTCTCCTTTATGATGTGGTAGGGGTGAACCTGGTGTTCGCCCCTCGATCCGGGGGCTTTCTCGGGCGAATACAAGATTCGCCCCTACAATTCGGATTCTTCCTCGATCAACTCCACGGTAGTGTCAATTCAATAGTGTTGATCTCTTATCTGATTCACAATTCCCGCCAACTGCTCGTCTTGCGGAGAATCCCCGTTGATAAGCCACGCCATGAGGTCCTCGTTGCGGCAGTCCAGCAGGCGCTCGAAGCTCGCGCGGTCGGCCGCCGAGAGCACCTCGTATCGATCCGTCAAAAATCCCTCCAGGAGCAGGTCCAGCTCACGCATGCCCCGGCGACAATGCCATTTCAGCTTGGCGTGTTGAGTCATAGAGACATTACCAGACAAACAAAGGCTTCTTTAGAAGCTGCTTGGTTAAAACGGACCCTGGCGTCGTGTTGTGTTACGCCGCGTTCGACACCATGCTCCCCTAGACATTTGCCCGCGCGGCTAACGCAACCTACACCCAACGCGAGGTCCGTGCATGCAGGTCGCACAGGGGGTTATGTGGGTGTAGGTTGCGTTAAGACGCCGGCATGACCTAAGCAGATGATCAGCGAGCCTTTGTGCGTCGCAACGCAACACGTCAAATCCTCCGGACAGCACCAAATCATTCAGGATCGCTAATTGTTCGTGTTAATTCGTGCCCACTCGTGGTTCTTGCCTTCACAGCCGGCTCCCTCGCTCCAGCGTCACAAGACACTCGCCGGGAGCGGCCCGACTGCATTCCCCCTGCTGAAGTGTAGGAATGAGTCGACAACACCTTGTCATCTCGACCGCAGGTGGTCAGTCGCTGCCGCTCTACTCCAACTTCTCAGCGTCATGAACAACCTGGCCTCCGACTATTGTCAGGATACTTCGTGTCTCAGGTAGAGTCTTCGGAGGCGCCGTAAAAATATCCTGCGAAAGTACGGCAATATCAGCCAGCTTGCCCGTTGTGATGGTCCCTTTTTCTTGTTCCTCGAATTCGGCAAAGGCGGATACACGGGTGTAGGCTTCGACCGCCTGCTCGCGCGTGAGCGCTTCGGAAGGGTTGATCGGGTGCATCACCGCAAGCATGATGTCCCGGTACGGATTCATCGGAGCGTCCGAGCCGAATGCGAGCGGTATGCCCGCATCAAGCAGAGAACGATAAAGGGAAATGGGAGTGTCCGACCCGAAGCGTTCCTTCAGGATGTCCGCGAAGTTCAGATGCAACGGGTTCTGGACGACGACTACCCCCAAGCGGCGGGCACGCGGGATCAGATCGGCAACAAGACCGTCTCCATGCTCGATACGGACGCGCTTCTTGGTCCAGTCGACTCCTGAAATCCCTTCCATGGCGTTGAACACGGCTTCGACCGCCCCGTCACCTACACAATGAACCAGCAGTTGGTCATCCCATTTCAAGGACTCCCGCACCATGGAAACGATCTCTTCCTGGGGGAAATTCAGACGGACGGACCAGTTCTTACGGTCACGGTAAGGTTCTCGAAGGCTCGCCCCACGTTCAAGCGGGGTCCCATCAAGAACCCACTTGATCCCGCTTACCTTGAGCAACGACGATCCGGGCGGGTGCGCGGCAGGTCGCGCCCCTCCGTGAGATCACGGCCCTCGACAGTTGTTCCGGGAATACGGATCATATGCACGCGAATGGGCAGCTGCGCCTCTCGCAGCAATCTGACGTACCGGTCGGGCGACAGGAAGGACATATCCTGGATGGAGGTTATACCAAACTCAACCGCCTCCTTGGCCAGGGCTTGCAGGCTTTCGATGAGGGTCGCGTCGGAAACAAAGCCTACCAGGCGACGGCGCAACGACCATTGGGCGTACTCGAAGATCTTCCCATTGATTTGCTCCGACCCCTCGATCCGCTCGAAATACCCCCCCATCGGGTCGGGTTCTTTCTCTGCAATCTCTAACGCATGCATAGCTTTCGTATTGATGATATCGCCGTGCCCGTAGAACGCCGCGAGGTAGACAGGGTGGTCCGGGGCGATGCGATCCAGGGCAAAGCGCGTCGCTTCGGGCGCCATTACAACCGTCAACCCGACCGTCCCCAAAATCCAGTCTCCCACGGGCACTTCTTTTACCGCCTTTGCAAGTGCCTCCTGCGTTTCCTGCCAGCTTGGCTCCATAGTTTTTCTTTGAAACCGAAGCTTGTGTTCACCGGGCGGGGTATGCAAAAAGTGCTGATGGGCATCGTTGATGCCGGGTATGACAAAGTGGCCCTGCAGGTCGATGCGTCGCGTATCGGGACCGGTCAACGCGGCAATCTCCTCGGAGGTGCCGACGGCGAGGATGCGCTCTCCACGGATGGCCACGGCCTCGGCATGCGGCTTCGATGTGTCAGCGGTGAAAACTTTGCCGTCGATCAGAATCAGGTCGGCCATAGGCCGCTCTTCGCCGAAGGCAAGAGGCAGATAGAGACCGATCAGGAAGAATACCGGAAGCTTTTTCATGGTTGTCGGACCCCGTGTGATTGCATGTCAGGGAGGGGCTATTATCCGGCTCCCAGGCTCCGGCGGGGGAGCAAGCTTGTCCCGACGGAGGAGGGATCTGATGCTCCAGCGTTACAAGATACTCGCCGCTGGAGCGGCCCATTGCATTCCCACGCTGGAGCGTGGGAACGAGCCGAAAAATGTCAGATTAAGCTAATTGTTAGGCTTAAATAAATCACTAGCACACTGTTTGTTCTCATTTTTTGCGGCAATATTCATTAAACACTTCACCCAGTACTCGCGCTGTTCTTCACCTTGCCGGGAAAGAAATTCATCGATATTGCGTCTGCTTAGATTAGTATCATAACTTTGCTTTCGATAAGATTTTGTGAGTCCAAGTTGCTCTTCAACAAACTCAGGAGTACCTTCGTACTTAGCATATAGCTCTTTTGAGCAATCAACTGTATCACTCTCATCCATAGAAAGAACTTTTACCATTTCTACGTGGGTTGGATTTAATTTAACGATTGCAGCATGAGGCCTGTAGTCAGTAGTTGATCCGACATTTAAATGATGAACTGTTTTATATCCTTCATTACTTGTACCATATCGTATGGCACTACCATTTTCATTAAGAGATGGCGTATGTGTATGAGCAGATAGCCAAAGGTTATACCCATCCTTTACCATCAAGTCATTCGGCCTACTAACATAAAATCTAGTCCAACCCAAGTTAGTAACAAGTTAGTAACAGGATAGTGAGAAGAAATTATTCTCAGTTGATCGGAATCATCAAGATACTTTTCAAACCAATCAGTTTGCCCTGAATTCCAAGAAATTGAACCTCTAAGGCCAAAAAAAGAAAAATACTCTGATAGCTTTGGTAAAATTTTCACATCAGTATAATCAGAAGTATCTGCTAACATTAGAGATACAGGAGACTTGTTATCAGCCTCCAGGCGTACTAGGCCAGAATAAAAACAACCATTAGAATGCTGATCATGCTCGTGTGTTTCTGAGCATTTTCTTCGAACTGTAGGATCGGGATCAGTAGTGACATCTATAAAGGAACTTATTTTATAACTACCGTCACCCTCAAATTTACCGATCTTGCTAGATTCAACGTTATAATTAGAAAACTCTTTGACCAACTCCGCCTTGGTATAATAGTCTTGAGGACCACAAGCTTGCTCTCTCGCTGACACATCTGCTCCTGATTAGCAATGAGATTCAGCCATCCGAATCCAGCCTTCCGGGCGTGGGCCACAGGCCACCGCAGCCACCAAGAGTCGGTTGGGCAGCGCGCGCAGATCAAAGCGCTGACTGAAGCGATAGGCGATGGCACCGAGGTAACGTGCGGCGTACTGACCGAAGTCAAAGGCATGATAGGCCCCGCTGAGGCTGGTTTTGACGTTTCCCAGGACCGTGTTTACCCAGTGAAATTGGG
>Ga0209568_1000907_pt1 | contig 10875 bp, 9 predicted proteins | sample WorMetOlspDAHAB2_FD_187406 | JGI IMG/M metagenome (GOLD analysis project Ga0209568, IMG submission 187406) | Marine gutless worms symbiont microbial communities from Max Planck institute for Marine Microbiology, Germany - Olavius sp. DAHAB.2... ...
GTAGCCTCCTCAAGCTCTACCCTTTTGAAAGACTGGAGAATGTCGTCATCCACCTGTGTGTCCTTATGTGTGATGAGCTCGCACTTATCAACATTCAAAGACAGTCCTAATTATTATTATTATTATTATTATTGTCATGCTTATCCTACAGTAAAGGGCGCATAAGTTATAAGTTGTTAATCGTAAAAAAATATTGTTAACGCAGAGTGGCGGATCCAAAAATTGTGAAAATGGGGCGGAAGACGATCAGCTCCGTCCTCATTTATCGCAAATGCGCAAAACGAAATATATGCCTTTTACACGGAAAAAAGCGGCTTTTTGAGAAAAAAATATGAGCCAATAGGGGGGCAGCCGCCCCCACCGCCTCCCTTTGAATCCGCCACTGTTAACGCACTCGAACTCAATGCTTGCATAAAAGTTCAAATAGCCGGATGCGCGATAAGACTATTTCACGATTGTTTTTTTTCATGGGGCCCTCCCTAGGGGTAACCCTCCTAGGGGACCCATTTTCCATCGGTCGCTGTCTGTCGCCGTCGTCGTCGGCAGTAGCAGTGAGTAGAGTTAACGCTATACTCTCTCTACTACTCGGCGTTGTCGGCGTCTGAGTTGAAATAACTCGGAAACTAAAAGGCGCACGAAGCCCACATTTTTCATATGTCTCCTTTGGTAGCCTACTTGTAGTTCAATGACTGGCGGACATGGTCCTCTTGTTTTGTAGACATTGTAGTAGCCACAGTAGATACCTCGAAGCCACTCCTAAGCAGTGACCAACCAAAGGTGTGATAAATACCTCTCGCTTATCGACGTTATGAAACAGGCGTTCGCGACATAGAGTTGCAGCGGCAATTCAATGCTGTGTATTTACTTTTGATTTATTGTAGCAATCCTAAACGTAGTACAGCACATACTTAAAAATTAAATAAAATATAACAGGATACGTGAGAAATGATTAAAAACGGTAAATAAACATTAAAGTAAGATTAAAAAAACTCTTAATGCATCGTTACTTTCCAAGACGGAGCATAACTTCATAGAACAGAATAACCGATCAGCTAGTCGGTGACTAAAATAATTCAATATGTAGGCTATAGGCGTCACGCTCACACTATTTTTAGTATTATATACTTATTAGTTATCAACGGTCAGTGTAACGAATGTAGGAGATAACCCCCCTCCACCCGGAGATAACCCCCTGGTAGTGCATACCTAGGAGATCCCCCCTCACTTAGCTCACTTTCAGAGTGTCAGACGCCAAATTCGAGTGATTTGTAAGCGTGGATTGCCTTATATATTTATATGGTTTATATATTTAAAGCTGGAAATTTGCAAATATATTTTTTTTAAATTTGCTAGCATCTCAGTGCCCCATTTACACAAAGTTATGTAGGGACTTCAATTCACTGTCTGTCAGTTGTTTTAACGATTTCACCCTTACACCGATATTGTGTAAAGACGTTAGCTGAAGGAAGGCAGCGCCCTCCGATCAAATGGTTGACAAGGATGTCACCGAGATGCACCGCACACCCAGTGTGACTGACCTAAACCTAAAGTCGCACAGACAACATGTCTCGTGTGAATTTATCTGGACATGTGACTATATTTAGTTGAATGTTCACTATTAAGTGCTGTTTAGGTTAGGTTAGGGTTAAGATTAGGGTTAGCATTAGATTTAGTGTCTGGTTATTGCGATAAGTTTGCCGCTTTCCTGAAGACACATTCCCAATACCAGCGGCATTATAGCGCCAGTGCCTGTGTTGGTGTCGGTATACATGTAAGTCCGCTGTGTTCTTGTAAACTCGTCACGTGTGGGCACACCACAGCATGTACCCGCCCGGTGCCGCGTCGCACCGCTTGATTAAATCCACGACGACCCAAGCTTCCCATGCAGAGAACAATGCTCTGGTTTACGACACGACGCACGCTGTTTGATCGATGAAGCTCGCCAACTATCGTGCACATACTGTATACTGCAGGCTTCACTCCCTGCTGTCTATTACCACTCGCGACACACACACGTTGCTCGACAGTGCTGAGCTGAAAACTGCGCGATGTATATAATTCGTAGTAGGCCTGTGTGAGCGATGATTCGCAGAGACGTTTTAAAGCTGCTTCTTCGGGATAAAACACAGTTGACGTATGCGGGGCCCAAAGTCGTGCAAATTAAGTAAGTAGTGTTAAATGTATTGGCACATGAGAGTGAGTGATCCTGTTTCGGGGGGTCTCTCGGTGGTGACAACATTTACCTGCTGACAGTGATATTGTGATAGTAGTTAGGCGGCCTACTGTTTTTAGGTTCATTACGAGCGGTAAGTTTGCAAAATTTGATTGACTGACGAAAATCAAATCGAATCAAATCAAGCTGATTTCTATATCGCGAATATGCTGCAAGTGAATCAGATGCGTTCATTCTTTTGTTCATTCGTTGACAACTCGTCGTCATCGCCTATATGTTGCTGTATGCGTCTTTGCGACAGGCTCCGAGACGGACGTGAAATACACCTATGTCGTAGTTTTTTAATTATATTTTTTGTAATTTACTCATACCTTAAGTTTTCTTGTAATGGGTTAATGGTGTTTTTCTGACTGCTCATAGAAAGTAAGTTAGTAAGTAAGTAAGTAAGTAAAAAATCGACAGAAATGACAAAATCACTACGAGGGCACTACAGAGGATTGGGAAGGAACGATTGAAGAGATAAGTCAGTGATAGTGCCGGCGTGACGTTGTGCAGCAGAGTGTTCCATAGTCGGGAAGCGGCTACCGAAAAAGCTCAGTCGCCATACTGTACTGAAAAGACGAGTGCGTCAGGCAACAATCGATGATGACGAAGCGGAGCGGAGACGCTGACGAGCCTCGACATCAGACGACTGGTGGAATGTCTCATCGAGGTACGGCGGAGCCGTCCAGTGTAGACATGCATACACCAGAACGGCCAGCTTGAACTCGATCCGCTTCGGCACCTTCGGCAAATGCAACTGTGCGAGGAGCGGCGTGATGCAGTCGTACATCGACGCAAAAAAACACAAGCCGAGCAGCAGAATTCAACACCGACTGCATCCGCTTGGTGAGATGGGATGGAATGCCCGCCAGCATTGCGTTACCGTAGTCCAACCGCTGCAGAACGAGAGACGACACCAGTGACTGTAGGACAGAGCGTATAGTACTAAACGCCGAATGCTCCGCAGCTGACGCAGGATCGCGAAGCAGGCAGCGCAGTCTTTGTGATATGCGACCTCATCGACACATCGGCGTCGATGTATAAATGCCGAGGTTGCGCACGACGGAAATTGGCTTGACTAAGTTGGTCCCTACTGGGAGTGGCGACTGACGTAGCAGATGGAGGCGTCGACTTTGTGTAAAACGAACCTTGGTCTTCGCAGTATTCAGCTGGAGCCGGTTGGAGCGCATCCACCTGTCCACATCGTCGATGCAGATGGAGATGCTTTTCTGGAGCTCCAGCGTTGAAGACGGACGACATATCGCGAATACTTGGGTGTGGTCAACATGAAGATGGGTGGTCCTCTATAATCAGTAGCAAGTGAGCAGTGAACAGCAAGAACATGGTCAGTCCGGAGACCAATCCTTCTGGTACACCACACAGAATCAGCACTGCAGACGAAGCTCCCTTATGTGAACATTTTTGCATATGCGTGACAAAGGGGAATCAAGTTTTAAGAGGTTCTCCGATCATCTTGCCTTTGTATTTGTTTATAACAATGAATTTTACGGCTTCCGGTAGCGGCGTAAACAAAACCTAAAATATAATACTGGTATGTTTTGACAACTGCGCTGAATTAGTCTGTACGCCTGCAAGATATTCGTGAGCCGAGTAACTGTTGTCTGTTTTATTGGTCGTAGATTTGGATACAGAATGCGAGATGGAATGCGCTTGAATAATTGATGCACAGCACGGAATGATGTATATATCATCATTACTGCATCAACGTGCCGACCTTGCGTTATGACATTGGCGAATAAGTCGCAGACTGATAGATGGATTCAGTCATGCGTTTCTCGCGTTCAGAACTATATAGTGCTCGAACTTCTGACAAAAACATACTTTAAGCGTATACGATAGCGCCTGTATAAATTTATTTTCGTTATGTAGACTTATATGTATATCTATTCAGTTCAGTTCAGTTCAGTTCGTACATTTATAATGTATCACACTCGAAAGCCTATACAGTCACGAGTGTGCAGTCAAATCACGCCCGCAGGCCAAACGGAACAACGACGTTTTCAGTCAGCGTTGGAATTGTCGGAGTGTCGGAGTTGCGTCACGAAACGAGTTCCAATTTGTTGGCCCCGACCCCTGCTGGTCCGTGCGTTGACGTTTTGGTTCGCGGGACAGCCAGATCACCGCGGGTTGAGGAACGTAGGCAGCTACGACCAGAGACATTGGAAACTGGTTGGCATATCTCCACAAGGTACGATGGGGCCCACGCCTATTATTATTAACGTATTATTAATATTAGTATTCATATAGTTACATGCGTTTTTTAAGTTACTGTTTGTGTGGAATGCGCTGTAAAAGGTTTAGCTATGATGTGCGTCGCTTTTAATATTTTCGCCGACAAAATACTGTAACCACCGTCAGAAATCTTAATGCATCAGCTAGAATTACATGTAGTAATGACAATGATACAAACACGTTGCTACGTTTTAAGCACAAACTGAATACATAAGCCTTCATATTACCGAGGCTTTGAGATATTTGTTTTTTTACCACTCTTCATTTTTGTATATTTGATTGTTCGTTGTTTTGTACCGTTGCGTGGTTATTCTTAGGCTACTTATTGTTTGCCGTATATAAACTGAATGATGATGATAATGAAGATGATTGTGTCCACCTAATTACGAACGGACCAAAATATCCGCCAACGAAAACGACCGACAAAATATCTCCCGAGTTTGACTTATCTGTCTCCGGCAGCTATTCTTCAGTCTGCAACAACCTTCGACCCGCGTCGCCGGCGACAATAAATTACAAATCCACGCCCGCTGTTGGTCCTATGCGGGTGCCCAGTTCTCCTGGAAACGCCGTGTTTGTTTTCGTGGCTAGCTCAGTGATTGATCGCACTGGACGCTGCTTCTGTTCGCTCGTCGGATTTTTTTTCCTCTTCTCCGTGAGCAAATACTATTGCCTTATTAATAGCAAATATTTGGACGGACGATCGCGTACCACCGTCATTCAGTGTGACCGTATCTGCTATATAGCGTGCACTGGCTAGACGAAGCGCTTTCGTATAGAGCTCACAAAAAAACCAACAGCGTTTTGCATAAAATTCACTATTACATTATTAGTCATACGACTGTAGGCCAACCTGAAAACATAAAAGTCGTCCGTGTCCATTCTCTTTGCTCTTTTTTTTGTCTGCAGATTTTCGTCAGACAAAAGCTTGCGGTGAGTTATGAACGATGTTGATGCAGAGATTTTTGTTTTCCCGTGTTGCTGTGCATCAGCGAAGATGCCGAGATATTATCTGATGCCATCAACACGACATCGTCAGCAGCAGCAGCAGCAGCAGCAGCAGTCTGTGACTCTGAGTGACGAGGTTGCGACGGCGAGCTAGCGAACTGCTCGAGGGACCCACTCGACGCAGAACCGACTATTCTGGCTCGTGACTGTCAAATGCCAATGGCCATCAGAAGATCTTTGAAGCCGATGGCAGGATATTGCGTCGAGAGTCGACCGGATTGATATCGACACGGACAACAGGATCAATGACATTTGAGCGTCATTTGAACTGGTAAATTACCGTTCAGTGGCGCTGGAGTTGCGCGATGGTCCATACAGTAGCGTGTTTCTTGCGCGATATTTCCAGCCCGGAACTGCTAAAAATTTTCCGCCTCGATTTATGTTCCCTTGTGAAAAAAAACTTTAAATCGACACATTTGCCGCAGTACGCACGCACACGAGTACAGTACTCACAGAAACAGTTTTTGAAATATATTGTTATTAAAGACAGTCCCATATATTCAGCACAGTATGAGCCTGTAAGTTGCGAACAAACAAGTAATCACTTCGCGACAAATCGGAATAACGTTTTTCTCTTGCATACACTGAGATCGCGGCGAAATGCTCGAACACGGCGGCAGTTTTCAAACGCAGTTGGTGCAAAAATTGCTGTTCGTTTCTGTCGCTTGCCGTATTGATAGAGCATTGTGTTCTCGGAGGAGGCAGCAGCAGGGAGAGAGGGACGGAGAGACGGAGGAAGAGAGATCGCCTGTGATCGGTTGACCTGGCCACCGGCCGACTGCCGTGGCGGCTGGCGCTTCACCTAAATGGCAGTTTGTATTTCATTTGGGGACAATCAGTTGCGTCTCCGGGCGCCCGCCGGCCGCCCGCCGCCGCCGGCGTGCTCGCCGCCGCCATGCTCTATAATCCACGCCGGCAGCAGCCTCATTGAGTCGCCAGCGTCGTCGATTCTCGACAAAATGCTGCGCGTATCTGCAACGACCGGTCGTGAATATTATATTACGTGCAGCCGCCGTGGTAGACGTTGTTCCGCAGAACGACGCTCATGAACCGCCATCTCCACCTATCTTGCGGTGGTTGACCATGGTTGATGGGCAAACTGGACTGCAGCGTCCTCGACGCTGTTTACTGATTTCATTCAGTCGACGTCGCATCATCCTCCCCATCATATGCTGACCGCTGCTGCATCTGCTGATGATGATTCTACCGACAATATTTTCTGGTCATTCGTAACGTTCAACTTATGCTACTAAGTATAGGACTTTTATCAATACACTTGTCTAAGGACCGTATTCACAACTTGATTTACGGCCATGAAGTCTATGTATAAGAGAAAAATGTTCTTAAACCTGCAGTGTCAGACAGCATTAAACATCCCCTCATGTTTGGAAATAGCATAAGTTTATTACAATTTCGCGCATAGTGTAGAGGCTGAATGCGCTTGTTATTACAGTAATAGGTCTTAGATAAAACCGAACAACATAGCCTCATAATAGTTGATTATCTGAATTCATTTATGATGAACAGTCGGCCAAGTGAAATTGTAGACGAACGAATTGCAATAAGCTGTGAGAATGACTGACGATGATCCGAAAACTATAGAAGTAAGTACAAAAACTGCCAAAAGTTCCTATCGCTAATTATTGAAAAGAACGGACTTCAACTGCAATATGCTGCAAATACAATATCAGCACATTTCGCGCCTTTGACAAGCTGTTGCGCAGTCTTTCTTTCATTCGTTTACATTTTCAGTGTACGAAATGACACTTCAATTTTCTGTTCATTGTTGCAGCATATTGTTTTTTACGTCTTTCGCCGATAGTATAGTCGACAATCCGAGAGTCCGTTAAAGGCGTTAATCGGCTGGTTTTATAATCCGATTCTGCTTGTCATATGGCAGGGTTCTTCCATATGAACGCTAGTACAGGATTCTTCTACTGTAACATAACATAACCCTGACCCTCCAAATTTTAACTTTGTAGCTCTAAACACTGGCGGCGGAAGCAGTATGCGAGTGGGGGGCGGGGCATACCCAGGGAGTCTGAGGGACGGAAGTCCCCAGCGGAGTCCAGGGGTGGAGCCCGGTATGTGTTTTGAAACTTTTGTTTCAGTTTCATTTCAATGTTCGGATAGTTTTAAATGCTAAAAAATACATTTCGTTTTGCGCAGTCATCGAAGACATTTCGACTAAGCTTATTGATCACCGTGTCAACTGACACGGCGTTGTAAGTCCGTAGCGTTTCGATCAATGCTCTGCAGACGCACAGGATCGTACGGAGAGCTCCTGCGTAAATGGTCTACGTCTAGACAGCTAAGTACCTAAATGAGCTGGTTCTCTTTTGTCCCCTCTGAGCACACGACCCATATCAGCCAGATGGCAGGCTCATGCAGTTAACAGTCTTGTCCTTCAGTGCTTTGACACTGTTGGTTGGGCTATGTAGCTGTAAACATTGTCCCTATTATGTATCGGCTGGGACGTTTAACCTTACTCCCTCACGAAAAGCAGTTACAGCAACAGGGTCTACTGTTACGCAGAACTCGCAGTTCTCTCAGTAAGCTTACAATGCGTATACTTACGTAGGGATGGCTAGGCTTAGTGGGCGTAGATATAATGGTTACTTTTGAAAGTGTATCAGTGCGTATTTCTCTACCGATGCACAACCAAACTTCATGCTGGGCTGTGGGTTGACTTTGTGAACGTGCTAACGTTTCGCTTAACCAGTGCCGCATTGACGGGGGGGGGAGTGCTAGGGTTGCTGCAGCACCCGGGTCCGCAGTTTTTGGGGCCCGCAATTGGTGGGGGTAGAAGATTAATAGTTTCCAACGTCAGATATATTGATTTCAAGCGGTTTAAATATCTGCATTCAAATGTCGTTCATGGTGTCACTGTCACCGAACTTGACTAAAGGTATTAGGGATAGGTAGCGTTACTGCCGCGTGAAGCCAAAAAACGCCAATTAGCTTGCTATACAGATCTGTAAGATACAGAAGCTGGGTCCGCACCACAATGCGGGCGTGCGGCTTCACGGACGATTCGATAATGCGCAGCGTGTAAATGTCAATAGACATGGAGTGTCCGCACCCATAAGTAGTTCAGTGCATTGATTCTAATTATTGAGCTCGACGCTTGAGGTCGTTTTCACTCAGCGTCATCGTCATCACTGATCATCCGTCGCACACGGTTGCCGACTGTCGGCGACCGAGCATTTCCGGTCGCTACTGCTCGTGTCTGCAAAAAAAACTATACCACCTCATGCCACGTCTGCACGCACGAGACCCACGAGTGTTCTGCAGTCGTCAGAAACTCGGCTTTTTAACCGCTCCTTTCCAGACTTTCTGTATAGTGACTGTTAAGTGACGTTCGTCATTTTCGCGGATAATAATAAAATAATAATAGCTTCTGTTACTCACTTAAATCACCACCGCCCATGCAGCAACACGTCGGCGAACGCGAGCACGACTTCCCACCGTGGCATCTAGTATCAACTGCGTGAGCTGTGGTTCATTCGTCGTCTGACTCCATGCCGCTTGGACATTGCGGCGGCGGCGGCGGCGGCGGGCGACCAGCAAGACGTTAATGGTCTCCAGATTTATCAAGCGCACGCCAGTTCGTCCCTGTTATAATGGCGCACGGGCGGCGTCTACGGCGGGCGCGCTGAATAATTCAGCGACCGGCGATGTCGCTATAATAAAAACAAACGAGATGTGCTGAAGCGGCGACCAACTCAGTTTTGTCGTGATGTCATGCCGCGCCGCTCCGTTCCTCCGACCTGATGTGGTTTACTGGCACCCGAAGCGATATGGCCAATCTGACGTACCTGCCTCCCCGGACGGACTGGCGCGGCGGTGTACACTGTTGTTTAATGACGGCTGTGATTGTGTCGCGAAGGTCACGTTGTCGGTTCGAACATGCATGGAACGCGGAGTAATGTGGCGGAGAAGGAACGTGGACAGTACGGTTGAAGCCTACGATTCTTCAGTTGTTGAGTGTTTTGATGAACGAAGTCAGCGACAGGTACACCAGATGGTTTCCGCCTCTGCCAATGCCAGTCACTTCAGCACCGTCTCTACAGACTTTTTAGAAAAGGCTGAAGCCATTCCGGTCTGGCCGCAGCTTCCCGTCCATGATTTTTTTTTGTTCTTAACAGCTGCGATTTTTTTGTCTGGGCCCAGCAGCTTAGTATAACTAACCAACTATAACTATAGCTGTCGACCATCAAACCAAGCAAACCTATTTGGGCTGCGCATTCGACTTCTGCTTGCTGTCGTCTCCACTCCTCATAGTCGTAGGTCAAAAAAGAAAATATTCATTGTACAGTACCATCCCACGGAAGGTAAGTATGTAAGTAATAAAAGCGATTGTAGTGTTTGATAGTGACAAAAGTCACTTCACAGGCACTCCAGAAAGGGTAGGAGGCTGAGTCGACCTACAGTAAGATCAGTTGATGCCGAGAAAACGACGGTCGACAATAGGAATGGAGGTCTCGGATGGAGCAGGCGGCCGGGCGTGCATCACTGGTACACATTATACGCTGCTATAAAAGCAAAATTGGATTTTGGCGGCGACTGACAACTGTTCACGGGAGCGGCCTGCAGTCGTTTTCGCAGTATTTTCGCCAGCACTTAACGTTGAACGTTGTTCGTCGTAGGCACGACACTGGAAGCAAGCGTATCTCTCCAGACCAACTCCAAGTGCCAGCTATATACAGAGTGCGGCGAAAAAGTATTTACCTAAGATTTTTGTCAGTTTTTTTTAGCAATCGCTGGAATTTCAAAACGAAATTTAACAGCATATTTAGTCATCCTGTGTGCATACAACAGTCATATCAGCATATGAATATCTTTCATGGTTTTAAAGATATCAGCAATGCAGTTTTTTTCAGCCAGCGATTTTAGCGTGCTAAAAAACGTGCAAGCAATCACACAGCAAAATTACGTCGTTCAAGTTGAAGTAATAAAGCGGCACCACATTGCGGTTACTGTGAATATTAAACATGTCTACCCTTAACTATACAACTCGAGCCTTCATCTGCTATGAGAACTTTTACGGGTTCGTCTGTCGGAGTCTGAGTTAGGCTGTTAACTGCAGCGTTTCCTTGAGGTCGGCGAGCATCTTTGGGTTTGGACGGTGCCTGTGATAGGTCACTAACACTTCCCCTGATATGGTAATCAATGGGGTTTATTTTCGTGAATATAGAGGCGACAGTTGGAGCCACGCAGTGGCGACGCGGTCGCGCTGGCGCCGCGGACACGGGTTTAATGGAAAGGGTGGAGTGGGCGGAGCCAGGAAGTATGACGGACAGCTACTGACCGCGCTGTGTGGCGGTAGCTGGACGTCGGGGAGTCGATGTTGGGATGTCGAGCTGTCGACACTGAAACTCGGGAAGAGTTATGTGTTG
>Ga0209568_1000908_pt1 | contig 10870 bp, 7 predicted proteins | sample WorMetOlspDAHAB2_FD_187406 | JGI IMG/M metagenome (GOLD analysis project Ga0209568, IMG submission 187406) | Marine gutless worms symbiont microbial communities from Max Planck institute for Marine Microbiology, Germany - Olavius sp. DAHAB.2... ...
CGCCACCAAGTACCTGGACAGCTATCTCAGATGGTTCCATCTCATCGAACTCGGCGACCAGCCATCGCCAAGAGCCTGCCTCGAGGCGGCGATGACGAGGCCATGCCTTCGTTTTGCGAATTGAGCCATTAAGAATAACGGAATACATAAATTCATGAACGAGAGCATTGCATTCGCTGCCAAGGACGAGCGGAAAATCGCATGGAAAATTTCGTTAATTTCTTATTCAGTTTGTTTTTTCTCGACTTTGTATTCAGTTCCCTGATGCTTCTCGCGCTTATCAGCGTGTACGAATTTGCCACATCAAACGTGAAGTTCCCGAACAGACATATGGAGGTTTGGGTATGTGGAATCGCCATCGGCCTCATCACCGTTGCGATCCTGAGTAATCCAATCAACCTTCACAAGGGCATCTTCGTGGATGCGCGCTGGGTCCTGCTCAGTTGTTGCGCGATCTTTCTGAACTGGCGGGTTGTGTTGATCGGCGGAATCATCGGCGCGTCGTACCGCTATTACCAAGGCGGCGCCGGCGGCGTGCCGGGCGTTTACACGGTCATCGTCGCCATCATGGTGGGGGCGCTTTGGAGGTACCTGGTCGTGAAATTCAAACTGAAGTTCCGTTTGTATCTCCAGTATATCTTCGGGATATCGGTCGAACTCGCCATCCTGTTGCTTCTTTACTTCGCCCTCGGCGACAAAGGCCCGATCGTGGTCAACGCGATCGCATTGCCCCTCTTATTGCTGTTTCCCATTGTCAGCGTGATTCTCACACTCCTGTTCCAACAACACCGAGCCGAGGGCGTTGTGGCGTTCAGGTAGGTACGATAATTTTCTTGATTAGGGCATCACATGCAGATCCGGCAAACCTCAACGCGTAGCGTGCTCCTCTCAGGGCTGGTGGTTGCGAGCCTCATCACCTTGACCCTGATGCACAGCATCATCAGCACGGGTCTGCATGAGGGGGCGCAACGGCTCTCCGCATTTCAAGTGATCACCGGTCAACTGCGCGCCAACTCATTCAAGCAAGCGCGCTCGGTCTACTCCTATGCGGTTTCGAAGACGTCGGCGGCGAAAGAGGCCTTTCTGGCTCAGGTCACGGCCCAGCAGAATCTTTTGTCGGATCTGCAACGGGTCGGTCCGGATGACGGTCCTCGACCCCCTGGGGAAGTCGCATCCCCGGAAGTCGCGGGGTTGATCGAAATCGGCGGCATAACCAAGGAAGAAGTCGCAAAACTCGCGGAATTCAAGGGGCTTTCCGACGAATTGACGAAGGTCAGAAACGGGATCGTGGCGGCAACGGACGCCGACGATTTCGCGAATGCGTCAAAGTTGCTGGAGAGCGAAACCCATCTCGCCGCGGAGGCCGCCTTCCTACACGCGGTCGATGACCTCATCGTTTCCGTGAACAAACGAACGGAAGCGAAGGCGGATCAGCTTGAACTCAAGAAACAGCAGGTTTTCAGGAATTACGCGTTTCTGCTGTTCATCATTCTGGTGGCGACCTTCTTCGAGTACCTGTGGGGCGCTAAGAAAATCATCGCGCCGATCGAGGAGCTGACGCATGTCGCCGGCGGCATGGCCGCAGGCGACTACCGGCTCCGCGCCAATCTGAAAACCGAGAACGAAATCGGTGTTCTCGCCTCCACGTTCAACGATATGGCCGAGTCCATCGAGAAGGATATCGAGGAGCGGAAACGTACGGCCGACGAGCTGGAGGCGCTGAGAATAGAGGCGGAGAGCGCGAACAGCGCGAAATCGGACTTCCTGGCCACGATGAGCCATGAAATCCGCACGCCGATGAACGCCATTATCGGCATGAGCCATTTGGCGCTGCAAACCGATTTGGACGCGAAGCAGCGCGATTATGTCTTCAAGATATTCGATGCCGCCAACTCACTCCTGGGAATCATCAACGATATCCTCGACTTCTCCAAGATGGAGGTCGGGAAGATCGAACTGGAGGCGGTGGCATTCCGCCTCGACGACGTGCTGGAGAACCTATCCAACATCACTTCGGTGAAAGCGCGGGAGAAGGGGCTCGAATTTCTCATTTCCATCGGGCCGGATATTCCGCCAGGCTTGATCGGCGACTCATTGCGGTTGGGCCAAATCCTCATCAACCTCGCCAACAATGCCGTCAAGTTCACCGACGAGGGCGAAATCATCCTGCGTGTGGAGAGTATCGAGGGCGACACGGAGAGCGCGACGTTGAAATTTTCGATGCAGGACAGCGGCATTGGCATGTCGCCCGACCAGCAAGCGCGGTTGTTCCAGGCTTTCAGTCAGGCCGACACCTCAACGACCCGGAAGTACGGGGGGACCGGTCTGGGGCTTACGATCAGCAAGAGCCTGGTGGAACTGATGGATGGTGATATATGGGTCGAGAGCGAGCCCGGAGTCGGCAGCAACTTCCAGTTTACGGCCAAGTTCCCGGTATCCGATCTTCAGCAGTCCGAGACTTTGGTGTTACCGGAGGAGGTCAAGTCCAACCGGGTCCTTGTCGTCGATGACAGTCCGGATTCTCGAATGATCCTGCATGACATGATGGCTGCTTTGGGTTTGTCGTGCGAGGAGGCGAAAACCGGCCGCGAAGGCTTGGAGCGCCTGATCGGCGCGGCCAAAGAGGGCCACCCCTTCAATCTCGTGTTCATGGATTGGCGTATGCCGGAAATGGACGGTCTTGAAACCATTCGTCAGTTGCAAAGACAGGAGGCCATCGCCCCACAGCCAAAAATCATCATGGTGACCGCCTACGGACGTCAGGAGGTCATTGACGAAGCGGAAACCATGGGCCTCACGGGCATACTCCTCAAGCCCGTGACGCCGTCGACCCTGTTCGACTCGGTCATGGGCGCGTTCGGCCTGGCCACGGAATTGACGAGCCGCAAGCGACAATTCTCAACGGATAATGCGGAGGAAGCTTCGCGACTGATTGGTGGCGCGCGGATACTTCTTGTCGAGGACAACTTGGTCAATCAGCAGGTCGCGACGGAACTGCTCGAACAAGCGCACCTCGTTGTCACGATTGCCAATAATGGCGTTGAAGCCTTGGAGAAGGTGGAGAACCAGGAATTCGATTGCGTCCTCATGGATTTGCAGATGCCGGTCATGGGGGGGCTGGAGGCGACACGCTGCATTCGAAACCTCGACAGGTTCAAAGATCTACCCATTATCGCGATGACGGCCAATGTGATGGGGGGAGATCGCGAGAAGACGCAGGAGGCGGGAATGAACGGTTTCGTTGGCAAACCGATCGACCCGGACGTCCTCTACACCACCCTGATCCAATGGGTTCCGCCCGGCGATCGAGACATCCCGGAGGAGTTGCTGAACCGTACTTCCGACGACGTCGATGAAGACACCGAGGCGCTCAATCTACCCGGATTCGATGTTGATGGAGCGCTGAACCGCGTCGGCGGAAGTATCAAAACCTTTCGCCGTTTATTGGCACGATTTGTCGAAAGCGAAACGGATGCCGTCGCGAGAATTCGCACCGCCATGGAGGATGGAGATCGCGAGACGGCTGTCCGCGGGGCTCATACGCTCAAAGGCGTCGCCGGGAATATCGGTGCCGTGGATCTTCAAGAGGTCGCTGCCGAGTTGGAGCGGTTATTGGACGAAGGCGGTGGGGCCGCTCCCGAAGACGTGCTGTCCAGGTCGGAAGAATTACTCCGCTTGGCCATCGACGCGGCGAGCGATGCGACGAATGATCCGGAGGGACCATCCGGGCGGGACGGAGAAAGCGCAGCGGCCAATGTCGATATTCAACAGCTGCTGGATCGGCTGGCTGAACAGATCGATGAATTTGATGCCACGGCCGGCGAAACCGGAGCGGCGCTCAAGTCAGGGTCGCGAGGAACGCCGTGGGAAAACGAGGCGCGCGAACTGGCAAGCGCCCTCGATGGCTACGACTACGATCAAGCCGACGAGCTGTTACGGAAGATCCGGGAAAAATATGATGCCGGGTAGGCTCCTCTATGGTGAAGACCAACCAGGCGAGTTGATGGATCACGGCGTTGGAATGAGATGAATGCCTGAGCAGACCCACACGATCCTCGTTGTCGACGATTCGCCCGCAAATATCGATGTGGTGAAATCGATCTTATCGGACTCTTACCTCGTTCAGGCGGCGGTCAACGGCAAAGTTGCACTGAAGATCGCGGAAAAACGGAAACCCGATCTGATCCTGCTCGACATCATGATGCCGGACATGGACGGTTTCGAGGTATGCGAAGCTCTTAAGGCGGACGCAAGCACCGCCGATATCCCGGTAATGTTCGTCACTGGCAGAGATCAGGAATCGGACGAAAGCAAGGGGTTGCGGGTGGGCGCCGTCGGATACATTACGAAGCCGGTCGATCCATCGGAGCTAAAACGGAAAGTTGCGAACGCCCTAGGCTGAGGGTCTCGGCCGGCACATATTCTCCTGGTTCCGGAGTGACGAATTCCCGGCCGGTTGACATTGTCCGCATATGGCTAATGGCAGCCCATCCGTTATCCCCCGTTGGATGGCTGCTGGAACATCGAAAGCAGGCGCCGCCGGCGTTTCCGAATCACCTCGCGGTTCCCGTTCGTCAACGCCGATTGGCGATGGCGACGCCGGCCAGGATGGCGGCCAACGCCGCGATGGCCTTGAGGCCCACCAACTCGCCCAGAAGCACCGCCCCCCACAGGACCCCGAAGACCGGGTTCAGATAGTTGACGAAGGAGAAGAAGGAGGCGCCCCGGGCCTCGATCAGGTGGAAGTAGATGATGGTGGCGAGGCCGGTAGGCAGGACGCCCAAGTAGATGGCCATGAGCCAGCCGTCCCTATCCACGGCGGCGAGCGCCGCCGGTCCGTCGACGAGCAGCGCCAGGGGCACGGACATGACCGAACCGCAGATCATCACCATGACGGCGCGGCCGATCAAAGGCGTGCCCGGCGGGCCCTGGGGCAGGTTGCGCGTGACGATGGCGTTGACGGCGTAGCAACACGCCCCGCCGGCCACGGCCAGTTGGTGAATGAGTTCGCCGCCGAGGCCCTTCAGGGCTTCGGGGCCGATGAGCACCACGACGCCGGCGAAACCGACGGCGACGCCCACGAGCTTGTGGCGGTTCAGCTTGTCGCCGACGGTGAAGAAATGGGCCAGCACCATGGTGGTCAGCGGCATCACCGCCATGAGGATGGCGGCGAGGCCGCTGTCGACCCGTTCCTCGCCCCAGCCGATGAGGAAGAAGGGCAGCGCCAGGCCGAACACGCCAAGCACGAAACCCATGGCCCAGCTCCGCCCGTCGCGGGGCAGCCGGGCGCCCTGCGCCAACATGATCGCGCCCAAAATGGCGACGGCGATGACGACGCGCACGGCGACCATGGTCATGGGCGGCATGGTGGCCACGGCCACCTTGATGGCGGCGAAGGAGGAGCCCCAGATGAGCGCCAGGACGATCAGCCAGAAGACGTCGCGGGCCGGCACCGCGCCCATTTGTCAGGTTCCGTAGTAGTCGCGGTACCAGGCCACCAGGCGGGGCAGGCCCACGTCGATGGGGGTGGTGGGCTCGAAGCCGAAGTCGCGCCGCGTCGCCTCGATGTCGGCGTAGGTGGCCTGCACGTCGCCGGGCTGCATGGGCAGGAACTCCTTCTCCGCCGTCATGCCCAATTCCGTCTCCAGGATCTCGATGAACCGCATGAGCGATTCGGAGCGGTTGTTGCCGATGTTGTAGAGGCGGTGCGGCGCATCGTTGGCGCCCTCGGACTGCCCCGGGGGCGGCCGGTCCAGGCAGGCGGCGACGCCGGCGACGATGTCGTCGATGTAGGTGAAATCGCGCTTCATGTCGCCGTTGTTGAACACGGGGATGGGCTCGCCGGCGAGGATCTTACGCAGGAAGATGAAGGCCGCCATGTCGGGCCGGCCCCAGGGGCCGTAGACGGTAAAGAACCGGAGCCCGGTCAAGGGCAGGCCCCACATGCGGGCGTAGGATTCGCTCATCACCTCCATGGTCTTCTTGGTGGCGCCGTAAAGCGAGACGGGCGTGTCCGTGCGGTCGTCGACGGAGAACGGCAGCTTGGTGTTGGCGCCGTAGACGGACGAAGACGACGCGTAGACGAAATGCTGCAGCTTGTCCAAGCGCCGGGCCACTTCCAGGAGCACCAGGTGACCCTCCACGTTGGCCTCCGTGTAGGCGTAGGGATTGACCAGCGAATAGCGCACCCCGGCCTGGGAGGCGAGATGCACGATGCCGGTGATGTCCCGGTATTCGGCGGCCAGCGCCTGCATGGCGACTCGGCTGGAGATGTCCAGCTTGTGGAAGGTGAAGCCGTCCTTCGCCTGGAGGCGGTCCAGCCGCGCACGCTTCAGGGCCGGGTCGTAGTAGTCGTTCATGTTGTCGACGCCGATGACCCGCCGGCCGCGCTCCAGAAGCAGCGCGCTCAGGTGGTAACCGATGAAACCGGCGGCGCCGGTGATGAGAACGGTCATGGGAATCCCTCGGGCCTCGACGGCCTCCCCTATAGCCCGTTCGCGGGGAAAAATCACCCGCTAGATGGAATGGCCGGGAAATATAGTTGCCGCCGGGGCGCCGGGGGCCGGCGTCCTGCGTCGTCGCCGCGCCCCGGACCGCACGATCCTTGCGAATCCACTTGGGCCCGATTGTCGCCCGTCCGCCCACGTACTACATTTGACTTGGGAGGACTTGATGACGCTGCTGAAGGTTTCGCTGGATGACAAGTACGCCCTGGATCGGGGCCGCATCTACCTGAACGGCACCCAGGCCCTGGTGCGCCTGACCATCATGCAGCGCCGCCGCGATCTGGCCCAGGGCCTGAACACGGCCGGTTACGTCACCGGCTATCGGGGCTCGCCCTTGGGCGGCATGGACCGGGAGTTCACCGCCGCCGCCAGGCATCTCGCCGAGCACCATGTGAAGTTCCACCCGGCCGTCAACGAGGACCTGGCGGCGACCGCCATCTGGGGCTCGCAACAGGCGAATTTGGACGCGGGCACGGCGAAATACGACGGGGTCTTCTCCATGTGGTACGGCAAGGGCCCGGGCGTCGATCGCTCCGGCGACGTGTTCCGCCACGCCAATCTGGCCGGCACGTCGAAGCACGGCGGCGTTTTGGTACTGGCCGGCGACGATCCGGCCTGCAAGTCGTCCACCGTGCCGAGCCAGTCCGAGCACGCCATCATCGACGCCCAGATCCCGCTGCTGCATCCCGCCGACACCCAGGAGGTTTTGGACTACGGCATTCTGGGCTGGGCCATGTCGCGCTATTCGGGGTGCTGGGTGGGCATGAAGTGCATCACCGACAACGTGGACAGCGCCGCTTCCGTGGCCGTCGACCCGGACCGCATCCGGATCGCCGCGCCGACGGACTTCGAGATGCCGCCGGGCGGGCTGCACCTCCGCTGGCCGGACCCGCCCATGGACGCCGAGATGCGCCTGCACCGCCACAAGATCTACGCGGCGCTGGCCTTCGCGCGGGCCAATGGGCTGAACAGGGTCACCATGGATTCGGCCCAGCCCCGCTTCGGCATCATCTCCACGGGCAAGTCCTACCTGGATACCCTGCAGGCCCTCAACGATCTCGGCATCGACGCCGCCGAGGCGGACCGCCTGGGGCTGCGGCTCTTGAAGATCGGCATGCCCTGGCCCCTGGAGAAGGAGGTCGTGCGCTCGTTCTGCGAAGGCCTGGACGAGGTCCTGGTCATCGAGGAGAAGCGGGCCGTCATCGAGAACCAGGTGAAGGAGCAGCTCTACAACTGGCGGGCCGACGTGCGGCCCCGGGTGATCGGCAAGTTCGACGACGCCGGCGAATGGATCCTCCCCTCCGCCGGCGAACTGACCCCGGCCCGCATCGCGCGGGTCATCGCCGGGCGCCTGGAAAGCTACGGGGCCGGCGGGTCGATCCATGCCCGGCTGGCGTTCCTGGACGCCAAGGAGCGCGACCTGGAAAAGCTGGATACGGACATCACCCGCATCCCCTACTTCTGCTCCGGCTGCCCCCACAACACGTCGACCAAGGTCCCCGACGGCTCCAAGGCGGCGGCCGGCATCGGCTGCCATTACATGGTCATCTGGATGGACCGGGATACGGAGACCTTCACCCACATGGGGGCCGAGGGCGCCAACTGGATCGGCCAGGCGCCGTTCACCGAGCGCGAGCACATCTTCACCAACATCGGCGACGGCACCTACTTCCATTCCGGCATTCTCGCCATCCGCGCCGCCGTGGCCTCCGGCGTCAACATCACCTACAAGATCCTCTACAACGACGCCGTCGCCATGACCGGCGGCCAGCCCATGGACGGGCCCCTGGACCCGGCCATGATCACCCGCCAGGTGGCCGCCGAGGGCGTCGAACACATCGCCCTGGTCTCCGACGAGCCCGACAAGTACCCGCTCGGCACGGACTGGGCGCCGGGCGTGACCCGCCACGGCCGCCATGATCTCGACGCCGTGCAGCGGGACTTCCGCGAACGCCCCGGCGTCTCGGTGATCGTCTACGACCAGACCTGCGCGGCGGAGAAGCGGCGTCGGAGAAAACGCGGCACCTACCCCGATCCCCCGAAGCGGGCCTTCATCAACGAGCTGGTGTGCGAGGGCTGCGGCGACTGCGGCACGGCCAGCAACTGCGTCTCCATCACGCCCAAGGAGACGGAACTGGGCCGCAAGCGGGCCATCGACCAGAGCTCCTGCAACAAGGACTACTCCTGCATGGACGGTTTCTGCCCGAGCTTCGTCACCGTGCACGGGGCCGAGCCCCGGAAGCCCGCCTCCGCCGCCCCGGGCGCCGCCGAGCACCCCTTCCCGGCGCTCCCGGACCCGGTCCCGTCGGACGCCACGGACCCCTACGGCATCGTCATCGCCGGCGTCGGCGGCACCGGCGTTGTCACCGTGTCTGCGCTCCTGGCCATGGCGGCGCATATGTCCGGGAAGGGCGTGACGGTGCTGGACGTGGCCGGCCTGGCGCAGAAGAACGGCGCCGTCTATTCCCACGTGCGCATCTGCGACGATCCTGAAAAGCTCCACGCCGTGCGCATCGCGGCGGGCGGCGCCGATCTCCTCTTGGGTTGCGACATGGTCGTGGCCGGCAGCTACGAGACCCTGTCCAAGCTGCAGGCCGGCCGCACCAAGGCCGTGGTCAACGGCCAGCAGACCATGACCGCCGACTTCACCCGCGACCCGGACCTGAACTTCCCCGAACGCCGCCTGCACAAGGCCATCAGCACCGCCATTCACGGCGCCGCGGAGACGCCGCCCCGGGGCGACGATGCGCAGCTGGATTTCGTCGAGGCCACGGCGCTGGCCCGGGACCTCATGGGCGACACCATCGGCGCCAACTTCTTCGTCGTCGGCTACGCCTACCAGAAGGGTCTGCTGCCGCTCTCGGAAGGCGCCATCCATGCGGCCATCGAACTGAACGGCGTGGCGCCTGACTTCAACAAGCGGGCCTTCCTCTGGGGCCGCCGGGCGGCGCATGACCCCGCCGCCGTACAGGCCATCGTCGGCAAGAAAGACGCCGGCCCAGCGGCACCTGTTTCCGCCGAGGACGACCTGGAAGGCTTTATCGCCCGGCGCGCCGATGACCTGACCCGATACCAGAACGCCCAATACGCCAAACAGTACACGGACCTCATCGCCCAGGTGGCCGAGGCGGAGCGGGCCAAGGCGCCGGGCCAGACGGGCCTTGCGGCGGCGGCGGCGAAGGCGCTCTACAAGGTGATGGCCTACAAGGACGAATACGAGGTGGCCCGGCTCTACACGGACGGCCGTTTCCGGGCCGCCCTCGATGACCAGTTCGAGGCCGGCGGCAGGCTCTCCTTCCACCTGGCGCCGCCCCTCATCGCCGAGAAGGACCCGGCCACGGGGCGTTTGCGCAAGAAGGAATACGGCCCCTGGGTGTTCACCGCCTTCAAGCTGCTGGCCTCACTGAAGGGCCTCCGGGGCAGCGCCCTCGATCCCTTCGGCCGCACCGCCGAACGCCGTGCCGAGCGCCGCGCCATCGCCGACTACGCCGGGACGCTCCGGGAGATCACCGACGGCCTGACGGCCCAGAACCATGAGACGGCGGTGGAGATCGCCGAACTGCCCTTGAGCGTGCGCGGTTTCGGCCATGTGAAGGAGGCGGCCCAGGCGCGGGCGGCGGAGCGGCAGGAGTCGCTAATGAGGGCGTTCGCTGAGGGTGGCGGCGCCCAGGCTGCGGCCGAGTAATCGGCTATCTTCTGTCTTGGATTGTGTTTAGGGTCTAGACCTACGATGGTTACCTACCGCCCCTGGGAATCCGAATTCACCGTCGAAAACATCACCATCCTCATGGAGGGCACGGACCTCCGCGTCCTGGAGGTCACCCTGGCGCCGGGCGAATGCGTGCCCTGGCACATGCACCCGGAAACCGACGACCTGTTCGTCTCGGTTTCGGGGATCGTCGACGTGCACGTGAAGATGCCCATCGAAGTGACCCGGCTGAAGCCCGGCGAACAGGTGCTGGTGCCGGCCCGCAAGGCGCACCTGGCCCATAACCCCACCGGGGAGACCATCAGCTTCCTGAATATTCAGGGGGTGGGCCCCTACGATTACGTGCCCATCGGGGATCAGGCGGCGCCCGACTTCACCCCGCAGCCGTTGTAGTTTCCGCGCCGTTGCCCTCCCCTCATCCTGTCCTTCTCCCCAAGGAGAAGGGACGCAGGAAACTACCCTCTCCTTGGGGAGAGGGAGGGGCCCGCGAAGCGGGAGGGTGAGGGGAGAAAGGACTGTTTTTGAGTTATACCAAGCTGTAAAAAGTTTGACTCATTAAGGGACTGTTAGGCGGGGTGTGATTCAACATGGAAAACAGAGGAGTTTTTCCATGGCACGCGGCATTCCCCTACGCACAGACTTCACTTGCGACGAT
>Ga0209568_1000909_pt1 | contig 10858 bp, 5 predicted proteins | sample WorMetOlspDAHAB2_FD_187406 | JGI IMG/M metagenome (GOLD analysis project Ga0209568, IMG submission 187406) | Marine gutless worms symbiont microbial communities from Max Planck institute for Marine Microbiology, Germany - Olavius sp. DAHAB.2... ...
GTAAATTATGTAACACTGGCAGAATTTATGAAAGACTTTAAATTATTTGATGATATAAGTCTTTATAGGCATTACATTGTTTGAAGAACAGAAGGCAAGAACGATATATGCAATGCATGTGCTTATTGCCTAATGTTTACTTGCTGATTTTGTTTTGACTTCAGTTTTTTTTTAATTTTGTGTTTTGTTTAGTGCAAAGAAAGCTGAGATGGAAAGGATGGGTCGTGGCATTAACGAGCTGGGAGAGAAATGTCTTTTTATTTGCTGTAAAACTGTTGATGAAGTTGGCGATGTCGAGACTCGTGGTGTTGAAGTGAAAGCTTCAAACTGCAGCAGTCTTGGTATGTGTGAGTGGGTAGCAGAATATCTAGTATGAGTAGAGATTGCAGCAATATAATGTAACTAGTTAACAGAAAAACAAAAACGAAACAAAAAAGTCATGCTGTCACTATACAAGTCCAATGTATATTTCATTCAGCCTTGCATCTGTTTAAATACTTTGATGATAAATAAATTACTATCACTTGTACAGTCAGAATAAATAGCAAAATCGTCAGCATATATTATTAGGCAGCAAGTTTGAGGCCCAGTACTTGAGAAAATTAAAAAAACATTAACAACGTGGTAAGAAGATGTGATGCAGATAAAGGTGACCAAATCTCAAATTTGTTTTAACGCAGGTCGCGTGATGTGTACCGTTGTAGGCAGCAGTAAGAAGGGTGTGGCTCTGTATCGCAATGCTGATGTGCTGTTGAAAGCATCGCAGATTGAAGGCTGGGACCAGTGCTTCATCATTGTGTGCAAGGTTTGTTTCGTTACGTAGTTGATACAGTTTGATTTTAATGTTTAGGGCAAAGCAGCTGAGATGCATTTTCTCATTTCAATGGACTTGGAAAGGCAATGTACAACGTGTTCCAAAATGGGATTTAGTGCATACTGTGGTGCTTGGTTTGCACCATACAGCTCGGTTTTTACAGATACTGCAGTCGTCAGATATGATTAGCTTAATTTTTTTTCCTTGCTCTGACATTGACAGTTGACATTGACATTTAGGTTAGATGTTGTTTCTCAGATAGGGTTGTTATCGAAGGATGATTTTTGCATGTGCTACTCCATTCATATTGTGAAACTGACAGTTGGGATACAACGGCTTTTTTCGCTTGTGTTACTTAATACATTAGACACGAATTAAACTTCTGAAATTGATGATTTTCTTCCCTTTTTGTTTCATCTGCTGTTGAACTCTCTTTAAAAAAATCCAGATTTTGTTTCCGGTACTGGCTTGTTAGAGCTGGATTGGCCATATGGGCATGTTGAGCAGGCTGGGACCACTGGGTAAAACTGGGCTAGTTGGCTGGAAAAAAATTCCTAAAAGAATTGTCATGGAAAGCTGCTGCCACTGCCCTCAATTACTGTTTCTAGTTATATTACAGGAATGTTCCATTTTCACTGAAGATGCTTTCTTTCTCAGTTAAGCAAAATATTAATGAAAAGTTGACCCACGTAGTATGTGAACAGTCATTGCTAAGGCTTGTTTCAGAGCCAGTCTGCACAGGTTTTCATCGAAAAGGAGCACTAAAACTGGTAATTGTGTGGGTGACTAGTGGCTGTTTGGTTGCAGGTGACATTGGGCCGAGCACATGTAGTCTCGGGCACTGGAGCCGATAAGTTGGAGCCAGCAGTGACTGCTGACTACCACACCAGTTCTGTCTCATTGTCTTCTTCGCAGAACCATGCCATTCAGAAAATTCATTCACAGGTTTGCTGCCAACTTCTGTTGGCTGTTTAGTCACTGTTTTCGTGTATGCATTGTGAGTTTGGAGTGGCACTTGATCTGGATGTGCAGAAAACAAGTAAAATGACGAAGGTAGTTGCTGCCAGTGTGTCAGCTGCTGCTGAATACAATAGGCAGTGAATTGTAGGTAGCTTTTTGTTGTGAAGGAGTAACGTACATTGACTCCGTGTCGACCATACCGAGTGTTGTAAAAATGCTGAGATATAGCTTACAGTTGGGCATGCACAGCAAAATAACAACAGTAAAGTGAAAGCGACAGTTGCATGATTTTGTTTTTAAATCATCCGCAGTATGTTTTTGGTTAAATCCAAAACTTGTTTGAACTAATTTATCCACTGTATAGTTGAAATTGGTACATATACAGTGTACATGCAGTACATATCGTTTACAGGTCCCGAGAAAGATGAATAAATTGTGCCTAATGCAGCACAATATTATCAATATCCACTAGTAGTATAATCTTTTTTAGTTACCATTCTGAGCCGTCTGCAAACACTGTTGGAACTCTCTCTCTCTCTGAATAACAAGTTAGTTTCAGAGGAGACAGAAGTAGTATTCCACAAATGCAGAATCAATGCGTCGTAGCTGAAAACCGACGAAAACTTTATCAGCCTGTACACAATTGTTCCAGAGAATTCAGAAAACCTTAGATGTGGCCTGGCAATATTTATCTGTAATTGACATTTGCATACATGCGTGGGGCTAGTCTTACTTCTGGATGTAGTGCATACCACAAGGATTCTATGCACTGTTGATCACGAAAGCTAGCATTGCCCGTTTTTTTCATGCTTCTTATTGATAGTGATAAAAATAGTTTATGTCTGTGTAGCATATTATTGTGAGATGTTGTGTTTTGTAGGTGTACATATATGAAACATCAGCGTCCCATATGCTGCGACCTCGGCAGTGTTTTCCCATGGCTTGTGTCCAGTACATACGCAACCGATCGTCTCTGGCGTCATTTTCTTTATCTTCTGCAACCGTCTGCCAGAGGCCGGACACAGTCAGCGAAATTCCAATTGGTCACAGTTTGGCACATACTGGACCCCTTAGCTCAAATGTGTCACCCGGTTGTTGCAGTACAGCTGAAAACGCACTCAGTAACTGTACCCGACAGCTGTTCGGGAGTACGCTGCCAGCAACGGCTCCACTACCTCATGTTGTACCTCATGTGACAACAGCAGTGCCAACTGTTGGTTTAGCTAGTGCGGTTTGGACTCCAGTGTCTGCCACTTTACAGCAGACACCTCAGCAAAGCACAGACGGTGCTGGGCGGTCCTCCTATCCTTCTGTGCAGCTTAAGCTTCTCTCCCTCCACCATCGGTTAACTGTATCTTTCAACGAGCAATTCAGTCATCATATGAACAGTATTATCAGAGTTTTGCATCAGGCCAATGCAGTATCGGCTTCCCCCGTGTTTCAGTATGCGCTCGACAGTCTACGGGCTTTGAGATTCCAGTTCTGTCAGCTCGGAGGAATCTGTGTGGCGTACGGCGAGTACCAGAGAAGTGTCCGTGGTGACGATAATGCGATGTTGCCGACCGTGTACTGTCTGCATTCGAGCATACGCGCAATGATGGACCTGGTTAGCACGTTTTCGGCAAAAATTCGTGAGATGAGTCAGTGGCTGCACGAAGACACCAGCATGACCATTACCGAGCGCGGACTCGGCCTTTCTAGCAAATTCTGTCAGTTTGTCCCAGTTTTTAGGAGACAGCTGATGTGCTTTGAGAAATGTCTGCAGATGGTTGTGCCACACCTGAGCACAAATAATAACAGCATGTTATCCAGTTCGGAATCGTCACTTGTTCATTATGCGGAGTCTTCGCCAGCCACTTCTGATAATACTGCATGCCCGATATCAGATGTAGTCACCGAGTCCGATGTTTTGTCGCAGCTGCAGGACGGTGAAGAAGTTGAACTTTCTGCACATGGTGTCAAACCAATTGTTGTAGCCCCATTGCCGATAGTTATTGAACCAGTAGGGCAGTCAGATAATGACCGTGGCTTGATTGAAGTGAAACAAGAACCTGTTGCAGTGGATGGAAAGATATCACGGACATGGTGCACAGAGTTGATATGTGTCGAGGATGATGATGGTGATCATGATGTGACTGCTTCGGCTGCTGCAGATGAAAGTACATTGTCGACAAGTCTGCTTTCAGTAGAAAAATTATCAGCTCCTAATGTGCTACCATGTTGTAATCATAGTGACTCAACATCAGGAGATGGTCGGTTTGAAATGTCGCCACTTTTCCTGTCCACTAACGATTTTTCCAGTAATGGAATGCCCAGTAGTGGAGCTGCTGAATTGCTGCCACCAGAAGTGGTCAGTTTTTGTTCGAGCGATGTGTCAAACAGTGTTACTAGATGCACTGAATCTCCTGTAATGTTTTCATCTCAGCCTACTGTATGCAGTGTTGTCACTACCTGTACATTGTCACAGTGGTCCACGTCAAAGCCATTGCCAAACCTGATGTCGAGAAGCAACACAGTGTCAACTACACAGTCTTGTGAAACTGCAGTCACAGATCTCGCTGGCCTGTTGTCAACTAGTGCTGGTGAAGATGTGGTTTGTCGCCAAGGGCCTGGTACGGAGGCTGCGAGTTGTGCTGCTGCTGCTGCGACTCCATATGTCAATAATTGTGCGGTTACTGGCACTGTGTCTGAAGATCATATAGATACAAATTTTTTGTGGAGTTCCAACGCGACCACTGATTCTTGTGCTAAAATCAGTCATGACTTACAAAATAGTTACCCCCAAAGTTCAGCAAAGGGGGTCCATTATCTGCAGCATGGGGAAGACCATTTTACATGCTCGAATGCTAGTACACTTTTTGATCAATGTGTTAGCAACGTTGTACTCCAAGATGTAGCCAGTTTGAGTGTTGATACTGATAGTGGGAACCTTTTGAGTACTAGTGGTGTATTTTCTGGTAAGCAGTGTGCACCAGCTGATAGTAATAATGAACTGGATCCAGACGGAGTGCCAAATGCCACCACTGCTGAATCCCATGGTGGCAGCAAAATGACTGAGCTTTGTGTGGCTGATACGTCAAACGACATTTTTAATTTCAACAACTTCTGCACCATTTCGTCTGTTCGTTCTGTAAAATTGGAGAGGTTCGACTTTGCTGATACAAGCGAAGGTTCCATCGATGACATTGTGACTGCTGTTCGTGCTTTCGACGAAAATGCAAACGTTATTTTCAACAATGTCGACATTTTCTGTCGCGATGTCCGTCCACAAAATTCCGAACCTTGTCGCTCGTTTCAAGCAGAAAGTGTTGCGAGGAAGAAAAGAAGAGTTCCAGCATCTCAACTTGCCAAGAAGCAGAAGCAAAGCAGCTCTAAGAAGAATTCCGTCTCAGAACTGCATTTGGAGGCTGCCGAGAGCAGCAGCATCTATGACGAGCATTCAGAGCAAAATAAAAATGATGATAGTTCACGCGTTGTTGCTGAGCCTTTTTTTGCTGATGCAGTACAGAGTAAGGCTTTGGTGGCTAAATCTCATGTTGCAGATGTACAAGAAACTTTGCCATTCACCAACAATGATGCTGGACAGTATTTAGCAAGTGCTGAGGATGATTCAGTAATGCAACAGCCGTTGATTGTGAAAACATTCCAAGAGACTGATCTGACTGAAAGTACTGACATCTCATCTTGTCCCCAGAATGATTCTTCTGGTGCTGGGAACCGCAACTCGACTGTTATTACAGGCAGTGTTGGTGATAGATGTCATGATTCAACCAGTATGACGTTCGAGGAACATGAAGTGGAACCAGCTGAAGAGAAATGCTCCAAACAATCTCGTTCTGAGTCTCAAGACAAAGCCGACCCATTGTGCGATGAAGAAAATCTTCATGTTTCCAGCAGAAAGAAACGTTCTCGCGAAAGAACTGACATCTCATCTTGTCCTCAGAATGATTCTTCTGGTGCTGGGAACCGCAATTCAACTGTTATTACAGGCACTGTTGGTGATAGCTGTCATGATTCAACCAGTATGACGTTCGAGGAACATGAAGTGGAACCAGCTGAAGAGAAATGCTCCAAACAATCTCGTTCTGAGTCTCAAGACAAAGCCGACCCATTGTGCGATGAAGAAAAACTTCATGTTTCCAGCAGAAAGAAACGTTCTCACGAAAGTACTGACATCTCATCTTGTCCTCAGAATGATTCTTCTGGTGCTGGGAACCGCAAGTCAACTGTTATTACAGGCAGTGTTGGTGATAGCTGTCATGATTCAACCAGTATGACGTTCAAGGAACATGAAGTGGAACCAGCTGAAGAGAAATGCTCCAAACAATCTCGTTCTGAGTCTCAAGACAAAGCCGACCCATTGTGCGATGAAGAAAAACTTCATATTTCCAGCAGAAAGAAACGTTCTCGCGTTGTGTATGACGAGGAAGATGATGAAGCTGAAATGAGTAGAACAAGAATTTCTGTCAGTCAAAGAAAAGGGCAGTGTAGTAGTCAGACCTCTTTGTCGGGAAATCATGTCAAGAAAACAAATAAGCTCTCAGGTAGTAAGGGTAAAAATGTGCAACGAAAACTGAAAGAAAATGTTGTATTGAAGGAAAAACGACGCAAAAAGAAGGCAAAGCAGCAAAAACCATTAATGCGGGAACATTCTAGTGAAAGAGACCCATCGTTTGATAAACATGCTGTAAAGAAGGCTCTACACAATTTCTCCATTGCAGATGATAACTGCTCTGCCATCAGAAAGCATAAGCTGAAGAAGTCTAGGAAATTGCTCAAGCGTGGCGTTAAGCAAAAGAGTGTCTGCCAAAGGGACGGACCTGAGGCGAGTAGGAAGATCATCGCAGACGCATCAGCTAATAAACCCCATGTAAAACACCAGACATTGTGTAATTTGCCCAAATTACATGCTGTTAGTAATGATCAAGTTACACCACAGTCCAGTAACAACGCAATGGTAACATGTTGTTTGCAAATGTCGGATATGAAGGACCAGCCGAAAATGTCAGCACGAGACAAAGTCAACGCTATATTTAGAAGCTCAGAATTTACCCGATTGAATGGCGTCAGAAGTCTTGTGCATTCTAAAGCACATAAGCCAGCAATGCCTCCCCGTTCTCAGTCCTCTTCAGAGATTGCTGACAGTCAGTCGGGTATCCATGACAAGTTGGCATTTTCACCACAGAAACGTGGCAAAATATTGTCAGCTGACTCTAAACATCATGCACCGAAGTCTTCGGTTACTGACACTACTGTTAATGCATCTGCAGTATGCCGTATGCGTCAGCCTGTGAGTAAAAGGCCAGAAGAACACAGTTCGTCAGCAATAACATCAGTTGCTCGGTCTGACGTTGCAGCAAGATCTGTGAATTCGTCGTCGTCGTGGTCATGTTCACGACAAAGAAGTCACAGTTCGACTTTGCAGGTTTCGAAGACGAATGCGTGTGAAGCAAATCTGCTCTCTTTGGCTTCCAGTCCTCCTGTTGTGTCTTCTCATACTGTTGGTGCGCAGAAAACTGTTAGGAGCACTTCACTGAATTTGACATCATCCGTACCAAAATCAACAACGAATGTTTCTGCAGTAAGCCACAGTATGACAGGATCAAAGCCATTGAACATGCCCCATGCTACTGCTACTACTGCATTGCTGGACCCTCGATTATCTCACAAACAGTGCTCCACGTTTTCCAATCAACGGCCGATGTCCGAGTTGAGTTGCTACACAGAAGCAGATAATCCATCAACCAGTAAAGCCAGTGCAATCAGTGTTCCAAACCCCAGTGAAGTGATGCATTGGCCATGGGAACAAAGTCATCATGTTTCACTGTCATCGCATTCCACGGATTTGTCACCAGCTGGAAAAAACAAACCGCCAGTGAATGACAGCATGAATCGCAGCTGGGTTTGGGACCCATATAAGAATTCACACTCTTTCTCCAGTGTTGATGTTGGCTGCATTCTGTCTGAGCTAGATACCAGTTGCAGTACTGCAGAGTGTTTTCAGAATACGAACCCGAGTAATCAGTGGCATTCGGCAGGTAGGGTGTTTCACAGTGGCACTATTCTTAGCCCTCCACTCCCGACTGGCGATGAAGATTACCAGACACAGTCTATCAGCAGGATGACTAAATCGGACTTTGCAGCAAACGAGGGTACATCTGTGTCTCCACTTGAAAATATATCTGATGACACTTTTGACAATTGTGCCAACACTAAAACATTGTTGTCATCTAATGACTGTGTGCAGTGGCGATTGATACCATTAGATTATAGTCGGATTTCGCTTGTGCACAGCAGCTCGTTGTCAGGAGATGAATGTATTCCCAGGCCAGTTAATCGGAGTGTTAATGTTGATTCTGGGCCAGTTACTGTAGACTGGGATTCAGATTCAGTGTCAGTCACCCAGACAGATCCACGTCGAAAAGCTACTAATATGGAACCTTTCGGTTCAAGTACTGTGCGAAGAGAGAAGTCCGATGAAGTTTTATTAGCAGATCAGAATAGTGATTTTGGTTCTCCTCAAACTCCAAATTTCCTCCCTGCCGTCGACTCGCTTGACTGTCGGATTCAGAAGTTAGTTTCACAGCCAGACTTGTTTCCTGTCGATAAGCAGATTGCTGATCAGGTGGACAAGATGATGTCATGGTGGGAGGTCAATTCGGAAGAGGAAGAGAAGGGTCTCAACGTTTCATTGGACTCGGGCAATCTGCAGCAGTTCGTGGAAGACAATGATTCCGATGTTGATCAGTTTATCGTCATTGATCACGATGGTGACAGTAATGATGGACTTGTAATTGACCTTGGTGCCGCTGACGGTGATGTGAAACCGTCACCTAGCAACGGCGAAAACGAGTTTGTTGAATGCTGCAAAAATGATATGCATAAACACAGCACAGCCAAAGAACTTGTACAAACGGCTGCATTTGAGTCCAGTAGCTCATATAGCAGCAGTGCTTGTCAGAATTCATTGAAAATGTCGGAAGCATATCAGCATTCAAACAATGCAGCTGAAGTTAAACCTAATCGCAGTGTCTCGTTGAAAGTGTCTGGAAGCAACAGTGAAACTGACACAAATGCTAGCAACGTTTCTGCAACCATTGTGACATCAAATTCCCGCGAGGAGTTTTCACCATCCAATGTTTCCAAACAGAATTTGTCAAAGAAAGATCATTCCATGTCTGGGCGTGGGTCAGTTAAGGCTCGCTATAGGCTGCAAGGCGCGTGCGTTGATCGCGCAAATATAGTCTCAACCTGTTTATCTTGTTTGTCGGATGTTTCCGAGTCGGAACTCGGCAAGCTGAAACGGCAAATGGAGGGCAAGCTGAGAGCTGTGGAGAAAAAACTGACACAAAGCGGACAATATGCATGCATACTGAACGATCTCAGTGAGGCAGATAAGCGTCAGTTGGTTTTAGATCAGCTTGCCGAGCCAGCCATAGTGAGCGAATTTTCGACCGAGCTACGACTACAGTCACTGCAGCGGGAAATTGATAAGGTGGAGGCGATGAAGATGAGCATTAAGAGCCAGTTTAATCCCACCTGTCCGTCCATTTCACTCGAGATGAAGTATGACCACTACGACCGCGCCTGCATCAATCTACACGTGCGCAAGGACTGGTCGTACGTGCGCATGAACCGCCTGCACCGCTACCACAAAAGCCGGTTCTTACTGACACTTCCCGATGATCTGCGATTTCGCTCGGAGCATGGCAAGAGTCTGTCGGTTGAGGGAGTGCCGCTGTTACTCAGTGAGTTTACCATACCGCGGGACCGGTGCACGCGACTGGCAGCTCTGCTGGTTCTCATTAGGCGTTTGCACGGCAGTCCGCGGTCTCCGCTGCCAGTTGATGTGCTTCGGAAACTCGGATGGCTGCACCGGGAGCGCAAGGCTGTTCTGTTCGAAGTTTGCTGTTCCACTCCGCCGAAAATTCTTCAAGCTGTTGAGTGCCTGTCGGAAAAACTGACAGTGTACAAGTATGCAACTTTAAATGTGAATTATTAGTTTTTGGCATAAATTTAGCTCACACCGTTTCATGTTGCGTAATTTAGTGATTTGGAGGGTCAACTTATGTTGATATTCTAAGAGCACATAAATATAGCAATGCGAGAACGTTGAAGGTTGACCACATGTTGCATGCAATTTGGACTAGTGCCATTTAAAGTTAAAGTTTTTGAGCCTAGAAAGGTGATCCGAGGAATAAGTCACTGTTTTGTATGGATAGGAACAGTCTGACTGGTCATGTTTTTTCTAAATTATCCTAGCTATTCAACCATGCAAGTTTCTTTTGGTATTGAGCTGCTGTTGGACAGTGTGGCTTTTTTTCTACATGTCACGTATGTAAACAGAACGTTATATCATAGAATGAATATCTCACTAAAAACCTTAAAAAAACTGAACAAAATGGTGAGACTTCTTGGAGTCAGTGATGCAGTTGACAGCCAGTTGTTGTATTGCTACTGGCAGATTTCTAATGCTGTGTTTTCTCCAGACAAGCGTAAAGGGCGATGTGACAGCTGACAGCGTTTGCAATAGAATGATTAATTGCTGTGACTTTTGGCCTTCTCGCTTGCAGTGGAACATAGACCACAGACCACTTTTCTCCATCTTCATATGTGCACTGTGCTGCCGCCTCCATCTTCTTCCAGCTGTACTTGTATCCTGCTATCCACATCTTCTTCTCCACATCTCTCTTCCTTGTGTGCTTTGGTCATCTTCCTCTGAAGCCATGTGGAACTTCCATAGTGCTTGCTTGGCAATGTTGTCATCGCACCTTCATAGAGTGTTTCCTAGCCATGTCCACTTTCTTCATTGTATCTGGTTCAGCATTGGCTCCTGTTTGGTTTTACTCCACAACTTAATTGCTATCCCGTGTATGCAGACTCTTCTTTTGTTCGGTTCCCATGTCATCTCCATCCATTGTCATGTCTGAACGTGTTAGTGGATATGTGATGACTGTTGTTTGTTTTCAGAAATGCGGCGATATATTTTGACAGTAAGCGTGATCAGAGAAGCCTCCATTTGAAGTCATTTGCTGCAGACACTGTTAAGAAGCTACAGCACTGCATTTCTGCCTTCCAACAGCT
>Ga0209568_1000910_pt1 | contig 10857 bp, 7 predicted proteins | sample WorMetOlspDAHAB2_FD_187406 | JGI IMG/M metagenome (GOLD analysis project Ga0209568, IMG submission 187406) | Marine gutless worms symbiont microbial communities from Max Planck institute for Marine Microbiology, Germany - Olavius sp. DAHAB.2... ...
TTGATACACAATATTCATAAAATAAAATACAGTTTAAAATAAAATCAAAATAAGATGTGTGAAAGTTGGCATTGGAAGACGTTCGACGTTCGACAATACACAGCGTCATGAATAATTGTGACATCAGATAATGGTTACTCGGACAATCTTATGCATTCGTGCAGTTAGTAAATGTTTCTGTGTGGCATCCAGACAAATTACGTACTTTATATAATGAGAAAATTACTCTGATTTAAATTTACAGCATCCTGAAGTTACACAACTATCTGAAAACACATATATGTAGTCGCATGCTGATGAACAAGCGTTGGGCCCGAGCCGATCCTGGTCTACATAGGCAAGCGACGTTAGTCATATACCCAGCGGTGGACTGACATTACTTTCCACCTGGCCTCCGGTTATCTTCCTGGACGCAGAACATCACCGTCCTTTGACCAGTACTAAATGATACTGCTTGGTGACAGAGGCAGGTGTGCGTGAGCAGCTTGCCCAGGGCAGTAGGAAGTGGCTGAGACTCGAACCTGGGACCTCTCGATTAAATGTCCGACGTTCTACCACGAGACTATTGAGCCACATGCTGTAAATGTAACTTTCTTGAAGAAGAGAGACTGGAAGGCATGGCTGTGTTAAGTTACTTTCAGTTTTCGGGTGGCCAGCTGTTAGGGCTGCCTGCGTCCCTGAACCAGTCATAGCTGCATGAAAGGCGAACGTTTTTACAATGCTGCAACACGTGTTTGCCAGAGGGTTTCCAGTTAACTTTTTGTGGGCGTGGCTCGGTAGCCCAGTGGTAGAACGTCGGACTGGTGATCGAGAGGTCGCGGGTTCGAGTCTCACCCACTGTGCTGTAGAGTACGGCCCTTGGCAAGCCACTGATGCACACCTGCCTCTGTCACCAAGCAGTATAATCTGGAACTAGTGGAGGCCGGTGATGCTTCGAAGCTGGGAAGGTGACCGTAGGTCTGGCGTCACACTGGCCATGCGTCACAGACTATGGTTCATACAACGTGCAGGCTCAAAAGGCCTAAGACAGGGAGATAAGAACCCACACCTATGGTCCTAATTACTGTGGAACATTTGCCTTATCATCATTTATTACGCCATAAGGCAGCCAAAATATACAATATACAATGCATGCGACCGTAAAATTCCGACAAAACACGTACTGAAACAGTACTAAGCTGGTGGAGAAAAGACAACTACATAAAAACACTCAGTTAAATATACACAAAATACCAGGTAGACTGCCACACCTGTCCGCAGGTCATCAACTGAAACCATTACAACATCACACAGTCATTACAACTACTGGGACCGTGCGTTCGCCGTTGCAGGTCCACGAGCGTGGAACAGTTTACCGCCCGCCCTCCGCTCAACCTCAAAATCTTTCTCTTCCTTCAAAAAAGAACTGAAATCGTTTCTTTTTGGAATTTCATTCTGGTCATGACAACGTGAATATTGACTATGTTAAGCCCTCTAGTAATAGTTTGTACCGTACAATAACGCTAAATAAGTTATCGTAATTACATTACATTACAGTACTGGAAGTCTGCGTGCATGTCATCAGGTGGCGAGGATGACAAGCTGTCGACTGCTGTTCCAGATGTCAGCTGCCTCCGAATTTTGCCGCAGATTAGCGACGGAAAGCTGGTATTCGAGCCCCGCACCGATGGTTCACCGGGTCGCTTTTCTTCAACTGACAGCTGTCGGTGTCGCGCACGAAACTGCCGGGGCACCTGCTGCGGGGTCACACCGCCAGCGAAGCTTGGATCTCTGGCGGCGAGCGGTGGCGGCGGCGTCACCCACGCCGATGTTCATGTCGCCGAGAGATTGCTGCCGGCTACGAGCAGCGGCGGAGATGTTGGTCGCGACTGTCTCGCCGACACCTTTGCTGTCGATGCTCACTGCGCTGACACTTTTGCCAACACGGCCTGGCACACGAGATTGCTGCCGTTTCCAGGCGGCGATGATATCGCTGGTGACAGTCTTGCCGCCGACACTTTTTCCGCTGACGCCGGTGACACTGTCGCCTGTGCGACAGACAGTTTTTCGGCCGACACTGGCGCCGCCGTATCTCCGCCGCAGCAGAAGTTGCTGCCATCTCCGCACGAGTCGAATCCCGCTGTCGACAGTGGTTCCGCCAACAAACTCTGTGACACCGCCGGCCGTCCGTCGGAGACGGCACTGTTCTGCGCTGATCCAGCGAAACACCGTTCTGCCGCTGACGCCTGCGCTGCCAACAGTCTTGCTGTCGACAAATGTCCAACTGACATTTCTGCTGCCGAAACCCACATAGCCTAGTGCAAGGCGGTCATATTACAGCGGGTATTTTGAACTCAAAAGCTGGAATTCAGTGATGGCGCAGAACAAGATGAGAATTACTTTAGACCAAGAACTACTTCATAGTTTTGGTGTCCGACCGGCGGGTCGGAGAAGAAGTATTCTCCAAAAGGGGGTCGCCTCTTTTGCTGCATGAGGGTCGTATGAATATGACCAAATCAAAGACCCTATTGAAGAGTTATTTATTGTAAACATTGTCAACTTTCTCACTAATTTCACTTTTTTTGCTGCAACATATTTATCAAAGGCACGATATAGCCTGTTTATGTTGAAAGTGCCCTTAAACCCAGATCAATCAATCAGTCAATCTAAGAAGAAGTACTTATAAGAGGTGCTAGTTAGACTGAGTCTGTCGTCACTTCTGCAACAAGGCTGTTCACAGCTAGTCTGTAGCGTACCCTTGTTGCATAAAAACCACACAAAGTTTTGCACGCGATAAATTTTGAAGAGTATACCGCATAGAATTGCACTATTTACACGAAAATTCTCCATTCGCGTGTTTTTATGCCACTCGACGTAACATTTGTGCCAGAATTGGTTAAACATTCATTGCTGAGTTGCCGGAAGAGATTACGTTTTTGCATCAGCTGGTGCTCGGTCCCGCTAAACAGCGTGTTCATATTAGTCTAGATAGTTTTCTTCCCGCTCAGTCAAATATATACGGTTGTTGGTTAATTAACTGTGATAAAAATCTGTAATTAAATTATGTTGTATTTAATAATATTTGTAACAGTTGATATGGCATGTGTCTGTCATATGCTTCGGGAGCTGGCAGTGTGGTGACTGGCAGCATAGTGCTAGTATTTGAAGCATTGGCAGCATGGAAACCATTTGTTAGCACAGTGTGTTCCCCCAGGGTTCGTATTGCAATGGAAGAGCGTTCTGGTTTTATGTGAAATTTGCTCCGCTGATTCTCACAAAAAAAATCACCGTGGTATCACATTTTATGGCGAAAATGCGTCAAACTCTATTTCAGCTGAGAGATCTGGCCCACACCCACGGGGGGGGGAACTTATGGCGCTCCCCCAAATCCCCTACCTGATGGGGAGGGGCTTGCTGCCCCCCCCCACTTTAAAACCGCACTCCTGATTTCGGTCCTGTGGGCCTCAATTCTTACATTCCAGATCTTTTTACAACTCGAACCCTGGGTTCCCGCTGATGTTGTTTATGTGGAGTAACTGATGTCGTTAGTCGCCACAAGCTGAGGCCAGGTTTTGGCCCAGTGGACGAGTGTGTGTGGTGAGTAGTCTTGCCATGTTGATTTTGGGTTATCCGCTAACACTGGGACCAGTGGCCGACTCATGACAGTGACCAAATGTTTTCAGCTAATGTTAACTTACGATCGCCCACAGGGTGCAATGTTGATAAATGATAACTAGATAATGAAAGTGAATTTGTATAGCGTATTGTCATGAAGTAGCTATCATCTCTAATACGCTATCGTCACAGACAGAGCGGGAATACAGCCTATAGGCCGCAGGCTAGGCCCGCGCTCACGGGCCCAGGCCTGCGGCTAACAGCTATATGCCCCGCACCAGTCTGCCGTTTAATGGTCACCACCCTCGTGATCCATGTAATTACATGGATTACTACTCATTTACCGACCCCAAAGAGATGGAAAGCTTAGTTGGCCTGGTTGGTTGACTCATAGCGGACACCTTACCCACGAAGTGGTCACATGTCAACCATGGATCAGGCGTAGATCAGGGAAAGTCCGCCGGCTACAGACCGACGTCCTAACCACTGAGCCACGCCGCCAACTATGGGCGAACTCAAATCCACACGATGTGGTGAACAGCCCTGCCCAGTATATTTTGACTTCCCCATTAACACTGCATCGTGATGGGCTTTTTTTCGAAAACCTTTTGTTAGTGTCAGCTGTTGTAATTGGCACCGACCACGGTGGTAGTCCTGTTCACGTGTGATCTAATTAACTGTAACGTTGATCATAGGCATATCCAGGACTGGTTTTGTGCTGAACCCCAGGCACGGAAACATATCTTGAAAACTACATGCATTAACATTGAGCATCACTCTCCGAACTGCTGCTGTGTAACGATTTCACATGATATTTGCATATATACTGTACAGCACACACACACGCTTCATAACTTCAATTGGGGTTGGGCAGATGAGCCCCCGTAACAATTTGATGCGTTATAGCTTTTCTATTGTACTCTGGGTTGAGACGTTATTGGGCTTGATGAACGGCTCTTTGGGCGGCTCGTGGAAAGTTGTACAGGGTGGCCCGAAAAAGTAAGCCACGACCAAATTGTCTGAATATTTTATTAAATTGTATTAAATCCTGCCAATGAGATTCCATTTATTCGTCAAATTAAAGTATCAATCGAAGACTTAAGTATTATCTGTTGGTTTAAATATTCTGTGCATGACCTACTTTTTGACATCAATAACTGCCTGACCCGCAAACCAGCGATATGCGTCGCATATAAGGTAAATGATGTCAGCGCTCTCTATGGCATCAGCTCGCTTTAACAAGCTGTGAATTCCAGTTTTAAACGATCTTTTATATGGAGATTTATGTAAAAATTTCTTTGATTTCCATATTTTCTTTTTGCTGATTTTCGATCATGATTATATCATATACATTGATGTTACCCATATCGCAGCTTCACACACAGCAAGTGATGATGTCACAAATTAGGTCACACATAGAATATTATATTCTTGTGCTCATATTATAGTAAATATTGATGAAAATTTTGCCTCGATGACGGTTTTTAATACGATTTAATGATGATACTGGAGAGTGGCTTACTATTTTGGGGCCACCTTGTAGGTGCTATGAGTTCAGTAAGTGTAGGCTAGGTTACATGCGTGGCGAGGACTAAAATGTGAACAATTCGGAAGTGCAGTGGCACTTCTTACCAAATATTTGAAGAAAAAAATTTTAAGGAAACCCGTCTACAACTTTCCAGGCGCCCCCCCCCCAACACAGAGCCGTACACCACAACCTAAAACGTCTCAATCCAGAAAACATAGGATAATACCTGTAAGGTCCCAATATCTTCTCTAATTCCGTCTGGGTATGCCTATGCCAGTGATATTTGCATGAAGTTTAATTGTCGAATGTCTAATGTGAGATTTTGTGTACATACATACGGAATATGACAGTGGCAACGGAAAGCAGTAAAGTTGGTGCAACAACACTGTCTTGTATGAATTTCTTTGGATACATAAAACGTGTGAGTGTGACTGTAGTAATAATAATAATAATAATACGAAATTTATATAGCACCATAGTGCCGTTAGGCGGCTACAGAGGCGCTGTATATAGTTGAATGCTTACTGCTTCATGCTGTTTAGTAGTATGGTTAGGATTGGGATTAGATGCAGTGTCTGGTCGGTTAGTGGTTATGCACACGTATTTCTACTACTTTCCGTTGTCATTGTCACTCTCCCCACATGCATATACCTTATTCTTGTACTCACAGTTTGCCTCTATGAACATCGATTGGGCACAAATATTTTTATACTGCAGATTCGTGCATTTATATTTTTGCCGCAGCAGCTGATGCCCATACGGCTCGCGATATATTTTTTGCTGTTTTAAATGTCCAGAACTTGTGGGGTTTTTGTGTAGAAACTTAGTGTTTTCTCGATCTGTCGTGTTTTTTTTTGAAGTGACTTCTGCTGGTTGTAGAGCTGTTGTAATCGGGTTGCAGAAAGATACCTATCTGTGTCGGTCCAGCCGACTAACCCGAACCCTTGCTTTAAAGTGAAGCGATCTAACCGAAAATGTAGACACGGACACAGTATCGTCGCGTGACTTCACAGAAAAAGATTGTAACTACTTTTTACACTAAACGTCGGTCTCGGAACCTAATTCGCGTAAAATTTGGAAGTAACGACCGATTCTAACTTGCAAGACTTTTCGACACCGGTTTTAGCTGTTCAGACTACCAGTTTGATCTGAGAGATAGTTCTAGTCTTTTTTTTGTGAAGTCGCCCATTGCTATAAATTCCGCGTTTATATTTACCTTTATTTACAAACGCTTTTGCAGTGCAAACTTGACCTTTGGATCCGCTGCTGTAAGCCAAACGTTTACCCGTCGCCATTTGTATTAGTACTCGGCCATAAGGCTGTTGCTCATCTTAAAGTCCCACGGAGGGTGGAAGGCTGAGTACACTCGTCTGAGTACACTCGTCGTGAATGTAGAGGTACTCGTGAGTACTTACACTCGTCTCGGCGATCGGGCTTTCCCAGTTGCTGGACCACGGTTGTGGAACAGCCTTCCGTCCAACCTACGACAGTTTGACCTTACCCGTCATCAGTTCCGTCGGGCGTTAAAGACGTATTTGTTTGGTTGACTAAGACTCCAGTACCTAATGACTTTTGTTTTTAATGTGCTATACAAATGCTCTTACTTACTTACCTGGACACTGCAGTGTGTGGCCCGTGTCCAAAGCGGCGTATCGCAGCGATTATCTTGAAAAACGCGGAAATTTGTCTGCCACCCGGGTTCGATCCTGAGACCTCTGTGTCATCACAGCTCTACAGCCAGTTGAAAATTGTGCATACTGACATACCAAAGTTTTTGTGTTCGAGTGATAACAGCTCGCGTGATGTCGTTGTGTACGTCTGACCGTCAGTCAGTTGTAACTGGTTAGAGTTCAGCGTTGCCAGACAGAATTTCAGTTTTGAACACAGCTGATGTTCTTTCACCTGATGAAAAGTTTTGCGGATTAAACAGAACAATTGCGCCGTTTAAACGAAACCGTTCTTGAGATTAAAATTACTAAAATGACCGACAAGAATATATTAAAAATTGTGTTGGCCCAATTTGACTAAGTTACGCAAAATGTATTTTGCAAAAAAGTTCCGTGCATCAAACGTATGATTAATTTATTGAATTTTTAGATTATTAGTTGAGCAGTTTTTGTATTACATTTATCGCAGTTGGCAGCTTTGTTATTGATACATTGTGAGGTGTTTGTTATCTGGAATGTTACACTGCGAAACAAGTGCGATGTGTAAAATATTTTTAATTATGAAACGAACATTGAGAGACTACCGGTGGAATATTGAGAACTGCTTTATTTTTAATATTTTTTAAATGATAAATTTATTTGTTCATTGTCAGTATTGTCGTATTAATGCACTCCGTGGTGCTGCATGTAGTAATATAAGGCGTAGTGATAAACATTGAAAAGATTATATAGGAGTGGCATTAACCTTTTTTCATTTTTTTCTAGTTTGTACACAAATTTAGCATTATATTTCAGCAAGTAAATTATGTATCTGTACACTATATAGTGCCTTCGAAATTTACTTGATTACTGTCTACAGGTTGAAAGGTCTAAGAGAGGGAGACTAGCGCCAACACACAGGGTGGCCCCAGAATGTAAGCCCATGCCAAATTATCAATAGGAGATACTAAATTGTATTTAAATCTGCCGTCATATTCGTGTTTCAAAGAAACACTATAATCACTTAGTGTTAAATATTCTATGTGTAACATAAATTTGTGACGTAATCACTGTTTGCTACCTGCAAACCTGTGATACGGATCATAAAGTTTTATTGACATCATCACTTCATTCTTGCGTTAGCTCGCTTTAGCAAATGAAATCCGCTCCTAATTTATGCTTTCGATAGAAATTTATGTAAAAATATTTCTCTATTCATCTCGTCTGTTTTCCGGTTTTTGGTTAAGGTTTCATCATTTACACTTATTTTACCCATATCGCAGCTTCAAGCACGGTAACTGATGACGTCACAAATTAGCTCACTCACAGAATATTTAATACCAGTTTGTAATATGCGTGTGCTTTTTTACAGTCAAATTCGATTCAGAAATCTAGCTGTATTGGCAGGTTTCTATGTGATGTATTGATTTGTTTGGTATACGACTTTTCTTTTGGACCACTCTGTATACCATTTACCATTTGCCTTTTTGTAATGTAGTGATATCAACCTTTAGCCGTGTGTGTGTCAGTGTATCTTCCATTCTGACCTATTGTTCTGGAAATGTATTTAATATCGTTATTTCGGTTACTGCAAGGGAAAGTCCCGCTGATATTTTGCTAGCGCTCGTGAGCCTTGCTCAAGATGTAATTGATGCATATGATGTCGGTGTTTGCACAGTTCTGTTTGGTTGATAACATTGACAAAACCCTCCTTTGTTAGTACAATAGCCAAGTGATTGGCTGGGAAGACTACTACTCTCGTGATATCTTTCATGTCTATGAGTTTTCGCCACAAAGACCAGATTGAAGAGTTATCTATTGTAATGGTTTATTGTATGTATTACCAATGCCTAACATCGTCAACTTTCTCATTTATTTCATATTTTTTAGCTGCAACATACTTTTCGAAGCCTATTTGTGCTGAAAGTGCCGTTAAACCCCAATCAATCAATCGACAACCCCCCCCCCAGTAATAAAGAACGAAAGAAAACATTAAGCATGCTCCTAATAACACTAACACTAAACAGCTCTAATCGCTGTCCCTTATTAAGTTGACGCCTTACCATTGCTGTTGGAACGTATAGGCCGCAGACCAGTCTTTTCAATTTTTGGCTGTGTTCTGTGCTGACGTCTCCATCTTCCTTGCTTGCCAATATGCTATCATCGCACCTTCCCAGACTGTGTTCAAGCCAAGTCCACTTTCTTCGTCGTACCTCGTTCAGCACTGGCTCAGCTGGTCAGTTTCTCTCCACAACTCCTCGTTACCGATACCATACGTTTGTTGATGAACACTTGTACTCTGTGTGTTATTGTTACCCGTGATCCTAACAGGGAGGGTTGTGATTGTCATCAGCCTTTAACTGTTTCGTTGGGGTAAAGCTTAATTGCCAGCATTAGAAGGAGATATACAGATAATGATGAATTGTCGTTCGGGTCATCCCTGAGCATAACAACAATGGCGTTCTCTGCAAAGACTGCACTACTTGAACGCTAAATCTAATCCTAACCATAATGCCATTAACTCATCGTTTTGATCTCACCTTCTGTTGCTGGCGATCTAGCTTTACCCGTTTCGTTGTTGGCTGTTATTGTTGTTGTTTGTCATTTTGTGACAGTGGTTTTATGACGTTTGTGTGTGTGGTATGTGCTTGACGAACAATCGGTGGATCCATTTTCTAATTTATGCATTATGCAAATGTATGCAAGCTCGTGATGTGACCACGGACATTTCGCATTAATCTATTCCGGTGCGCCACATCCACGATAGTAATGCCGACGTTTAAAGAAGATAAGCCGGGAGAATTTGTCAATTAAAAATGTCAATTTTTTGCGGAAATGGCGTTAAAATTTGTTTCAGTGCTTAATACTTGAAAAAAATAATGCACTTATATACGACAAAAACCGTATACAGTGCAAGGGTTCAGACACAGAAAAACCAAATGCTTAAAAATTTCAGATCTGTGGTTGCTTGAATGAGGAAATTGGTCCTTAGCTTAATTTTGTATGTTTTGTATGTGACTATGGTATAATATAATATGTTTTCAGGATGTGTAGGACAGCCGCCTTGAATAGTCTGCAGAAGTGGTTATGCGGTAACCATGAGCTGCAAAGTATTTCGAATTCTGGTCCGCCCCCTGATATAATATTCACTGCTGAATATGAATGGCATGTGAGTTTATTTCAGGCACTTAGGCCCGTATCACACAAAACAAAATAAAACAAAACACACATACACGCGCACACACACACACACACACACGTACGCAATGCAGAAAAATCCTGAATAAAACATGAATAATCATTATTCGGCGCATAAAACCAAATCACTTATTTGCGTCACTAAACGCTAACTCCGTAGAGGAGTGACGATACAACGAGAACACAGTCATTAAAAAGAAACATTTGTACGCCGCAAATAGCTGTCTAATAATATCGTCGTTAGGAGGAGGTATTCCTTTGTTGTCTAGAACGGTAATGTTACCTTGCGTGTGTTTCTGGTGTTGTGAGAGGCGTCGAAAAGTTTTCGCTCGGTTTTTTTAATTGTTTTACCGTTATCTCGTCGTTTTGAGGTGATCTGTAATTATATTTTACGTGAGTTGTTATTGAGTGACGTTGCGTAACTACTTGCCATTGAATAGCTTTATTTTTGCGTTGTGAATTGTGCGCGTTTTTTTGGCACTGGTTGTGCATAACCAGCCGTTGATAATACGTTACACGTATGCGTCTGACAATTAGGCCTTCGTCTTTACTGTCGTATTTTGCGAACGCAGCAATTTTTTGTTAGTGACAGCGGATTTTGAAACATACAGGATGGTCCAAAAATGACGCCCCTGTACGGAATTATCAGTATTCAGGGTGGCCCAAAAATAGTAAGCCACTACCGAATTATCACTAAATCTTACTAAATAGTGTTAAAGCCTGTCAGTTAGATTATTTTTTTCGTCAATTTGTCAACTCGAGGTAATAAACAAATACTGTATCGTTACCACTTGGTATTAAATTTTATAGGCGTGACCTAATTTCTGAAGTCAATTATTGTTCGTGAGCCGTGTTTGTGCGATAGGTCTTTTATTATGCAAATGGTGTAAG
>Ga0209568_1000911_pt1 | contig 10855 bp, 5 predicted proteins | sample WorMetOlspDAHAB2_FD_187406 | JGI IMG/M metagenome (GOLD analysis project Ga0209568, IMG submission 187406) | Marine gutless worms symbiont microbial communities from Max Planck institute for Marine Microbiology, Germany - Olavius sp. DAHAB.2... ...
CTATCGAGCAATCCCTATCTGAGAGGTAGTAGTTACCTACTTCTATATCTGAAGGCTTATACTGACTTCCAGATCGGGTACGAGAGTAATTCGTGCCACGATGCTCTCGCTGTACGATAAGTTTATTTCTATCTGCTGAGGCTGCATTCAAGGTCGTCTTAGATTCGGATGGCTGTGTGCTACATCTACTAGTAGTATCACCTTCGTGGCCAGATGTACGACTAGCTGCTCGTCTTGAATCAGTCATTTTAGCGTGAGTGTGTGAGTGACAATGAATAACATATGGAACAAAGTATGAATAAATAATAACTGAATTATAATCTGATTAAGGCTGTACAATCGAGAGGAGCGACGGCGGAAACTAAACTATAACAGTGTATCATTAAACTGTGAACAATAAACTTTAGTCGTCGACCACACGGATAGTCCCTGAAACTATACAGAACTATTTCTCTCAGTACCGAACATATTCTCATTCAGGAAACAAGACTTCAATCGAACAGTTTATCGAATTGTCCAATTAACTAGGACAAAAACAGTTCTTTATAGAAGTCATCACTTCAGATTAGCGTCAAAACAACTAATGCTCAATGACATGAACTGGAATACTGTTAGTTCAGGTCCACAAAGGTCTCATTATCTACCTCTATATAACAAGGAATAGAATCAGATTAGTATAGACCTAAAGTCCTATCTAGTCTCGATTCTATCTCAAGCTTGCTCTCGCTTGCTTGTTTGTTCCTCGCTCACTAGCTAGCTTTTTAGCTTCCTCTTTTAATGACGCGACAGCGCGCCTTTTATAGATTTTTGAGGGCGAGCTCGTCCTCGTCCTCGTCCCTATCTCGTCCTCGTCCTCGTCCCTGTCTCGTTCTCATCCTCGCCCGTATCTTGTCCTTGTCCTCGTTCCTATCTCATCCTCGTCCTCGTCTCTATCTCGTCCTCGTCCTCGTCCCTGTCTCGTTCTCATCCTCGCCCGTATCTTGTCCTCGTCCTCGTCCCTATCTCGTCCTCGTCCTCGTCCCTGTCTCGTTCTCATCCTCGCCCGTATCTTGTTCAAACAGTTCATCTATTCGTAATATACAATCAATCAGTGTTTTACAACATATCTCTAAATAATTTATATCAACACTATACACGAAGAAGGGTTGAATTCGAGCGAAACAGGGTCTCAATTAACCGGGAATGTTGGAATGAAGATGGTTGTCATGGAAGCTATTGCGTATCTAGGCAAAGCGTAAACATCCACGAAGTAAACTATTGCAGTCAATATCTAGCAATTCACGTACTAACGGACTAAACTAAATAGACTAATCTACAACGTTACATTCATCAACACTAAGCAGATTAATTCAGCCTAATATCAGCAATTAATTACCTATTATTAAGCAAAAGCAGACGAAAAACAACACTAATGAATATTCATAACGCAGTCAACACGCCTATAGGCCTAACTATTCGTGTCCAATCAGCGGCAAGCACGTCCGACAGCGAAGGAGTCCAGAGAGGGAGAGAAACGAAGAAGACCGCCGTCGGAGCTCGGTGTTTACTTGCAGAGTCGAACGACAAATTCTTCACACCATCGGCCGGCCACGCAGTCGTCGTCCCGACGACCACATTTCGCGTCGACGAACTTCCTGTTGCGATCGGTGACATCTTCTTCTTGAGACGACTGAGCACATGTATACTTCGTGCTCCTCAGGAACAGAGGGGTACATGCGAACGTTGTACCCGATCAGGAACGCTGGAACACTGGAATACTACGCGGAACATTTAAGCGCGACGAAATCCCGCTATGTCGTAAACATAGCAGTGAATATCAACTGCAGATCGATGTCGGCGATGAACTGGTTGAAACGAGTGAAAGGTGCGGCGGAAACGCGGAGTATATTTTAACGTCGGAAGGACGGTCCGTTGACGTAACGTCGTCTTCGGCGGTAATCTTCCATCGTAATCACCTTCCGATGTCGGCGATGAGGTGACTCATACGCCCCGGAAGTAGAGCAAGGACGGCAAGGCATTGCACGATCAGACGCACGTCTGTCCGTTGTGTCATCACGTCGACCGGCATCCCCCGGAGATCGGTGACGCTTGCCCGCGAGCGAACTCGATGAACGTGATATCACATTACACTGATTGAAAGATAACGGACGACGCGACGGCGACGTTCGGCGCCGTGAAACCGGCTTCGAGCTGGACCTCGAAGTTTGAGCCACGTGCTTTGCTTCACCACGAAGCCCATGTCCAGGCTCGACATTTTCGTCATCAGTTTCGGCATCTTCTTCGATCGAAGGCGCCGGCGACGCATGCACCTTCAACGGAGTGTCGGAAACGTCATCAGTCACACACAGAGGCTGCTTCACAACAACAGGGGACGGCAACGGCACCGGAAACTGGCGAGATAGAAACAGATTCTCTGTTTTCTTGACAGTTGACGGACTGGGGACAGTGACGACAGTTGTCTGGGACGTAGTCACTCCGGTGTTCGACACATCGGAAACATCTCGACTTGCAGACTCGCCCTGCCCACCGGTGACTGCCACGACAGCTGAACGCGGTACATCGACGTTCGGACCCGACGACACTAAAATGCCCCGACTTGCAGATTCGCCGTCCCCGTCAACGACTGCCACGACAGATGAGCGCGGTACGTCGACATCTGGACCCGAAGACACAAGAACGCCCCGACTTGCAGACTCGCCCTGCTCATCGGTGACTGCCACGACAGCCGAATGCGGTACGTCGACGCTCGGACCCGACGACACTTGAATGCCCCGATTTGCAGACTCGCTCTGCTCATCAGTAACAGCCACGGCAGTTGAACATGTCGGAAACAGACGCGGTGGAGATTCTTTTTGCGCCGACACCAGACGCTCCTGAGCAAACGACTGTTCGGTATTGCTGCGCATAGGCGTTCCAGGAGTGTCAATCCTAAGTCCAAACGCCCAACGAGACAGCATGCTTCTAGCGCTTGTAGCATCCCTGATCATCAAAGGATCATCTGAATCGATATTGTCTTCAAACAAATGGAACATCGCTGCTGCATACTGCGCTGCTGACGATGCTGCAATGACGAGAGTTGAACGAAGGTAATCTGGGATATCAGGAAAGTAGTTGGCGAGATATCCCATTAGATCAGATTTGGAGTACGCGTGGAAACGTCGTAGTACGGCAATGGTCGCTTCACGGATCAATTCAGACGGCGGTTCCAAATCTGCCACATTGACCACAGTCGTGAGTATGTCGAAGCCTCCTGAACTACCTGTCGACGGTTCAAGTTGCAACGAACGAACTTCGTCAAATGTCGGGATCGGCATCGACTGAAGCTGAGCCGATTCGGCGCGCAATGACGTCGACGATGCGTGGCAACGACGCACGTGACGTGACAGCCCGTCACGACGTACTGTGATGGGACAATGCGGGCAGCACACAACGTCTGAAGGCTTGCGGGCCGGCATCGTCAGAATCAATCTGCAACAATTAATGATGAACATAATAACATGAACATAATAACAATCAGACTTTTATGTTTATATCCCGCCTTAAATCGAACATTCAGGAGCGGGTGTAATCAAACAAATAATTCGGCGACCGAGTTTTTCTCTGTGATTTGCGAGTGTTCGTATTGTGAAAGTCATAGTCCGAGTCACTAAGAGACACGTTATCCGCCATTCTTCTGGGAGGACGCACAAGTTTTTCTGTAGTCTCGGAACACTCTTTCTCAGCCAGAGGAGTTCTTTCCTCTTGCAACCAAGAGATAGGCGTTGGACCATAGTATTTCTTCAACTTGTCAAAATGTACGACGAAAGGTTTCGACTTCGAGGAACGTTGAAGTACGCAGTTGACAGGTTCAATCAGGCGAACTATCAAATATGGTCCAGTATAGCACTGCTGCCATTTGATAGACTTCGAACGGTACCGTCTTGGATACCAATACCAGACCCATTCTCCTACAGAGAAACGAGTTCCTTTACACCGTATGTCATACGTTGTTTTCCTTCGTTCGGCATTAGCACGCAGGTGTTCACGTGCTAATCTATACGCACTTGATGACTTACGCTCAATTTCGGCTACATATTCATTGATCGTCTTTGATGCAGCACCTTCGTCAATCGGAAATCCCATGACCAGGTCTATCGGCATCCTGACTTCACGACCAAGAAACAGTCTATTTGGCGAAAATCCAGTTGAACTGTGTGGCGTCGCCCGATATGCAGCAAGTACGAGAGGTACCTTTTCATCCCAATCGCGTTGTGATTCTCGGACAGATTTTGCCAACATCGAATTCAACGTTTTATGGAATCTTTCTACTACTGCATTAGTAGATGGTTTGAAGACAGTCGTACGAAGTTTGTCTATTTCCATCCACGACATTAATTCTGTAAACAACTGCGACTCGAATTCTGCAGCACGATCACTTAACAATTGTCGGGGAGCTCCGTATTTCGAAAAGACGTGAACCATAAGCGCTCTCGCTACAACTGGAGCCGTATGGTTTCTCAACGGAATGGCCTCTGCCCACTTCGAAAAATGATCGACGAGCGTCAAAATGTACTTGTTTGACCGCACCGATGGGGGATGAGGACCAGTTATGTCTATTGAAACTTTCTCCCACACTTCGCCAACTAAAATTGGTTGCAACGCGGCATGCCTTGGAACTGCACCTCTATGATAACGCGCGCACGGAATGCAAGTCTTCAAATACTTATCTAAATCCGAAGACCATGTGGGCCAGTAAGCTCGAGACTGAATAGCTGCAGCTGTTCTGCGTCTGGCCAAATGTCCACCAGACATTCCGGTATGGATTGTGGTCAAGAATTCTCGTCGCAAGTTAGTTGGTAATACTACTTGCCACTCGACCGACAATCCATCTACCGACTCAAAGCGACGACACAGAATACCGTTTCTAATCTGTAATCTAGGCCACTGATTCCACAGTACTTTCACATCATGAGACTGTAAAGTTACAGCTTCCCACGGTGGTTTCTCTACGCTTTGTTGTAACAGGTTCATGATATAAGAGATATCTGGGTCATCGCCTTGTGCGACGCGCAGATCATCTCCAAACCATCCTGACCTTTGAGACAACTCTTCATGTTCGTTCACTTGACAAACTGATACGCCATTATCTTCAATTCCAATTTCGACTTCAGTGACGGCCGGAGCAAAGCGATCGGCCGGCCCTGCCGAGAAGGTGCTTGCTACCGGTTGTTCACTGTTCATGTCACTGGCTGACATGACGTCAAACTTCTGTCGACAAGCGCAGGACTTTACGTTGCATGGTCTACGCGAGAGAGCGTCAGCGTTTCCATGTTTGATTCCTGGTCGATGTTCAACAGAATAATCGAACTCTTCCAGAATTTCTAACCACCTAGCTTGTTGACCAATGGGCTCTGGAGTGTGACGTAGCCAAGTCAATGCTGCATGATCAGTTCTAACTCTGAATTTCCTGTTCATCAGGTATTGCTTGAAATACTTCACAAAGTACACCACTGCTAACAACTCTTTCCTTGTTACACAGTAATTGGATTCTCTTTTGTCTAACGATCTGCTTGCGTACGCTATAACTTTCTCAACTCCATCCTGAACTTGGCTCAAAACGCAGCCAATATTTTTATCGGAAGCATCGGTATCTATGATCATCTCTCCAACATCATTTGGCATAGCAAGAACTGGTGACGAAGTCAGTGCTTCCTTCAATCTTTCAAAAGCAGTATGAGCTTCTTCTGACCAACTAAAAATCTGACCTTTCTTCGTCAAAGCATGCAAGGGAGCTGCGATATCTGCGAATCCCTTAACGAAACGACGATAGTATGATGCGAGTCCGACAAACGACCTCAGTTCCTTCAAAGAAGTAGGTGTTGGCCACTCAGATACAGCTTTGGTTTTCGCTTGATCAGTCGCTATAGTTCCCTGCGAAAGCACATGACCGAGAAAGGATACTGAACGTCTGAACAGAGAACATTTTTCTGGTTTCAGCTTCAGACCAGCAGACTTCAGCCTGTCAAGTACTGTTACAAGTCTCTCCAAATGCTCTTCGATCGTCTTTGAGAAAATTATTATGTCATCCAGATAAACTAGGCAAACGTCCAAATGTAGGCCAGACAACACTATGTCCATCAGCCTTTGAAAAGTCGCGCCCGCATTGGAAAGACCAAATGGCATCATCCGATAACGATACATGCCCCTGTGACATATGAATGCTGTCTTGTCTCTGTCTTTAGGCTCTATCATGACTTGGTGATAACTCTGTCTCAAATCAAATGTTGAGAACCACGATGCAGAAGACATAGCGTCAAGACATGTATCAATGCGAGGTAAAGGGTAAGCGTCCTTTCGGCTTGCCGAGTTTAGCTGCCTATAGTCGATGCAACACCGAAGTGACCCATCCTTCTTTTTCACGAGTACAATATTACTGGCCCATGGACTGGCTGCAGGTTCAATAATGCCTTGATTCAGCATACTATCAACGTGCTTGGAAATAGCTTCAACATGAGCTGGAGGATAGCGCCGAAGAGGTTGACGGAATGGGCGTGAGTCTCCCGTATCTATCTGATGAGTAATGATGTCGGTTCTTCCGAGATCATATTCAGACTGACTGAATACACCTATATGGTCTTTCAGTATCTCACGTAAAGCTATACAGGCACTCTCAGGTAGAGAATCGTCCACGCCATCAACCAATTTCTCTATGAATTCTGGAACTTCATCGCCTGCATCATCAACACGCTTAGGTACTGTTTGTTCACAGTTCTGTGCAATACTGGCGGATGATGTCTCGTCGTTCACAATTTCCAGAGGTTGCAAATCAGCCACTGCAATTCCGGACTTCAGAGTTATAGGTTGCTCTGAGACATTCATCACTCTAACAGGAAGATCAGTCCATCTGTCACGGGGAATCAACGTTCGCGATACATGCAGACCTGGCTTTATATTGCTAGGCTCTGTACCCCACAAACCATCATCTGCTGACAGTGGAAGTTTTTGAAACACCACGTGTGTTGGTACGTCGACTTCGGACCTGGCAGGCACCATAACGTCCTGCTGCAGAACAACTCTACGGCACCATGACTCTTTGTCCAATCTGCCATGCAGCAAAACTGGTTTACCGCTGATCCAAATCGTCGACTTACGAAAATCCCAAATAACTCCGTTAGCTACCAACCAATCAATTCCGAGCATAGGCTCTGAGACATGCTTAGAAACTAGCCCAATAACCTCTGTCTCGATGTCGTCAATTGCCAGGGTCATAGTGATCTCACCAAGTGTTGTTATAGGCGTTCCATTTGCGGCTTTCAATACACGCTTGGTTTCCTTAATGCAGGATGGATCCACTAATGACTCTGGTATGAGACACACATCACTACCTGTGTCCAGAAGACAGTCACATATCTTGTTTCCTAAACACGCACGAAGATACGAACTGTGGTTGATATGTCCCTTGGAAATAAATTGACTGGCACCACTAACACGTAGTGAATTATTCTCCGTAGTCTGCACCTCTGATCTACTTTCGTTTTGTCCGTTTGGATAAGGGCAGTTTCTGGCAAAATGGCCCGGTCTTCTGCACGTATAGCATACTTTCGGTTCACCGCTTCTTGACGCTGGCATACTCTGCTGCGATGGTTGTCGATTTTCAATAACGCTAGTCTTTGGAACAGACCTGAGCTGTTCGATGTGACGAAGACGACCAACTTCTTTTTGTAGCGCATCGTTTTCTGCAACGATTTTCTGTAGACGAGCATCTCCAGCCTGTTGAGCAGCTCTCAAATCCTGAATTGCGCTCAGAAGTTGATCCTTCCAAGCATCATCATTCTCAACTTTAGCAGCATAAGCTTGGTTTGTATTTCTCTTCTTATCTGTTCTATCCATCTTAGGCGGAGGACCCTTCTTCTTAGGTCCCGCTGAAGTAGTCGAAGTAGTAACACGTTCACGTTCAATCTTGGCTACGCGATCTTCAAGAGATGATGATTCTGCCTGTCTCTGAATTTCAGTTACTTGGCGAGAACTTCGCTGATGGATGTGTGAACGTTGGGCAACAGCATCTCTGAAGACTTCCAAACGCTGGGCTATTTTGAGTGCCATGTCTAGAGACTCAGGCTCACGTTCGTGAATCTTCAGTTCGAGCTCTGGATCATCCAAAGCCGCCACAAAGAAATCGCGTGCCATGTGTTCACCCATCAGTGATTTGTCGCCAGGATAGGCCATCCACATCAACCTCCTTATATCTTGTGCCAATTCACGAAGCGATTCATTCTTCTTCCTTCTCCGACATTTCAGCTCAGCTTGAAATCTTTCTTCCATACCTGTACCGCCATAACGAGATTTCAACTTTTCTATCAACTGCTCATACGACAAATCATCTGCATCCCAAAGTAGCTGTGCTGCCGATCCAGTAAGCGACCATTTCAAGTAAGAAAGTCGATCTTTCTGCGACCAACCGTTGTACGAGGCACAGTTTTGGAACTGAACAAGAAATGACTCAAAGTTAGACGTTCCGTTGAACTTGTCTGGTTTCATGTTCCTCCCACCTCCGCGATAAGATCGTCTTGAACTCTGAGACTCATCTGAACTACAGCTGTGATGCTGTTTCTGCTGATGACAACGACCTTGCTTCACAGACTGTTGTGGCCTACTGCAGCGTGCCGTAACGACAGTACTAGCTTCGGATCGATCGCTGTAGTTGTCTACCACCGCGCATGTGTCGACTAAGTTTGGGTCATATTCATTATCTGAGCGACGCGTGTTTTTCACACCTTTGCGTTCATGTAAAACAGAAGAAGAACGCGGATATACGTCAGTATTAGAAGTGCGTGTGCGACGACATCTGGTGACTTCCCTTCGCTTTTCTTCTATTGGACTATGACGCTTCAAACGAGAAAGATCATGTGACGTTCCTCGCAGGTGTCTGTCACTTCGCATCTGATCAGTCGACTCATCCTTGTCAAACATAAGTGGAATCTGCTTCTTCACTTGAACTTTGTTAGCTTTCAAACTACTCGCAACTTCTTCCGTAATCTTATCCAACTCGGAACAACATATTTCTAATTCACGCTCAAGCGCCGCTTTCTCTTTCAACATCTGACGTTTAGGGAGCACAGGTTGATGAGAAGTAGCATCAGTTGCTCGTGGTGAACGACGCAGTGAAATGTTGCTGTCTAACGGCTGCCAACTAGAGCATGCTCCAGCAATCTCATTTCTTCCGGACAACTCTCCAATAGCTGATCCGGTCTGCTCGTTACCTTCCAACTGACCTTCAACATCAGAGTGTGAAACTGATTCATCACTACGACCTGTAGACTGTTCGTCATAACAGTCTGAACTTGAACTCCCATCCGTCTCATCACTTCCACTTTCACTACTCACACACTCAGTTGCTTTTTGACTGCGACTTTTTGCAGGCCCCACCGGTTGGGCGCCATTTATCGAGCAATCCCTATCTGAGAGGTAGTAGTTACCTACTTCTATATCTGAAGGCTTATACTGACTTCCAGATCGGGTACGAGAGTAATTCGTGCCACGATGCTCTCGCTGTACGATAAGTTTATTTCTATCTGCTGAGGCTGCATTCAAGGTCGTCTTAGATTCGGATGGCTGTGTGCTACATCTACTAGTAGTATCACCTTCGTGGCCAGATGTACGACTAGCTGCTCGTCTTGAATCAGTCATTTTAGCGTGAGTGTGTGAGTGACAATGAATAACATATGGAACAAAGTATGAATAAATAATAACTGAATTATAATCTGATTAAGGCTGTACAATCGAGAGGAGCGACGGCGGAAACTAAACTATAACAGTGTATCATTAAACTGTGAACAATAAACTTTAGTCGTCGACCACACGGATAGTCCCTGAAACTATACAGAACTATTTCTCTCAGTACCGAACATATTCTCATTCAGGAAACAAGACTTCAATCGAACAGTTTATCGAATTGTCCAATTAACTAGGACAAAAACAGTTCTTTATAGAAGTCATCACTTCAGATTAGCGTCAAAACAACTAATGCTCAATGACATGAACTGGAATACTGTTAGTTCAGGTCCACAAAGGTCTCATTATCTACCTCTATATAACAAGGAATAGAATCAGATTAGTATAGACCTAAAGTCCTATCTAGTCTCGATTCTATCTCAAGCTTGCTCTCGCTTGCTTGTTTGTTCCTCGCTCACTAGCTAGCTTTTTAGCTTCCTCTTTTAATGACGCGACAGCGCGCCTTTTATAGATTTTTGAGGGCGAGCTCGTCCTCGTCCTCGTCCCTATCTCGTCCTCGTCCTCGTCCCTGTCTCGTTCTCATCCTCGCCCGTATCTTGTCCTTGTCCTCGTTCCTATCTCATCCTCGTCCTCGTCTCTATCTCGTCCTCGTCCTCGTCCCTGTCTCGTTCTCATCCTCGCCCGTATCTTGTCCTCGTCCTCGTCCCTATCTCGTCCTCGTCCTCGTCCCTGTCTCGTTCTCATCCTCGCCCGTATCTTGTTCAAACAGTTCATCTATTCGTAATATACAATCAATCAGTGTTTTACAACATATCTCTAAATAATTTATATCAACACTATACACGAAGAAGGGTTGAATTCGAGCGAAACAGGGTCTCAATTAACCGGGAATGTTGGAATGAAGATGGTTGTCATGGAAGCTATTGCGTATCTAGGCAAAGCGTAAACATCCACGAAGTAAACTATTGCAGTCAATATCTAGCAATTCACGTACTAACGGACTAAACTAAATAGACTAATCTACAACGTTACATTCATCAACACTAAGCAGATTAATTCAGCCTAATATCAGCAAATAATTACCTATTATTAAGCAAAAGCAGACGAAAAACAAATACTAATGAATATTCATAACGCAGTCAAC